>Ga0114998_10000164_pt1 | contig 42344 bp, 36 predicted proteins | sample ArcticOcean_MG_C_5_FD_87044 | JGI IMG/M metagenome (GOLD analysis project Ga0114998, IMG submission 87044) | Marine microbial communities from western Arctic Ocean - ArcticOcean_MG_CB4_138 | ecosystem: Environmental > Aquatic > Marine > Oceanic | place: Arctic Ocean: Canada Basin | collected... | reverse complement strand
GCCTTGAAATTTACCGCCTGTGGTGATCGTGCCGCTGATATCCACCATCGTGAAAGTATCGTCGGTCGGATCAAACACACCAACGCCGCCGGCGTAAAAAGGGGCGAAGAACACCCTGCCGTCGCTCGCAGTTCATTCTGTGGTTTCGCGACTCCCAGAACACCCCAAAAGCGTTTGGTCGCGCCGGCGTGGTGGTCGTCGTCGCGTGGTGTGGACCGCGGTGAAAATCTCACTTTGCACCTGGGGGGGGCAGGAGCGTGCGTTTAGGAGCTTAGTGGGTTGAATAATAACTCGAGAATAAAATGCGTGTCCATTCCGCGCGCGTCACCATTCTCCCGACCCTCACTTGATACCCAGCGCGGTGACAACGGCGAAAACAATGAACAGCGCCCCCCCCGTGTACTTCACCACTCGCTCGGACACCACGTCGCCTAGGATATCGCCCACCAAAACCGCGATGCCGGTCGCCACGCCGTGCCCCGCCGCGCCTCCCAGCGCGACGCCCGCCGGCGAGGCCGCGGCGGAAAGCGCGATGGTGGCGATGAAACTCTTATCTCCCCACTCCGCAGCGAACACCAGGGCGAAAGTAGAAAGAATCAGCGCGGTTGTGCCGTTGAACTCCATGCCAGCCACGGCGATTTTCGCGTCCTCCTCTTCCTCCTCCGCGGTTTCCTCCTCGGCCGATAAAAGCGTCTGCACGCCGAAAAACAACAGCAGCGCGGTGGCGAGGTAGTCGTCCCACGGCACGTCCGATTGCAGCAGCGCGCCGGTGGTTTCCTCCGCGACGTGAAATACCTGGCCGATTCCTACTGAAATGAGTGTCATCACCCCTAGTGCGCCGAAAGTACCAAGGAACACGGAGGACTTCGGCTGCTGCGTGGCGAGCAACACGGCGATGAAGAACGTCTTGTCGCCGATTTCGCTGAAGAAAATCAGGAGAAACGCGGAGAGGAACCCGTCCGTTAGTGAGGCGGTTTCTATTTGTTCTACTGCGGTGGTTTGCGCAGCGGCGACCAAATCAGTGGCAAACGCGGGATCCACGACCCCGGAAACAACGAAAAGCGATGCGAGGCCGCCTATTGCGAGCGCGGCGGCAGCTGGCGCGAAATCGGAAGATTTCTTTGCCGCATCGGGGAAAGATGTTTTCTTTGGCGCGACGGCGAGGACCGTGCCCCCGCCACGGCGGGTCGCGACACCAGAGTCGACGCGAAACGGGACCGGGGCGTTCAGCGTGTTATCGTTGGCAACACGAGCGCGGAGCCGCGTGCGAAATCGCCGGGGCTTCACGGGAACAACCGCGGGTACCGCGAACGCGCGCGGTTTCGATCGCGCGATTGTCTCGCCCACGCCGTTTCGCACGGACAAGGCACGGTTGCCGAGCGCCGAGTACGGGACGATGGCAGCCATTACCGCCTTTTTTCAGGCGTCGGGGTACAATAGGTCGGGTCGGACTGCGAAACAGCCCAAACACCGGACAGCCGTGCCGGTCAGGCCGTGCCGCAGCGGCACCGCGCGATCGCGTGTGGGGACGACGTGGCACATTCACACCGTGTCTGGAACGAAGTGGATCATGATCTGAAACAAGAAAAACAGCAGCCAGAAACCGACTGCGACTTCACAAAAATCGCTCGTATTCATATTAATTCGACAACACCTTGTCGCTCCAGGACAGGGCTATTTTCCTGATAAACGCCGGTCCTCCCGTTACGGTGGCCCGCGCCAGTTTCTCCACCTGGATGTCCTCCCCTAGCAACTGGGCGACCCGGGAAACTTCGTCAACCCGCAAACGGTTGTCTTCGGTGAGCGCTAACAAAACCTGTGATTGAAAAGAAAAGCGTCGGTCGCGAGTCTCGAGTGTGGGTTCGTAACAGTCGCTGGTACTGGTAAACGTTACTAGTAATGCACTGAAAGAGGGGCATCAAACAGTGTTGGGATTTGGGAAATACAAACGTACCTGTTTCCGCAACCCCGGATCGGTGAGAAACAACTGCGCGCCGTCCGCGACCGTGTCCGTTAAATCCAGGCCGCCGCCTTTCCCTTGTCCTCCTTTCGGATCGGAGGTCCGCGCCAAGGTAACCAGGTTCTCTAAACGGGCCCACTGGAAAGTTCCGTCTTTGCTGAAAAGCACCTGGGTTAGTCGCGTTCTTAAGCTGGCGTCGCGGTCGGTTAACAACCGCTTCGCGACGTACGGATACGCCACTTCCAGGAACCGGAAATCTGGGAGTGTTGAAGAAGTGTCAGTCTTGTATGTATGGAAGCAGTGTTTGGATTTGGGAAAGCCCAGATACGTACCCGGGCTCAAGGTCATGCAAATGCCTTCCTGCGTGAGTAAAGACCGGATGACCAGGCTGAACCGTTCGGGAATACGAATGGGGTACTGGTACACCAGCTGGTTAAACGCCCCCGTCACCGTTCGAAAGTTGAAGTTTGCAAGACTCGCGGTGCGCGCGTCTTGCCAGATGGACTCGAGCGCTGTTTGGAAAAAAATAAATGTCAGTGTTTCGTGATGTGTGTGAGGGATTGGGAAGGGTAGACGGAGTGGTAGGACTTTCTGACTGTACTACTGGTAACAGGTAGCTACAGTCATATGACTACAATCATACAGCAGCACTACATCAGGGCAGCAAACAGTCATGGGATGGATTTGGAGTGGGAAAGGCGCTTACCCGGGACGATCGGCCGCACGTCCGTTCCCTTCGCCAGGAAACCAAGATTCACGAAATCGTACGCCATCGCGTCGTAGTCCTCGTTCACCGCGTGCACCACCGCGTCTACCAGAGTTTGTTTGTTTTGGTTAGAGAGCTGCGCGACGTTTCCGAAATCTACGTACGCGATTTTCCCGTCCCGCATGGCGAACACGTTCCCTGGGTGCGGGTCGCCGTGAAAGAGTCCGAACTCCAGCAACTGTCGCAACCCTGACATCACGCCGACCCTGATAAACGCGTCCACGTCGATCCCACTCGCGCGAATCGCGGCCGGGTCGGTACACCGAATGCCGTCGATCCACTCCATCACTAAAACTTTCGGCCCACTGTACTGTTTGTAGAACTTGGGAATCTTCACCACCGGGTCGTCTTTGAAGTTTTCGTAAAAGTCGGTCAGGTTCCGTCCTTCCTGGATGTAGTCCAGCTCTTCCAGCAACTTTTCGCCAAACTCGTCCACCAGTAGCTGCGCGTTGCAGCCCAGTTTCTTGATGCTCACGGTGTTGACGAACCGCGCGAGTTCGCGGAACAGCACCAGGTCGCGAAGAATAACCGGTTCGATACCGGGCCGCTGGACTTTCACCGCGACTTCGTCTCCGTTCGATAACAATTTCGCTCTGTACACTTGTCCCAAGGAAGCCGCCGCGATCGGGAGTGGGGATATTTCCGAAAACACCTCACTGATTGGCCGTCCCAGCTCCGACTCCATTATGACAAACGCCTCGTCGGATGGAAACGCGGGGACGTCGTCTTGTAGCTTACAAAGCTGTTCCATGTAATCGGCGCGCACGATGTCAGGGCGGTTCGCGAGGACCTGCCCTGCTTTCACGAAGCTCGGTCCTAGTAACGCGAGCTTCTCTCGTAGGTCCTTGGAACGCCCAGTCACGTCCTCCGCGCTGAAACACTTGTCGAAAAGCAAAGAACCGGAGAACATCGCCACCGCGGACACGATCTCCACGCCCCGAAGCGCGGTTTGTAGCACGCGGTCGGGGGAAGAGAGCGTGCGTTCGCGCACCAGCGCGGGGGAGTACTTGGGCGCGATGGCGCACGTCCCGCGCTCCATATCGAGCTCATCCAGGCTGGTGGGGACGGAGATGGCGTGCGTTACCTGGGATATGCCGCGCGTCGCACGGGGGGAAGACACGGAAGCCGCGCGCCACGGCGCACGTGACCCGTGTTCATTCGCAGACGCAGATCCAACCGAGGCACGTCTTGTCGTGGAATGCAACCGGTGGGGGGCGCGCGTGTTGGCAGAGGCGCGCGTCGCAGCCCGAGGCGCGCACGAGGGCACAAGAATCGTGGCGTGAGACGCCATCGCGAACGGAGGCAGACACGAGGTCTTCCCGAACGAGACGTGCACGCACGCGAATCGGTGGCGCGGAACGTTCTGGTGGGTGCCGCGAAGGGTGGCGTCCAGGTGGCCTCTGGCTTGATGACGTGGACGACGAAATGTGAAACAAGAAAAGAAGATTTTTTCTTCCCTCTGTTGTTTGGTCGCTAACTATCGTAAACGTAAATGCAGTCATCTCTCGTGCGTCCGAGCGAGGACCCTCGCCGCGCCGTGCCGTGCGATTTTCCGCGCGTCTTCAGGGGACACGGGCGCGCGCACCACCAGGGGGATTCGTCGCGACTTGCTTTTTCGCCGCCCTGAGGTGTCGAGGAGCGTTTCGTGCATTCGTTTTTTTTCGGTCTCTTCATCGCTGCTCGCGTCGGCGTCGGCGTGCGCGTCCGTCTCGTCCACGCTACGCAGCGTTTGAGTCGCGTCGTCAACCTTAACTCGTAACCGCCACTCCCGCACCGCACACGCGCTCCACCGGAACAGCAGCTGGGCTAGGGGGTCGCCTGATGTTTGCCAGGTGTCGGTTTCGTTTTGGAGCGGAGTTTGGAACGCAGATGAGGCATTATCATTCGCGTTGCTCTTCCGTTCGCTCGTGCTCGTCATCCCGTCAATCCCGTTGAACCCGCCATTCATCATGAGCACGCGCACCGCGTTCGTGGCAGTTTGCAGCCCTTCCGTGTCGCGTGGGTCGAGAACCGCGCGTTGCATCCGTTGCGGAAGCGTCTTGCCGAGAAACGGACGAATCGAGTCAAACGCGCCGGCGAACGCAACCGCCGCGCGCGTTCGCTCAAGGTCGTCGGATCCATCCAGAAAACACCGCCCGAGCGCGGTTCGCACGGAGTTTGGGGAAAGGGATACGGAAACGTATTCGTACCCTCCATACCCTCCATTACCTCCACTATACCTTCCAGGCGTTTTGATTGAAAATCCCCACTCCCCGAGCGCGCGCGCGGCGACGTCCTCTTCGGTTACGAGATTTAACGAGTCCGACTTTGCGTCGTCAGACCCCGCGAGCATCGCTTTCACCAGGTGACACGCCAGCGCCGTGGCGGGCGACGGGTCCGCGTCCCCGGCCCTTAACGATTCAAGCGCAGCAAGCACCTCTTTTGTCTCCAGCGCCAGCTCAAGCGCGCGCCGGGTCGCCACCATGGTTGCCAACTCCATCTTTTGTAACCGGAGCGTCTCCATAATCAAATCGCGCTGCGTCGCGATGGTGGGCGACGGCGTCGCGATTCGAGGCGAGCTTCGCGCTCCGCGAGGCGTCGGCATCGTCGACGGAAACGCCAGAAACGCCACAGCGCGGTTGCGTGTTTGTGGCGAGGCGCAGTCTCCAGTGTGGTTCGTAACACGCGCCGGAGACGCAGTGGGCGGCGCCATACCGTGATCCCCGAATGGCGAATTCGCGGTTTCCAGTTCGATTTGGGCTTCCATGTGTAACGCTTGCGACCGCGCGGCGGCCGCGACGGCGGCGTCTAAAACCAGGTGTTCCCGGTGTGTTTCCTTGCGACACTCCGCTTGCTTTACGGTGACTGTACATTCCGCGGCGGCGGTTTCGAAAGCCCTTTCCGCCAGTAACAACCCAACGTGTTCGGAGTGTTTCAAATCCCTCTCCACAAGCGCCTTGTGCGTCGCGAGCTCCCACTGTTTAGCCATAGCGCCGTTTTTGAACCGCACCAAGTCCAACGAAAGTTTCTTGTGCTCCAGTTGCAAAGCGTCCAGTTCGTTTTTCGTGACCCGCAGGGTTTCGCGCAACGTTTCTTTTTCAAACGCGAACGTCTCGCCGAGAGTTTCCGCCTGAACGTAAAAAAGAAAAGTGTCAATCTTGAGTCGGCCGGGTGTACTGTATGGGGGATTGGGGTCCGAGTAATCGGGCCGAACAGTGCACTTGTGATGTATGTAGTAGTTGCCAGTACTACATACATCACGAGTACTGGCAATGCTACACACGGCACGAGTAGTGCACTCGACCAGGGGCTGTAAACAGTGTGCCTGGATTTGGGAAACGCGCAAGGCCGTACCTGGTGCCGCTCCACCCTCGCCGCGGCCTCGGAGCGTCCTAAAACTCCAAACTTGGTTTGCATGTCAGTCAACTCGTGAATTAAACCCTCGTTTTCGTCGCGCAGCAAAACGACTTTCGCCTCGTGCGTCGCGACCTCCAAAATATACCGCTCGGCGACTTTCGACGACGCGGCGCGGTTTTGGGTTTGTTCGCGCAGGTCGTGCTGTACGGCGCTGTAGGTTACATGTAACGCCTGCAATGCAGCCGTTACGGAAGTCCGCTCCAAACCCCGAGCTTCCAGGGTTGCTTTCATGTCCGTGATCTGGGTTTTTAACCGAACCACTTCCGCGGCGACCCGGGCTTTTTCGCGGTGAGATTTGCTCAGCTTTTCAGCCAAAGCGTCTCTTTCCTTGGTCACTGACTCGTCGCCATTAGCGAGCGCCGAGGTGAGCCCCACGATTTGACGCTCCGCGGCTTCTAGTTTCGCGACGAGGCGTCCGGAAGAGACAGGTTCTTTGTAAGGTTCTTTCACCGGTGTGTTGTTTGTGCTGTGCGTGGGCGACTGGAAAGAAAGCGCGCTCGCGTTCGCGTGTCCTTTCGTCGGCGAAACCGAGTCGCCGGAACGGTTCCGTCCCGGCGACTTCGCGCGTAGCAAGCCTTTCAGGGACACCTTCTTCGCGCTACTCGGGGGCTGGTACACCGCGCTCCCTGGTGTCGGCCCAGACGGGCGCCACGGAGAGTTCGATTTCGATTCGTCGTGAAACCCGACCGCGTCCACGGTTCTGCCGTTCTTTTTAATCAAACCGATCAAGCTGGAAAGTTTGTCGTTTTCCTTACTCAGCCGCCGCAAAGCCGTTTTGATACCCGCGATTTCGCACAGGCCTATCTCCCGCTCCGCGATCAAATTCTTTTCGCGTTTACTGGCGTCGCGTTTGAACTGTAGCCACTTGTTGTGCTCCGTGTCTGCGTTTTTTTCAAGACTAACCACGCACGCCTCCGCGGCGCTTGCCTTGGTAACCGCGTCTTCCAACCGCACGCGAAACTCGGTTTCGCGTTTCGCCGAAACTTCCGCTCGCGCGGCGGCGTCTTTCACCGCCGCCGCGGCGACTCGGCGACACGCGTTCGCCTCTTCCGTCGCCGCTTCCGCTTCACCCAACGCCGCCGCTTCCCTCCCAGACGCCACCGCCACACAGCCCTCCAGTTTAACAACCCTACCCCGGAGCGTCACGACCGTTTCCACCGCCGCGGCGGTGGCGACGTTTTTCTCCGCGACCGCGGCGGCGGCGATAACCTCCGCCGCGTTTTGCGCCCGCAACGCGTCGTCCCTTGTACGATTAAAAAGAAAGTGTCAGTCGGTCGTAACGTGTATGAGTAAACAGTCAGGGAGTCTTGTATGGGCAGAGGTATAGCCGTCCCTTCTGGTACGAGTATGGGCAATCAGGGAGGCGGAACGCGGTGAAAGGCCCAATACGTACCGCAACGCAAACGCGTCATTCGCGGCGTTCGTTTCCACTTCCCGGCGTCTCAACGTCACCTCAAGCGCGTCCCGCTCCATCGCCAAAACCGCGAACGCGTCGTGCGCTTTTTCGTTTTGCGTCATCTGCGCCGTTTGGAACTTTTCAATTTCTTTGGAGTGTTGTACCCTCAAATCCTCCACCAACACCAACGCCTCCCCCAGCTCCCGTTCCGTGGCTTCGTACCGCGCCGCGCTGACAAACGCGTCGTTTTCAGACGCCAAGGCGATGGTTGCTGTGCTGGCGAGTTTGTTTTTTAATTCCGCGATTTGGGTGACTAACAACGCGTTGGCCGTAACGAGTTCCTTCGCGCCGTGCACTTCGTCTCGCAAAAAGTCGCGCTCCGATTCCAACGTCGAAATTTCACCCCGCAACGCCGACTTCGTTTCCGAAAACTCGGCACGCGCCTTTTCAAGCGTCGACTCGAGCTCCAAAAGTTTCGCGGTGACCGGTGCGCTGGCTATTAAGTTCCGGTGTCGCGCCCTCGCCGTGGCGCGCGCGTCCGCGAGGCGCCACGTGGACGCCGAGGTGGGCGAGTTTCTTTCAAAAGAAAAAGGCGCTTTGTGGTTTCGTTTTGAGAAAGTTTCGGAAACGCCATCAGCAGAGACGTCGTCGTTGGAGGAGGAGGAAACATCATCTTCTTCTTCTTCTTCTTCTTCTTCTTCTTGGTACTGACCGTCGTACTCCGCATCCCCATACTCCGCATCCCCGTACCCCGCGAAATAACTCCCCACCACCGCGGCTTCCACCGGGTGTTTCCCGTGAAACAAAAGCCGGTCTGCCTTCCCGGCGAACCTGGCGAGCACGGTTGACATTTCGTTCAACGCCCCGACCCCGTGTCTGCCTGGGCACGCGCCGCAAAGCGCCCCCGTTCGCGTGATCTTTGGAACCGTGGACTGGCCGTTTCGTTTCCGTAACGCCTCGCGGCGTCTTTCGAAAGGCACCACGTCCAGGGCCGCGATTGCGATTCGCATCGCGCCGTCCTCCGCGTCGAACGCGTCCCCCCGCGTCGCCGCTTGTACAAACGAAACCCCGAGTTGGTTCACCAGGCGGTCGCAATTCTTTTCCACCCCAACGCGAGTCGACGAGTTCAGGTTCAAAACAATCAGCGACCCGCCGAAGAAACTCCGGTTTTCACTCAGCGCGCGCTGCGAGTGAGGGGGGAAGATATCGTCAAGCACTTTCGCGGTGACCGAGTCCAACGTGAGTAACCGCTTCTGCGTGGTGGCGATTACGTCGTTCGCGTCGTCAAACTGCGATTGTGAAAAGAAAAGGTCAGTCGTTTGGACCGCGCGTGTTACGTAATTACGGGCTCCCCAATCGGGAAACAGGGAGGGTGGATTCATTTGGGAAACTCAAATACGCACTTCGTCACCTTCGTGGTCATAATTTTCCACCTCGTCGTCTTCGTCCTCCTCGCCTGCTCTAAGAATAATCAGCGGCGAGGGTTGGTTTTCGCCGTCGTGACACCGCGCCGCGTCCCGTCTGTCCTTGCACCGCACCCCAGGCGCCCACGCTTTCGGGAAAAAGCCGTTACAAAAACCGTTACCATCAACGCGGCCCAACACGCACAGCTCCACAGCGTGCCGCGGCGACTTCGCGAGCGTCGCGCCGTGCTTTTGCAGTGTCGCCGCGCGTTTGCGCTCCGCCTGGGATTCGAACCCTCCGTGGTGTGTCGCGGGCGCCACGACCACCGGGAACCCGTGGTCCAGAAGCCGCGCGCACATCGCCGCACCCGTGGGGGTGACCCCGATGAACGCAACGGGGCGTCGCGTGGGGTCCAAGGTTTGCGGGTCCACGCGAGTTTTTTTTGAACCTGCTTTTTCTTTTCGATTTGTTTCAGTTTCGCGTACTCCCCGTTTCGCGCTTCCCGGCGTCGTTTTCGCGACGGCGTGAAACCTGGGTACCCGCGGTTTGCGTGTCCCATTCGTGTCATGTGCCGTGTGCGGAACCAAACGTGGAGGCGTGCTGGGTGGGATTTTCTGGGTACTGACGCGTCGTCCGCGTACCGGCGACGGCGCGAAAACACTTCGTGGCGTCTCTTTGTACGTCGACGGCGAATTCTCCGTTTTTTGTGCACCGAGTGACTCGGTACCGACGCCGTCTCCGTCTTCCGCGTTCCCCGGGTGCCGTGCCGAACCCGCGGTTTCCGGGTGAAATGCGTGTCGGCTTGTTGGCTCGTCCTTTTGAGACGACACACACCCTGTATCATTCTCAATGTCCAAATCTTTCCCCGGAACGAACCCCCCGGGTTCGGGCGACACCAAAACGCGCCGAATGTGTTTCTCGTGCACGCCCCGCAAGGAATCGACGGATTCGCGGCCTTTGGGGCTCCAAAGCCGACGCGCCGCGCCGCGTTCATTTCGAGTTATCTCGAGAACTTCGCGTGTGGTGGGTGCTTGGCTGTGTGTGCTGTGTGTCGTCTCGAGTTCGTCACGCAACCGCCGCGGCTCGGTGTTTCGCGCGGCGTCATCCACAGCACTGTCCCCATCCCCAACCTCATCGTCGTCCGCAACCACGATGCCGTCCCCGGGAAAAAGCGACGCGAAATCGTTCGCCACCAGCGTTCTGGTTTCCTCGGCTAACGCATCCGCCGCGGCGGCGTACCTCTCCGCCTCTGCTCGCGCGCGCGCGCACTCAGCCGCCCGTATCCGTGCGGTCTCCCTCGCCGCCTCAACAGCGGCATCCGCGCGCCGAATGCTCTCCGCGCCAGCACGCGCGCGTTCCCGAGCCGCGACTTCTCTGGAGTCGGGATTAAGCACGCCCGGCGTTGGTACCGGCGTCCCCACGTCGTGTCCGTGTTCCGTACGAGTCGGTGGTACCTGTGTCGCGTCCACGCTTCTCGGGATATGCGACAAGCCTTCGTCACCGACCAAGGCCGACGGCTCGGCCGCCATCGTCTCCCCCCCGACGCGCCACGCCGAATGCGAAGCGAAGGTTGAAAAGCAAGAAAGCAAGAAGTTTGATAATTTCAACAATGCGTTTTCTCCTTCTCTGCCTACCTCCTCCCCTTCTTCAACGCCGGCCGCACCACCTTGACAATCGGCGACCCGAGGACGTGCGCGCAGTGCGCTAGCCCCACGAGGGCGCCCGCGACGTACAGGGGCGAGGTGAGAAACGAAACAAGGACGCCTTTGTTCTGGCGCTTCAAACACCGGCGGCAGTGCATGGCGAACACGCCTGTGGTTCGATGAAAAGAAAAAGTGTCAGGCTCGTATGGGCAATCAGGGAGGCAAAATGTGCGTGGTGATTGGGAAATACGCACCTCCTTGTTTCACCTCGCCCCGCTCGTCTTTCGTACACCGACACCGGTTCAGACGGACGCGATACACACCCACAAGAACCCCGAGACCGCCCGCGGCGCCGACCGCGGCGGCCGCGTTTATCACCTGGTCATGCGGCAGCACTATGTTTTTGTTTGTTGAGACGGGGGGGGAGGAAGAGGTGAGCGCGTGACGAGGACACGGGTGGAATCCGGAAAAGAGCGGCTCGAAAGATGGATGGCGCAAAGAAATGCCGGATCGCGTCCCTCCTCGGTCGCACCTGCGATTGCCGCGCACGTCCCCGCCGCGAGCGCGGTTTTCGCGAGCGCGGGCATGCCGTCACGATCCGGTGGCCGCCGGACGCCGACGCGCGGGGCGATGTGTCTACACACCACCGCGCACGGCGGAGGTGTCTGCAGGGTGAAAAAAGAAAGTCGAGTCAGATGCTCAAAAAACCTCTTCTCAGTTTTTTCTGACCTCCGAAAAAAACGCGATCCCGATTGGGGAATGGCATTCTACGATTCGCGCACCACCCGACGTGCGTGATGGCCGGTATAGACGACGAGATCGTCGCCGCGAGTACGCGTCGGATTGAGCTGGTTGAACGGTTGCGGTGCATGCTGGACGCGAGCGTGCCGGTTCCCCCCGAAACCCCCAGCACGCCGACGAAGGACTTGGGATTCTCAAAAGGATTCCCGGTCGTTCCGCGGTGGCAAGGCCAACCCGCGGACGTTGAGGTGTGGGAGTCTTTGTACAAGACGTTGTGGCGACCAGGTGATGGGGAGGACTACTCGTGGGTACCCGAAAGCGATGGCGATGACCAACACGGAACAGGCGATCGGAAATACGAAATAGTCCTGGACAACAACCGCGACGGGGACGGCCCGTTCAACTGGCACGAAACGGGGCTGACGCGCGTGTTCGCGGGAGAGTTTGCGGAATCGATTGAGTGGTTTACGAAAATAGAACTGTACGACGGCGCCCACCCTCTTGACCGGGCCCGTGCGGTGTTCAACAAGGGCGTGCTTTACGGCCACACGGACGGAAAAAACGGACGGGTGCCGAATGCGATTCACGAATTTCACAAAGCGCACGAGTTGCTGACCACTAAAGCCGGGACGGAACGGGGATGGGCGAGCGACCCGATTGTGGCGGATGCGGAATCGAGAGAAAACGTTTTGACGCAGGAGCGAGACGCGACGTGGCGTACAAACGCGGACGCCGCGAAAGCGCTGGAACTGGAAGCAGAAGCCTTGGCAGTGGCGAAACAGTGGGACAACGCGATCGAGGCTTGGGGGAAATGCGAAACGGCGTGGGGTTTCGCGGGGGACGCGCGGGACGGGACGTTTGGACACGGAACTGAAGATGCATTCGGGACGGACGTTGAGGCGCGAATCGCGGACGCGCGCGCCAAGGCGGGTGACGCCGCGGCGGAGAGGGACAAACCGCAAATCAAGGGCAAGCCGGTGAAGGGGAAGAAGAAGTAAGAAAGGGCTTACGCGTGATGTGCGACAAGGTACCGGTGTTGATGCGGGTCGACAAGGTACCGGCGAGACGACCCGTGGCGGGGTTGTCCAAAACAGATTCCAAAAAATGTAATAATACGCATTCTCCTATTCGTCTCGCTTCAGCACCACGATCATGTTATGCGCGTCCTCGTGACACAGGGGTATTTCCGTTGCCATGTCACCAAACGTCGCCACTACTTTCATGCCTGAAAGTTTCCCCAGCAAAGTGATTTCGGGGGCGGTCCATATCTTACACCGCACGGTCTCCTCGACCGGGACGAATCCGTTTTTCGGCGAACCCTTTTCGTCCACCACGTTGATCCCCACTGTTCGCTCCACGACGTGCGTCTCGACGTCGAAATGGTCCCCTTCCCGTCCCCACTCCACCAAGACTTTCGTGTTTTTGTCGTCCCCAACCTCACGGTCCCACGCGTCCCCCTGCGCGTCCAGTAACTGCCCGTCGAAAAGGTCGAACGGGTGTTCAAGTTCCAACACCAGCACGCCGTCGGTTTTCAGCAGTTGGGCGACGCTTTTGAAGCAGCTAATCGCGTCGTCGGCGCGAATCAAGTGCGCCGCGGTGCCCAGAAGGATAGTGGCGCAGTCGAACCCGGAAAAGAGGGGTTTTCCTTCGGTGGAATCGCAGAAATTTTGTGTCACCAGCGAACGCGCCTGCGCCTCTGCCTTGATCGACTCGATATCCAGGTTCGTCATGTCTCCCTCGACGACCGCGACCCGCTCGCCGCATGTACTTTCGCTCGCCCTTTCTTTTGCTCTTGCAATCATCGCGGGGGCGTTGTCCACCGCGACCGCGATGCAGTCGGGAAACTTCGCAACACTCGCAATGCTGTGCCATGCAGGGCCGGCGCCTATTTCCAGGATTGATGTTAAAGCACCGCCTCCGCCGTGCTTTTCGCAAACCCGGGACAGAAAAGAAACCTCGGCGTCGAAATCTCTGAACCCGAACGCCATCTCGTACAAAGTGGGGTCGCCGTAAATCGGAGACGACGATGAACTCTGCGGGTGTTTGCTGGTCGTATCAGTAACCGCGGAGAAGGTAACTGCGTTTCGGCTGCCCGTCGCGGTGGCGTTACCGCGGCAAGTCGTGGTGGAAACAGGCCGAGGCGACACCGCTTGGCAGGACACGCGTCGTTCACGACCGGCGCACTTAACGCGGACGGTGGACACCACTCCTTGTTGCGTGTTTCCCAGTGACCCGACCGTTCGGATCCCACAGCCGCGACCCGCCCTCGTCGCGGTTGATGCCAATTGCGACATCGACCTGACCAGGAGCATCACGCGACGATGGCGCGGTCGTCGTAAGCGCGGCACCGAGTGATGGTGTTTCGAAGCTGCAGAAGCTGAAAAAGTGCAGTCTCGCGCCGAAAAAGCCCTGGCTCATTCTATCTAGGTTTCCGCCGCCGGTCCCACCATCCTTCACCTCCCACGCCTCACAGGTTCCCGCGCATCGCCGCATCGATTCGCCTTCCGGTGGTTCCATCTCGTTGGAGCACATGTCGGTCGCCGCCGCCGGCGCGCGCGCTGTACGACTCGGTGCACCTGTGGTGCCGCGACGCCACGAATGGCTCGCGAAAAAGCAGTCGGCGGTCCATCGCGGTCAAACCGGGTGTGACCACCGGCGGTCAGTGGTCACTGTCGCCGCGTCAAGAGGCGCACCCCAATCCCGGGCTGACCCCACGCCCGTGGGCGACTCCAATGACTTCCACTCCAAGTCTCGTGCGTTGAGCACCACTTCTCGCGCTCGCGACGTGGCCGCCTCCGCCTCCGCCGCCAGATCGGCGAACGGCGCGGCTTCCCACCAAGCCGGTTCCGACACCGACACCGTGTTCCCCCTGGAAAGCGCGGGCGCTGGGTGGGACGCGGTGCAGCTTCACGCCCTGACTGGGTTGGCCTGGTCATTCACCACCCCCTCGTCCACGGACGGCCGGAAGATCGTCAAAGCCGCGGGGGTTGTGACGAACGTTTCGTTCAAGGGCAGCTCGAACTGGCGGAAAGAGGATTGGGAAAGCGCCGCGCAATCGGCGGACGTTTCCTTCTCGGATGACTTCAGCACGCTTCCCGGAATGCGGGGTTTCCGGGCGTGCTGGGCCCAACACGGGGTGGCGCTTTTGTACGTACCGGGTGTACGGAGGTTCTACACCATGGCGGATGTTTCGTCCGTGCGACTGATCGACGAAAAAGCGGAAAAGCCGACGGGCGGGGTCACCGCCGCTTTGGTCGCGCTGTGCCGCGTGAAACAAGGGTTCGCGAAGCAGTACCAAATCGCCATCGACGACAACAAACAAGAAGAAAGCTCGTAACTGGCGCGAGTCGCGTTCCAAGAGCGGCTCGTTTCTCAGCGCGCCGCGGCGCGAAGGAACGCGATTGAAAACGGAGGTACCGGAGTTGATGACGAAGTCAATGGAAACGGCGATGCCGAAAACGACGACGCGGCGGGGAGTGACAAAACCTTAACGACCCCGACCCCCAGCAAAGAAACCGCCTCGGTTCAAAAAAAAACACAAAACCCCCCACCCACGCCTTACCTCACCCCGCGCACTTGCGTCGCGCGGTGGTGCGTCGGTTTGGGCGTGGACGCGGCGGCGTTGCATCTCGAGTACGGGATCGGGTTCGACTTTCACGGACCTGCGGGGAGCGTTACGCGGAGCGTGGTGGTCGCCGCGGCGAAAGATGCGGGGTCCCCGATGACCGACGTCGAATTCGAAACCTGGAACAAACATGAGTGGGTGGATTCGTCCGTGAAGTTCGGCGTCAACGCGAGCGCAGCGCACGCAAACGTCAACGCGCTAGGTCGATCCTGGAAGGTGTGCTGGGTCGCGGAGGCGGTGGAGAAAGGCATCCCCGCGGTTTTCCTGTGGGTCCCGGAACGGAACGCGTACTACACCCTAGGGTCCCTGGCCGCAGCGGGCGCTTCTGGCGCACAAGGCGCTGGGAACACCACGGGTGTGTCAAGCACGTCGGCTGGTGACGAAAACGCGGACACGCCGGCGCCGCCTTGTTTAGTGGAAAGCGCGATTCGCGCGGTGGTTGGTGTGGCGAAAAGCACACCGGCGCCGGTCGGGCTGAAACACGCGCTGACCCGGGATTGCGATTTCCTCACGTTGTTAGGACGGAAACCCAAAGACGCGAACGCGCCTGTTTCAGTCGGCACCACCGGCGGCGCAGACGCGGCGCGAGCGGCGGATATCTCTCACCGGGTCGCCGCGGCGCCGAGGGCGGAACCCGAACGTGTTTCGCAGTTTTTACAGACTGAAAGCGCTACCGAAAGTGAAACTGACGACGACGACGACGACGCACAGGGTGACGACGGCGACGACACACAGGAGACGTACGAACGCCAAGAAACCGCAGGTACTCCTTCGTCGACTTCCGTGGTCGAGCCGTCCTTCGACGAGGACGATTCCGACGGTACCGACGACCGCAGTTTCTTCCGCCCCGCCCCCGAGCTGGGCGATTTCGAGTGGGCGGACTCGCGGGAGGGTTTGCGGCGGCGGCCGAGCCGGGACGACCACGAGTTCGACCCGCAGCGGGACCTGGTGAACCCGTCGTCCTACGTCGACGAACCCATGACCGTCCCGGGGTTCGAAGACGTGCCCGGGATGGAGGGCTTCGTGGCGGCGGACGACGTGACCGGTCAGGGCGAGTTCTTCTCCAGGAGCGCCGGGTACCTTTCCTTCGTGGACGGTTCTTGGTCAAAGGAGGATTTGGCACGAGAGATGGGCTTGGACCGGCAATCGATTAACGACCCGCCTGTTACGGCGAGGGACTTTCCTGATTTGTCGCAAGCCACTGGGGCGCGACGCGCCGGCGGCGCGGACGTCGACGTCGCGGACGACTCCTTGGAGGACGACTTCAAGGAGTTGGTACCTCCGGGGTTGCCGAAACCGTTCGACAGTTACCACCCGTTACGGCTGTGGGGGTGTGACTATTTAGTCACAATGACGAATGACGGGAGGCTTGATTTGCGAGACGTGATGTGCGCGTTTCGCAAAACAGACGGGAACTTTGTAGGCGAAGCGACGCGGGTGGACACCACCGCCGCTTTGCAAATACCCCCCGGGTTTTACCACGAAGTCGCGTGGACGGAACGGGAGTTGAAAAAAGAAGAAAAGCACAACCGCGACGGCGGGCCCACGGAGTACAACACGCTCGTTGAGCGGAGCACGAAGGTTTTTTTGATAAGCGCTGATACGCCGTTCAACGACACGACCGCGTATGACCGGCGATTGAACTTCACGAGGCCAGTGGTGGTGCTGAGTAACGACGGGTCGTGCGAAGTGATCCAAACAATCCGAGGCGCCAAAGAAAACCCAACCGGCGTGCTGGTCATCCGCGACGGCGATCTTTTCGTGGAGCAAGCGGAAACCCTGCCGAACTGGGAACACGTGTGTCACGAGTGGGAAGTCGAGCAAGTCACGCAACAGAAACAGGGAAACGGCCCGGCGCTGCACGAGGACTTTTTAAAAGACAACGAAGACGACTACGTGCCGGACGACACGCCGGAAATCGACACGTACTAATTGAGTGGTGTCGTCTTCTTCCTTGTAATTCTTTTATTAATTTAATTCACCAGGCCCCTTCTCTTATACACCCACTACTCCCTCATACAACTCCTCTCCGTTTTATCTTCAAAAAAGACAGATCAGGAGTCACATAAAAAGAAGGTATCACCTCCGTGTCACCTTCATCGGCAGTCCCCCCGCGGTGTGAATCGTCGCGCCCATCTCCATCCCCACGTCCTGCGCATCCTTATCGAGCTCGAAGTTGTACCGCTGCAAGGTCATGGCTAAACAAGACGTCGCTTCCAGCATGGCGAACTGGTCCCCGATGCACTTCCGCGCGCCGGCGCCGAAAGGAATGAACGCGAAATCAGACGCGACTGAGATTACATAAAAGAAAGCGTCAGTCTCGAGTCTACAGGTGTACTGTATGAGCAAACAGTGCACTTGTGATGTATGCAGCTGTTGCCATTACTGGTAAATGTTACTAGTAAAATGCACTCAAAGCGGGGCATTAAACAGTCGGCGGGATTTGGGAAACGCGCAAACCGTACCTTCGTTCGGGTACAACGACCTTTCGCTGTTCAGCTCGGGGTTGTACCCGTTCCACCCCTCCACGCCGGGGTTGGCGAACGGTTTTAAGAACCGTTTCGGGTTGAAGGTTAGGGGGTCTTCCCAGCAATCGGGTGAGCGGTGAAGGTTCCACACGGAAATGAACACGTCCATGCCTTTGATTAGGGTGACGGACTTATCACCGGCGCCTTTGGGAAGCGGCACGTCTGATACGATAAAAAAGAAAGTGTCAATCTCGTATGGGCAATCAGGGAGGCGGAATGTGGTGATTGGGAAAGGCCCTTACCTTCCAAACACCGCCGGATTAAAATCGGCGGCTCGGGGTAGAGCCGCAGGGCTTCTGCTAAGCACAACCTGGTCAGTTCGAGTTTCATTATCTCGTCGTACGTAGGGGCTCTGGGTTGCTCCGCGGCAGGTCCTAAAACTTGGTCGATTTCGGCGATGACTTCCGCGAGGAGCGCCTTGTCCTGCACTAAACAAAACAAGCACCACGTTAAATCCGCCGCGGTGGTTTCGTGGCCCGCGATCAACATGGTCATGAGGTCGTCTCTTAACTGCACATCCGTAACGTCCGCGCCCCGGATATCAACCAGAAACCGTAACAAACTCGGATCCTTAACCTTCGAGTAATCCCGGTTCTGGAGCTGTTCCAAGTCCTCAGTGCCTTCGAACTTTTGCGCCTGTTATTGTAAAAGAAAAGGGTCAGTCTTGAGTCTTACTGTATGGGCAAACAGTGCACTTGTGATGTACGTAGTGCACTTCCTTTTAATGACTAGTGGACGTCACAGAGGGGCTTGAAACAGTGTGCCTGGATTTGGGAAAGCCCCTACGGCCGTACCTGCGAAATCAACCCGTTCAAAGTGTCGTTGATTATGCCCATGTTCTTTTTGAACTCGCGCTGACGCGGCACGATACTCGTCGCGAACGGGATGTTCCAGTACGGGAAGTAGAACGTGCTTCGGTGCGCGGCTTCTTGAAGACAGGTGTACACGGCTTTAATAATAGGGCTCTCCCGTGTCGTAGATCCGAAGTCGTAGTTGAACACCGCTAAGCCGATGATGTCCAGGCTTGGGGCGGGTGAAACAAAGTGTCAATCGGGGGTATGAGCGTAGGTATAGCCGTCCCTTCGTAGGACGAGTATGCGCAAGCAGTGAGCAGAGGTAATAGTCCATTCTGGTACGAGTATGGGCAAGCAGTCGGCGGAATGTGGTAAATGGGAAATACTCACCTCACGGAACAAAACCGTTCCTCCATGTCAATCGTCGCGACGCCGCCGCCTTTTTCGATTTCCTTGTCCAAATTCTTGGTGAGCTCGTTGGAACAATCCCCGAACAAACCAACCATGTGGTCCAGCCAGGCTTTGTGGAACCCCGGGACGAGCTGTCGCCGGCGGTTTTTCCACACCGCGTACGGCGCGGGGATCAGGCCTTGGCCCATGATGGGTTCCAGGATTTCCGCGAGCACGCCTTTGGAGAGTAACAAGAAAGTGTCAGTCGGCCGTATCCGCGGCAATCGCAGAGGCGGAACGCGGTAAGTGGGAAAGGCCGTACCTTTGGAGAACGAAAACGGTTTCTCTTTCAACACCTCCCTGACCACAACAGGGTCGCTTAACACCATGAACACTTTCGGGCCGAAGCAAAGCTTAAACACGCCTCCGTATTTAAGGAAGTACGGGTAGAGGGCCAGGAAAATGGGCCGGCCGACTAAATCGTCCACGCTGCCTGAGATTGTGAACGAAAAGTGTCAGTCTCTCGGACCATGTGTATGAGGGATTGGTATGAGGGATTGGAAAGGGTATACTGTACTCCGTAGTATGAGGGATTGGGAATAGTCCCTTCTGGTCGTAATAGTCCCTTCTGGTACGAGTATGGGCAATCGCGGAGGTGGAACGTGTTGGGTGGGAAAGTTCCTTACCTTCGCAAACGGGCGCGCCATCTTTCGACTGCTCGTCGCCGTAGGTTTGCAGGATCTGCGTGATCCACAGGGAGATGATGTCTTTCAAACCGAGCTCGTTCGGTTTGAAGGTCTCGTCGATCTGTTCCTCGGTTTCAACCGCGCGTAACGCGAAAGGGCGTGCGCGTTGAAGCGGTCGTGACGCCACGGATGTCGATGGGCTCGTAGAAAAGTTGGTCGCGCTTTGGTAACCCTGATTTGACGTTCTCCTGGTCGGGCGTGCGGAACGAACCGCCGCACAGGTAACAGAGCCACCGCGGGTTCGCATCCCCCAACCGGAACCGGCCACCGCCGCGGGCGCGGGCAGCATCGCGGTCGCCATGGTCGCAGGCACAGGAGGAGCGGTCAGTACTGACGGAGGTGGGCGAGACGAGGTTATCCAACGCCAATAGAAAAGCACTACTTCTCGGGATTTGCGAAACGAACGAAATCGAAATCAAAGGTCTACAATCACCTCTGTCGAAATCGCGCTTCACGATTTTTCCGATCGGCACTTCCCCAGACCTGAGACACACGCGATGCGCGCGTTGCGTGCGTTGGCGGGAGCGTGCCGGACCGTGCACGCGCCCTGGAGCCGTCACATCTCGGGTAACGACCTTTCCCGACGGGCGATTTCGGCTCCGAACACCGTTGCGAGAGTGTCGGAACAGCAATTCCTCGCGGACGACGAATCTTTCGCGTTAGTGAAACGAAGGCAGAAGATGCGGGATGAGCAAAAGGCGTTGCTTGCGGCGGAAACGGCGGCGCTGGAAGCGGCATCGGTAAAAAGCACCCCATCGAAACCCTTCTTAGACATCACGGAAGACCAAATCCGAACCACGCTGTTGCTCACGTCCTTCCTAGCCGCGGGGGTCGGGCTGTTCGCGAGCTAGAAAGCACGAGGTCGTGATGAGGAAATCTAGTTCGAGTTGTAAAAATCGAATTCGATCTGGCGCAGACACCGCGACGCACTCGAAGAAACAGGCAGTGCCGGTAACATTCACTAGTTTACATCACACGGTAGTATCAAGAAATGGTAAGACTAGATACAAGCATCTCACCCCTCTATATGTAATCATTACTCCGCCAACAACGCTTTGTCCCTCAAATCCACAACCACCACGGCGACGTTGTCCTGCGTGCGGAACCGAAGCGCTCTCTTGACCAGTAAATCCGCGAACCCGGTCGCGTCGATTTTGGAGTTCTTCTTCACCTGATTGTAAAAAGAAAAGTTTCAGTCTTGTATGGGCAATCAGGGAGGCGGAATGTGGTGATTGGAAATACTTACCTCCTGTTTAATAAAGCTCACCACTTGTTGCGAGTTCACGGTGTCCCACAGCCCGTCCGACGCGATGACGAGCCACTCGTCCAGGGAAACGTCCCTGGCGCACTCGAACACGGTGGGCAACGCCACCACGGGCGGCGACGCCATGGTGGCCTTTTTCGCGAGCGGTTCCTCCGACAAATCGTCAAGCAAATCGAACCGGCCTCCTTTGAACTCGTAATCCCCGAACGCCCTTGACACGGCGAGGATGCCGCACACCCGGCCGCCCACACTCCACCCGCCCGCCCTTGTGATCCGGTCCAGCTCCTGTCTCCCGACTTTGTTGCTACCCACCGGGCGGTGGTCCGCGCTTAACTCGTACCCGACCGAGTTTTGCGAACTCGCGGTTTGCTTTCTGCGAGTGTTACACGAAACGTCGTGTCAGTCCCGTGTTGGGCGATGTATGGACAAACAGTCAGCAGCGTTAGAGGTAAAACAATGTGTACGGATTTGGGAAACGCAAACACGGACCTGACCAACAAAGCCCGCGAGTCACCCACGTTCGCGCACACCAACCGTTCGTCGTTCACCAGCACCGCGGTACAAGTGCTTAGAGATTAACAAGAAAGTGTCAGTCTCTCGTAATGTGTATGAGTAAACAGTCAGGGTAAGGGCAGAGTTAATAGTCCCTTCTGGTACGAGTATGGGCAATCAGGGAGGCGGAATGTGTTCAATGGGAAAGACGTACCTCCCGCTCCAGCACTCCGGTTCCCCGAGCGCCGCGACGTGGTTTATTAACTTTTCGTCCGTCTCGGTAAACCCTTTCCGCAGACTCTTCGCGAGGTACCCCCCGTCCGGGGAGCCGTCCGTTTGCACATCCCCGGGAATCGAACTCCGGACGTTGGCGTTGGCAACATAACTGCTTAACGACGCGGACAGGCTTTTGCGCAAATACGCACTAGACGCGCTTCCTCCGTGGCCGTCCATCACCGACGCGAAGAAATACCCGCCCGCGAAGGTTTCGGGGTCCACAAACCACGCGTCCTCCATGTACTCCCGCGGACCCTCCGCCTCCGCGACGCCCCAGCTGAATTTCGGAGGAGAGAAGCTGAAAGTTTTGCTCAACGAGTTTGTTTTCCCAGCCGCGGCTTTTGTGAGCATGGAGAGCATGTCCTGTTTGGTCTCGTTCTTCTGCGGCGCGCTTTTTGAATCGCTCTTCGCGGGCATCACACCAGCCGGCATCGGTTTTTTCTTCCCTTTGTTGTTCGCCCCAGCCACCCCGCCCGCGATGGTTTGCTTTTGGCTCTTCTTCATCACCGGGGGGGGGTCGGTGGTAACAACACCCATGCGCGGCACGTCCTCATCCGCACGTTTCTCCGCCGCCACCGTGCCCGCTACGAAACTCAAACCCACCACGCCCAGCGCCGCGCCCGCGTACCGCCCGAACGTCTCAACAAGATCGTTCTCCGCGCCCGTGGCGTTTAGCCGGGTGGCGGTGGTCCGTAGGGTAACGTGGATGGAGCGGCTCGGAGAGATGCACGGTACGCGTAAGCGCGTCGTGTGTGACCCAACGCACGCATCGCGGGCGCCGCGCGCGACCGTGTTGGTGGTCACCGCGTGCCGCACCAATCGACGCCCGGGTCGGTGCGGTGCGCTGAAAACACCTCGGTGGTTCTGGTTCCGTGCGCGGCCGAAGACCCCGCCGTTCACCAAACCGGGCGTGGCGAGGGAAACACCCATCGCCGATGCCATCGCAACACCCCTCGGGTCTCGAACCGGTTCGACAACGGGGTCGGTGGCGCGAGGGAAGGTGTGGTCGGAGGAGGGATGGGGTTCCACCAAGGGGTTCTTGGATGGGCGCGATCAGTAATCTCGTTCGAAACGGAGTCTTGACCAAAGGTTCGGACTGATTGCTCAATGGCGAAATCCTGCTCAAACACTTGATGATGCTGAGTCACGAGATTTATTCGCGGTGCCTTGGCAGCAGTTGCTTTGACGTGGAATTCGTGGGAACGGACATCAGGACGCGTCTTGACCCCCACCCGTTCCACTCAAACGCGCGCGGCCGTTTCCACGCGCCAGGCGACCTCGATCGCACGACCCGATGTCCGCCGTCACGGGCGCCACCGCGGTCACCGCGAAGGTTCGGTGTGCACCGACGCGCGCTGCTTCGAAAAAAAACACGACATCAAAGTGCCACGCGTCGTTCCCACGTCCCCGAAACCCCACCACGGAAAGCACGTTCGTTTCCCTTCGCAACGCGGCGTTGACTTTCGGCGCGGTGAGTGCGAACTTACTCGTAACAGGCACAGCGAGGGCGGATGACGGCGACGGCGCGGTGGGGCTTCTTTTCTTGCTCGTTCCAGTCGCGGGGTACCTAGCTTTCAACGCGGTGAAAGGGAAAAGCGATGCCGACGATGACGACGACGACCTGCCGCCGACGACCAAGTCGCAGGACTCTAAAAACTACGCCAAGAACCTCACGATCGCGGGGGGGCAGAGCCGGAAACGACGGACGCCGCCGAAACCGAGGAACTTGTGAGAAGAGGGTGAGGTTGAGGGTACGGTGAGAGGGGAATGAGAGAAGAAGACGCGACGGGTCAACGCGATTGAAAATAACAAATGGAGTGTAGTGCAGAGCGGTACGCGACGGCGGGACGCGAAGCAGAGACCTCGTCGTGAAACAAATGTAACGTACTCACAAATTTTGCACCATCACGCTAAAAGTAACAAGGAATCCAACACCCGCGGTCAAGCGAGGACGTGCTAGTCGTCGTGTCACTACCCACACTGGTGTCGGCCTGTTTACTCGTTGGCATCGAATCGGACTCTGGAGGGCTTGTACTTCCTCCAGAGCGTGTTTCGGCGCGCTTCGTGGTAGTCATAAATAAACGCATCATCATGAACCAAATCACACCACGTCTAGGAACAAACAAACCCCACACAGCGTCCATTTGATCTGGCCGTGTTTCGATTTGAGCTGCGCGGTGAACACCTCTTCCCTGAACCGGCGTTCGGTTTTGTACACGGGGCTGATTGTGGAAAAAGAAATGTCAGTCTTGTATGGGCAATCGCAGAGGCGGTGTGTGGTTATAGGGAAATACGTACCATTGGTACGCGTCTCTTGATTCCGCCTTGTCCACGGTCACGGCTTTGATCACCATAACAGGCATCGGGCAGAACATCTCTTTTGGTTTGCTGTCCTCCAAAACGCCGGTTTTTTCGTCGAACCGGCACCCCTCCAAGGTCAGCCCGTGCACGTACGCGCCCTCTCTGCTCGGCGCCTCGATCTGGTCCACGTTCTTCTTCGTGACTTCAGTGAGCACCACGGTTTTGTCAAGCGGCCAGTCGTTGCGCCGCGCCGTGGTTTGCATCACCGCGGTGAGGAACGACTGCGGGTTGAACAGCCCGGAGAGCCACACCACCCTTGGTGTGGTCAGGTCGCTGGTCCAGATTTGCAGCTGCTCCACGCGCTGCAACAGGTTGACCATCCACGACCCGAGCGACCGCAGGCTGGGGTACGCCAGCTTCGTCCAGTGTTCGCTCACGCCGCCGTCCGCCAGGGCATTCATGAGCTGTTCCATCGGGTCGCTCATGGTGAGGTCCCCCTTCAGACCCAAATCAAGCTCCGCCAGACTTCTTTTCATCTCCGCGAGGAGCTTGTTCATCCTTTCCGTTTCCTGGATCGCCACCATGATGTACGGCGTGATGTCGTCCGTCCGCGATCGAATGTCCTCCAAGTCGAAGTTATCGGGAAGGCGCTCCACTAAGTCGTCGAGCGTTGTCTTGGCCTGGTCCTCCACGGACGAGCCCTCCTCGCCCCCCCCGTCTCGAGGCTGCAAACTCAAAATGCTACTGCAAAGCGACTCCGCTTCCCTCAACTTGAACCCGATCTCCGCGTTCGGGTGAAGTCCGAACGCCAGGGGCGATTCCGTGGGGAACGTCTCCGCGATGTACTCCATGGTCTGTTTGTGGTTCAGCGAGGACGGCGGCGACGGGAACTTGGGGAAGAAATCTATCCCCTCTAACAACTCCTCTTTGAAGTAGTGGTCCAGGTACTTCTCCACCGTTCGGCGGTCCCAGTCCTCAACAACGTGCCCGCCGTACATGATCTCGCCGATGATGTACTTCAGGTCCGCCCACGGCACGTTCGTGTTGTTCTCCAGGTAGTTGTTCACGCATTGGCCGCAGCACAAAAGGTCGCCGGTGTTGAACGGGTAGTTCATGTTCCACCCGATGCCAGACGCGGCGTCGGGTAAGTTACCCACGCCGAACTTCTTGCGCTCCAAAATCGCGGCGTGGAAGTAACAAAGCGCGAAGATGATGGTTTTGAACTCGCTTTGTTTCGCGCACGCTGAGATTACAGAAAAGAAAGGGTCAGTCGCGAGTCGGCGAGCGTGGGTTTGTAACACTTGCCAGTACGCCAGTAAATGTTACGGGTAGTGTTACTAGTAGTGTACCGAAAGAGGGGCGGCAGAAACATGGAGGCGGGATTTGGGAAATAAAACGCGAACCTTCGAACATCTCTTCGTCGAAATTTTTGTAAGCGCGCGCTAAGTTCTGTTTCATTCCCTCCGGAGGTTCGTTCGTGAGCTTGATTGAGTTCTGAAGCAGCGAAATCGCGAGGCCCCTTTCTAAAATAGGTGGCGGTTCCGCGGACAGAAACAAACGGAACTCGTCGTGCGCACCGTCCGCGAGTTTATCGACGGTTTTTTCTAAAGGGCCGTTGGTCCAGTCGATGGTGAGGTGGATGTTCTGTTGTGAGTGTAACAGAAAAGGTCAGTCTTTTGTTATAGGTATGAGCAAACAGTCAGAGAGTTGGATTCGGATCAGTCACTTGTTACGGCCGCCGTGCACTCGACCAGGGGCATCAAACGTAGGTGTCTGGATTCGGGAAAGCCCCAACGCGTACCTGCAACAAAACCCACCCTCCGTTTTTGTGGAACGTGGTGAGCCAGGACATGGCGATTGGTTCCTGGCCTTGGCCAAGAGAAACCGCGGCGTACCGGCCGTTTTCCGAGGTGAACCCTAGCTTGGACCCCAACCCCTCCACCGCAGCGGCGACGTCCACGCCTGGGGAGAGGAAAATGAAAATAGGCGTCCCGGGTTTGGAGTCTGCGAGGAAGAAAAGAGTTGGTCAGTTTTGAGTCGGCGAGTGCGGGTGGACTTCGTGTTGTGTACGAGGGATTGGTATGAGCAAACAGTCAGCCGGATTCGGGCCTCCACAGTCGGGCGTACTCGGGCCTCCGCAGTGCGTGTGTGATGTACGTGCCGCACTCGACCAGGGTTTCGTGATCGGTATGCGCAAACAGTCAAAAATGGACGCACCTTCAAAGGACTTTTCCAGGTCAAACGCCGCGCTCGTGACGTAAAACGGCCCGAGCACGCTTTTCACAAACGTGCTGAGCGCGTTGCTCATGCGATCCGGCCGCAGCGCCCTGAAAAGAAGCAACTTTTCAAAATCCGGGTACTTCTTCCAGTCCCCAGGCATGGGTTCCTCTTCCGGTCGTTCCAACTCCATCCACTCCCTCCACCGCTTGGCGCTTCCCTCCAGGTCTCCCGGAAGCGCGTCGTACCCGTCCACTTCGCGCAAGGATTGCACGCACTCCCAGTTGCTCTGCGCGATCCACTCGGGGAGCGGGTTGTCCACGCCGAGAACCCGGGGCCCTCGAAGGAGCCAGTTGAACTTGTCCTGCTGCAACTTGTCCTGTTTCTTAAGCACCGCCATCGTGAGCTGAGACGCGACAATCAGCTTGTGCCGTTCGAACAGACCCGAAGCGACGTACCCAAACACGGTTTCCGACGTGGTTTCGATCAGCGCCTCGACGCGTTTGTCCACGGGAAGCGCGTCGCTCAGTCGCTTGTTCTCCGGGACCTTGGTTTGGTCACTCCCGCCCGGCGTCACGTCCATGCCCTTCTTCAGAATGTACACGAAGTTCGCCATTGAGTACTGGTACACTCGGTCCAGCACGTTCAGCGCATCCACAAGGAAGTACATCAGCGCCCCCCTCGCCGCGACCGGCCGGTACACCTCCCTGGTTTGGTTAATCACGGTTTGCGTCTCCGTGGCTTGCACAACCTTCTCCGCGATTTCCGTCGCCGTTCGCTTGGTTTCCTCCAGGTTTTCGATAAGCGCAATGTCCTCCAGAATATCCCCTTGCGAGTTCGCGAGCCGGAATAACAGGTTATCCTCCAGCTTCGTGATCTGCACGGTGTACTCGCCGAGCTGGCGCACCAAATCGGACGACTGCTGCTGCAAGTCGAAGCGCTCTTTCTCCACGACGAGCGCCAGGAGCTGGTCCTCCAAACCTTTTTCGGTGACGCAGAAATTTACCAAGGTGGTCTGCGCCGCGATTTCCGGTTTGTAGTGCGGGTTCGACAGCTTCGTCTGTAAGTAAAGCTTGAAGTTCGGGTCGTAATCCACTTCGCTGTCGCCTAGTTTCATCACGATGTTACGGCCCCGTTTAATGGTTTGCCGCGCCACAACCGGATCAAGCACGGCGTCGATGTCGTCTTGTAAGTTTTCAATCATCAGTGGAATGCCGTTTTCGATGCAGTGCTCCACGTCTGCGATGTAGTTTGGCTTGGATAACTGAATGATCCGCATTTTGTCCCCGAACTTCTGTTTGATCCACTTGATGCCCTGCAGCTGCGGGTCGATCATCAGCGCCCACCGCGCCGCGGATGTCATGATCGCGCCGTTTTCGATGGAAAGCGGGTCCGTGGGTAAGCCCTCGATTCCCCACCCCGCGCGCATGCCTGGCGTGGACAGCACGTCGAGCGGCGTCACTCCGGTCGTCATGGGAATCTCGCGTTCGATCATATCCGGTAGCCACTTTTCGTTGACTAAAAACTCGCGGAACTTGGTGTTGAACGGCCCGGCGTATGACACGAATGAGGAGCCGACAAGCACGTCGCCCACCAGCTTGGCCTCCGCCACCCCGAACGCGGTGATGGCTTCGCCCCAGCGCTTGTTTTCCCCCGACAAACCGTTCACGAGCCGGTCCGCCAAGTTCGCCTTCGCCTGCGTCTTCTCCGCCGCCGCGATGGCGTTGTTCTTGTCCTCCGTGGCGGCCATCAAGTCGGACTCGAGGTTCGCCACCCGTTCCTGTAAAGCCGCAACCTTCGCGCGGATTCCGGAAAGTTTCGTGTTCGCCGCGTCCAACTTAGCGTTCGCCTCCGCGAGCATCGCTCTTTTCGGCGCCACGACCTGGTAAATGCGGAAGTACTTGCAGATGTTGATGACCCAGGAACAAAGACCCGCGGCGGCGCTCGATTTGCCCATGATGATGTCGGGGTTGAAGTTCTCGTTCCACAGGTAGTCCTTCTCAACCTTCTCCACGCAGTTCAGGGGGGTGTTGTCTTTGTCGAAGTTGATCAAATCCTGAAGAAACTTATCCACGGAACCCATGAACTTCTTGCACGCGTTCCAGGAAACGTCCTGAGAGGAATAACCGAAACGGTCAGTCGCGAGTCGGCGAGTGTGGGTGTACTGTATATCGCGATGTATGGACAAACAGTCACCAGCTGAGAGATAAAACAGTGCGTATGTGATGTATGTAACAGTTGCCAGTACTGGTAAGTGTTACCAGTAGTACACAGTGAATAGTCAAAGAGGAGCATCAAACGGTGTTTGGATATGGGAAAGCCCCAACACGTACCTTCGGGATCTTGCCCTTTGGCGAACAAAGCACCATACACGCCGCAGCGACGTCGTCAACACCCGCCGGTGGCGTGCTCAGCGATTTAAGCTCACCCAGCGCTTTCTTGTCCAAGCTGTTCAGCGCCGCCTCCGCGGCGATGATGATCGGTTCGGCGGCTTTCAAGTCGGTTTCGCACTCCAGCTGAAACGCGGAAACCTCCTCCGCGATTTGCGCGCACTCGGCTTCGTCCCCGGACGCCGCGAACACGGCTGAGATGAAGAAAAGAAAGTGTCAGTCCCGAGTCGGCGAGTATGGGTGTACTTCGTAATGTGGCCTGAGTAAACAGTCGGGCGTAATCGGGCCGAGCAGGGAGTCTATGATTTGGGAAAGGAAAAACACGTACCTTCGTCCACAATTGCTTTTTCTTTGCCAATGGAAACGATCAGCGCGTCCGTGTTTGCTTTCTTTTCCTCGACGATGATCTGCGATTGTAAAAGAAAAGTGTCAGTCTTGTATGGGCAAACAGTCGGCGGGATTTGGCGAAATACAATACGTACCTGCTCCTCCTTTAGGTTGACTTGAAGATCCGCGACTTGCGCGCTGGCTTGCGCGATTTTATCCACCCCGTTTTCCAGGCGCTCCTTCGCTTGTTTCAGCTCGGAGCGCTTTACACTGAGCATGTCCTTGTACAGACTGATAAGCTCGAGGTACGATTTCGGGGTGGTGTAGTTGTACCGCCGGTCTTCTTCCAGGTACTTAATCGACGCTTCGTTCACAGCGGTGTGCGTGAACGCGCAGTGGAACTGCAGGTTTTCCAGGAGTTCCGGGGTGAGGTCGGGAATCTCCGCTAGGAACCGCCCGGCCACGCTAACCAGCGCTTCGTGCGGCCACGGCTGGAACCAGTCGATGACGGTGCAGTTTATGAGGGCTGGGAAGTTCCTGGCGCGTATGCGGAACTTGTCCCCAACCGGCGAGAAGCAAAGACACACGTGCAGGTACTTCCGGACCTTGTCCAGGAAGAAGTCCCACAGGTTTTCGGGGGAGTCGATCACGCCCACGGCTTTGCACTCGTTCCTCACTGCGTTGCACATCTCGTCTTTCTCTTCGTTGGTCATCAAATCCGGGATGTACCCTGAACTCAGCAAGTCGTTGATGTACACCAGGAACCGCTCGTCGATGATCTGGCCGTCCGTCATGAGGAACGTGACCGGGTTTCCCTTCACGCCGGCTTTGATGTAGAGGCTCAGCAAGTCTGCTTTGAAGTCAGCCATGCCGTAGGAAGACGTGACGCTGATCTGGAACACGTCGTACTGGCAAATAAACGTCGCGAGTTTCGCGAGCGACTGTTTCCCACTGCCGCCCACGCCGACCAGCATGGCGTTGCCCCTGGGTAAATCCAGAATCCGGGTCACCCGGGTAACGTGGTCCATGGCTTGTTCGAACAACACCAGGTCCATCACCGCGTTGCTTTCGTTGTGTTCCTGAAGCTTCCCTACTAAGGTTTTGTTTAAAATCTCGTAGCTCGGGCACTCGGAAAACGCGCCTTACGAGTAATAAAAGAAAGGGTCAGGTTTTGGAGTCTTGAGAACAGGTTTGTAACAGGTGCTAGTACTGATAAACGTTACTAGTGCAGTGTGCAGTCGACTAGGGGCAGTAAACAGTGCACTTACCTTCGTCGTTCGAGTCGAACTTCATAAACGCGTTGTACGAAATCGGCCGCAGTTCCATGTCGTCCTGGTTTTCTTCCGGGAAGTACTTTTTTTGGAAAAGAAAAGTGTCAGTCTTGTATGGGCAAACAGTGTGTCTGGATTTGGGAAAGGCCCAAGGCCGTACTTTTTTAGTAACCCCCAGGCGCATTTCGTCAAACTTGGTGATATCCGCGTGGTGCACCATCCGGTCGCCGAACACGCGTTCGCACTCGTGGATCCACAGACGGCAAAGCGTGAGGGGGGTGGTAAAGAACTCGGGAAGCGCTCTGCATATGCCTTGCGTGATGTTGGAAAGCTCGCGCAGGTTCCACTGGGTGTTTAAACGAAAAGGGTCAGTAATTACTCTGGACGACCGACAAACAGTGTCTGGATTTGGGAAAGCCCAAATACGTACCTGGTAGTGGAACTTCACGGCGCTCGGCAGAAACGTGTTCGCCACTAAGCTGTGAAGCTCGATGGACGCGTCCGTGATTTTCCCCGAGTACTTGCCCACGTCGGTGTCGAAATTAGAAAGGTGGCCTTCGATTATCTGCGCGAACACGCTCCGCACGCCCTCTTTGGACGGCATCTGCACGGCCAACGTGACGAAGTGCCGCTGCATCCTGGGCGTGATGTTGAACGACCCAGCGGTGGGGTTCATGCACGCCATGTACTGCGCGTTTTGAATCTCCTTCAGCACGATTTTGGTTTTGTCGTACCAGCCGTGGTAGTCCACGAACTGCCGCGCCAGTTCAATCGGGGACTGCGTGTCGTACTTATCCACGAAAGGCATGTTCATATCGTCGAAAAAGTACACGAGTTTTTTGGCACCTGGAGGGCCGAACCGAACGCCGCTCTTCTTTTCTAAAGGCTGCTCGATGATCACCTGCAGCGCGGGGGCGTCCATGAAGTTGTTCATGTTCACGGTGGAAAACGCCCAGTGCTCGCCGTCCAGGTTCTTCAAGCTCTCCCGCATCAACGCGGTTTTTCCCGTACCCGCGTTCCCCACGAACATGCAGTAGTGCTTGTTTTTAATGAAGCTTTGCAGGAGAAACGTTAGCCGGGTGCTCTCGATGCTGGGCACGAAAATGTTCGCAAACGCCTCGCTCGCGTTGTACCCGAACTTGCCAACCTTTTCCGTCCACGGCTGCATCTGGCCGCTCTCCGCGTCCACAAAGTAATCGAAAACCAACCCGCCTGAGATAAATAAAAGAAGGTATCAGTCTTGTATGGGCAATCGGGGAGGCGGAATGTGGTAAATGGGAAATACGTACCTTCGGGAAACAAAACGTGTTTCCACTCCGAAACCCACCACTTGGAGAACTGGGTTCGGTAATCCACGGTTTTATCCACTAACATGGCGCCGCCAAGCGCCCACACGGACGCGAACACGAATTGCATTTCGACAATTTTTTTATCGGGCGTGGGGGCGCCGCGGACGTGCTCGCTGGGGTTGTAAAAAGAAAGGGTCAGTCTCTTCCGTCTTAACGTATATCGCGATGTATTGGACGATGGCCTGGTCAACAGTCAGGGTAATCGGTCTGAACAGTCACCAGCGTTAGAGGTAAAACAGTGCGTGTGCGATGTACGTAGTGCACGTCCTTTTAACGACGGCCGTGGACGTCGTGAGTCACGAACGGGGCGTTACACAGTGTTTTGCTTTGGGGAAAGCCCTACACACGTACCTGGGAATCAGCCCTTCCAAAATCTTGCAAACCGTGCCCGCGATGTTCATTGGCACGAGCGGCACCAGCGTCCGGAAGTTCCGCCGCACGTGCTCCAAAGAAACGTCCATGTACCGGTCGAACAGCTCCACCAGTAACGGCCGGTACTCCTTCGCCTCCCTGGATTGAATCCAGCTCTCCACCATGGGCTGCCACCCGATGTCGTCTTGATTCAGGTAAATCACCCCGCCGCGGGACACGGTGGCGGGACTGATTGTAAAAAGAAAAGTGTCAGTCTCGTATGGGCAAACAGTCTATGGATTTGGGAAAGGCCAAATACGTACCTGCAGTGCAGCATGTGGTTGATTTCCAACAGCAACCGCATGGTGTTCGTCAAAGGCAGGCGCTCGTTCGACGCCAGCGTCAACATCTTGTTATCGTCCATCACCGTGTTCATGCTCTCGATCCACTCCGCGTCGATGTCCCCGTCCAACACGATCCACTGGTGCTGGTACGTCTTGTTGTTGGACATGTCCCGGAAGTTGACGCTCATCAAACCTGTTTCCAAAAAAAGAAGGGTCAGTCTCTTCCGTCGGCGAGTGTGGGTTTGTAACAGTTACCAGTACGCCAGTAAATGTTACGGGTGGTGCACTACTGGTAACTCTCACAAATATCTCACAAGTAGCGCACTGAAACAGTCAAAGAGGGGCGGTGAACGTTTTGTTTGGATTTGGGAAAGCACCGAGGCCGTACCTTCCTTCCACTCCCTGGTGCTCGGGTGCAGGAAGCCGTAGAGTTCGTTTCTTGTCACGGCCTTGGGGTTGATCGGGATGCTCCGGCTCTTCTCGCCGTGCTTGATTTGGGCGTTGATCAGGGTTTTCCAAACCGCGGTTTTGCCGCACCCCGCGGGGCCCAACAAAAACACCGCCCACCGCACCGTGAAGATCTCCCTCAACTGCGTGATTTTCAAAACGAACTTATCCTCGGGCTGGTACCCTGGTTGTAAAAAAGAAAGTGTCAGTCGTGTATATCGCGATGTATGGACAAACAGTCAGAGGTAATAGTCCCTTCTGGTACGAGTATGGGCAAACAGGGAGGCCAGGATTTGGTGAAAGGCCCAATACGTACCCAACTCAACCGCGCTTTTGACGATTTGTTCCTCGAAAGGCATGTCCCTCAGGCGCGGCACCAAGTCCAGCATCTTGGGGAACAAGTCATTCAGTAAGCCCATGAAAATCCCGTGGTCGTCCGCGGTGAGCTTTCCCAGGTTGAAATCCCGCAGCGCCTGGAGCAAAACTTTGTCTTCGCTCAACTCGGGCTGGTCGCGTTTCATCCCGCCGGCGACGTACAAGGTGGTTTTAATCGCCCTGAGAGATAAAAAAGAAAGTGTCAGTCTCTCGGAATGTGTACGAGTAAACAGTCAGAGGTAGTAGTCCCTTCTGGTACGAGCATGGGCAATCAGAGAGGCGGCATGTGGTGAAAGGACCAAGGCCGTACCTTAGCTTCCAGTCGTAGTGCGGCGCCTTGGAAAGTAAATCCTCGCAGAGCTTGTAAAGAATAACAAACTTCCTGGCCAGGATTTTGGACATGTAGAACCCCTCGCCCATCAGCATGTTTTCGCAGATCATCTGCAAATCCGGGACGCACATGGAAACCGGGCGGAAAAGCGCTTTTAAAGATTCCGGTAACTCCGCTCGCCCGGGGTACCCCGGGTTCATGGTGATGAAGGCCATGATGGACGGCCTTAGGCTTATCTCCACGTCCTCGAACATGAACTTCTTTTTTCTGGTACGGATCGCATCAAGCACGGTTTTGTACTGCGTGCTGCACACCGACAGCACGCTCACGGGAATCCGGTTGAACTCGTCGAAACACCCCCAGGCGCCTGTTTGCGCCAGGCCTTTGTACGTCATCCCCATGGCTTTGTAGTCCATCTGGTCTGAACAGTTGAACACGTACACCTGGATACCCAACGCTCGGCCTAGATCCTTGACGGTTTCGGTTTTACCGGTACCCGCGGGGCCGGCGGGGGCGCCGCCGAGCACGAGCCGTTGCGCCTGCGTCAGCGTGATGACGCACCGATCCGTGAGCGGCGTGATCACAAGGCAACCGGGGCTCCCGATGTACTCGTACATGTAGTCGATGTCCGCGTCGCAGACGTTGATTAAAAGCTTGCCCGTTTTTTCGTGCACCCCGTACCGCAGCTGCGATTGCCACTGGAACGCGCTTGCTTCGTCGACCCTCTCGTCCAAGAGCTTCTGGCACACGTCCCGCGCGTGTACGTCGATGGTACAAAGCGTCAAGACCTGGGTGTGGAAATAAAAAGTGTCAGTATTTCGTGATGTGTGTTACGTAAACAGTCACCCGTAATCGGGCCTCCACGGTGTGTGGCGGATTTGGGAAAGGACCAAGGCCGTACCTTCTTGCGGTCCAGCTTTTCAAGCGGCTCCACCAGCACGCTGATAATCGCGGCGAGCTGGTCAATCTGTTTCTGCCACATATCCTTAATCGCGCCGTCGTTGCCTTCTTCCAGCTGGTCGAACGCGTCGTTGATTTCCTGCGTGAAGATCATCCGCGAAACTGTGATTGTGTTTTGCGCGCTCTGTTCGAACATCCACTTCACCCGCGGGACTTCGTCGTACCGCGGAAGGCTCGTTTTGAACTCGGCGAAAAGCGCGGCGCGCATGGTGTCCACCACGCTCCCGAGCCACGTCTCCACCTGGGATTGGAAAAAGAAAGTGTCAGTGTTGTATGGGCAAACAGGGAGGCCGGATTTGGTGAAACCCCCAATACGTACCGGCCCGTCGCAAATGCACCCGCCCCCCGCGAAGGCGACGTTTTCTTTTTCCCCGGACCACATGCTAATCGCGGTTTTACTGTGGTTTCCTTTCTCATCAGGGGCGAAGGAAAGGTTGTGTACGTTGTCGAAGCATTTGCTCAGGTGCCGCAAAATAAGCTGCGGGTTCGTGCCTTTTGAGAGAATATCAAGAAGGTCCGCGGCGGCGACGAAGTAGAAGCGCGGAAACGCGATTCTTTTGGTTTCCTGGCGCGACGAAAAAGAAAGCGTCAGGGAGGTCGGACCGCGTGTATATCCGGGATTGGTATGAGTAAACAGTCGTGGTGACACTCCGAGGGAATGCGCCCTTCTGGTCGTAATAACCGTCCCTTCGCAGGACGAGTATGCGCAATCGCGGATGGCGGAGGGCGGTCAGTGGGAAAAACCCTTACCAGGTAGTCCTGCAGTGCTTTTTCGCACTGCTCCAACAAACCGAGCATGGTTTCAAGGCGCTCAAGACGGCCCTCGAGGTTACACGCCTCCACCGCGTTTAGAACGTCAGGCGCGTCTTTCATCAGGGACTGGAAATCGCCGTTCACGCCGTCGAAGCGCTTGCTGTCTTCGGGGAGCTGCACCCGTATGTCCGCGCTTCCCACGAACACGCTCTCCAGCATGCTCCACTTCTTCGCAACGTCCCCCCACACCCCAAGCACGCTATCCACGGTGCCCAGCTTGCTCTGCCACTCCGTGACCCTCTCCAGAAACACGGGGTTGCCTTGCACGTACTTGCTGCCGCCCAGGTTCTGAAGCGCCAGGTTGTCGTTTTCAAGCGCCTCCGCGATGAGGTCGTCCACCACTAGGTTCAGCACTTCGCTCTCCGGGAAGTGCGCGAAGTCCACGTTCAGCGCCGCCCAGGTTTCGTCCAGCTTGGCGAGCTGCTTTTCAATCACCAGCTCCTTCTGCGCGCGCTCCACGATTTCGCTCACCGCGTCCACCATGGTGTGCAGCTCCAGGGCGAGCAAATCGCCGAGGTTGAACGAAGCGTCCATCACGAAATGCTTCCCGGTGGCTTTCATCAATTGCTTCCAGTGCCGGTCGCGCATTGACGGGTGGTGCAGCTCTGAGACTAACGGTAACGACGTCAAAAGCGCCTTGACCTGGTCCTCCAGGATCTTGTACAAGTCATAAGCGCGGCATCCTTTGTGCAGGGTTTTAATGTCCTTCGAAAGCTTTTTGCACTCGTCCACCAGGAACTCCACATCGATTTTGTCCCAAAGCGTGACGTTCCAGCTGGAGATAAATAAAGAAAGTGGTCAGTCTTGTGTGGGAACACAGGGAGGCGGGATTTGGGAAATACGTCACGTACCTGTCAAAGGTGTAAATCACGCTGGACACGGCGTCCCACAGCGCTTTCAGGTACTCCAGATCCTCGGTGCTCCTTTTCAATTGAACGTACTCCGAGACGTGCAGCTCGAACAGCTCTTGTTTTTCGTTCAGCTGTTTCGCCTCAAGCGTGATGAGTCCCAAACTTCCGTAAACGAACGTACTATTTTTCTCGCCGTGATGGAAGTGGTCCAGAATTTCATACGCCCCGGGGACGTCTTCGGTTTTTATCTTCGCGCCGGGCACTTTTTTATTGTAAAATAAAAGTGTCAGTATTGTATGGGCAAACAGTCTCGGGATTTGGTAAATGCAATTACTTACCTGTGACCGGCGCAAGCGCCAGGAAGTGCTCCCGGAACTTCTCAACCTTGACGCCGAAGCTGTCGCTTGTTTCCCGGATCTTCCGCGCTTCTGACTGCTGCATCAAAGAGAGTTTCTCCCGCACGTTCAGCACCTTCTTTTTCATTCCGCTCCACGCCAGCGGCGCTTCCTCCAACTGCCGAAGCACGTCTTCGGTCACGGTGACTCCGTAGGTTTTCAGTAAAGAAACGGTGGCCAACAGTGGTTCGAACATCTCGTCCGTCCTGTCCTGCCGTTTCCGCACGTCCCGCATGAACCCCATTACTTCGTAGAGGGTTTTTTGGTTTTCAGCATCCTTGGCCTTCTTCGCGCGTTTCGCGGCGGCCGCGGCGGATTGCTGCTCATCGGCGTCATCTTCTTTACCTTCCTCGGCGTCAGCGTCAGCGTCAGCTTCGAAACCCTCCTCGCCGCCCACGTCCAAACTCGTGGGATCCTTCTCCAACGTCTTCTCCCCGGCCGCCTGGAACTTGTAAAGCTCGGCCATCGAGTTTATTAGTTTGTTGTTCAGGTACTGCGTGAACAGAAACACCCACTGAGATAAATAACCGAAAGTGTCAGTCTTTCGTGATGTGTATTACGTAATTACGGGCGGACAATCGGCAGAGGTAGACGTCCCTTCGCAGGACGAGTATGGGCAAACAAGTCGTCTATAATTTGGGAAAGGCGCAACACGCGTACCTTCGTGACCCAGGTGGCGAGGGCTTGTTTGATTGGTTTGGCGTCGATTTTCAGCCACCCGATGACACACGTGGCTTGCAACGTCTGGATTTGCTCTTGGATTTTTTTGTACTTTGCGATTTCGTGGTCAAACAACTCGAGGGGCGGGTCCTCGCCGTCGTTTCCGTTTTGGTCAATAAAGTCACTCAGCGTGGCCTGCAGATCCTCTTTCCACAAATACTCGAACGACGCGTACTGCGCTTTGAACTGCAAACACGCGTGTTCGTTTTCCAGCACCATGGTCTGTACGCGGGACACAGCGTCCATGATCCCGACGTCCTCCTCAAGCTCCAGCGCGTACGTGCCTTCCCCGATATCCAGACGTTTCATAAGCGTCCCGATGTTCGTGAATCCCGCGATCCATTTGGCGAAGTACTCCCTTGTGCCCGGGTTTTTCGTGTCGCCCTGATTGTAAAAAAATAAATGTCAGTCTCGTACGGGCAATCAGGGAGGCGGTGTGTGGTGATTGGGAAATACGTACCGATTCGCCGATCTCGGGGGACCACTTTAGGTCAGGCGCGGCTGGAGTGGGAAAGAAAAAGGTCAGTCTTGAGTCTTACGGTATATCGCGATGTATGGACAAACAGTCACCAGCTTCGGTAAAACAGTGCACTTGTGCTGTATGTAGTAGACTTCCTTTTAATGACGACCGTGGACGTCAGAGAGGGGCATCAAACAGTGCCTGGATTTGGGAAAGCCCAGACGGCCGTACCTAGCTCCAGCTTGACTTCCAAAAGAGGCGGCGTTTCGTTGTGAAGAATAACCGCCGGGTCGATCTGGTCGGTGAGGTACTTGGTACTCGCGCAAATCGCGTTTGAAAGCCCGTCAATTACGATCTCGTTGACGTACTCGGTGTATTCCTTCCAGGCGTGGCTCGCCCTAGGGACGCCGACGATTTTGTTTGAAGCGGAGAGGAGTTTGGCGATTTTGCCTGAGATGTAAAACAAAGGGTCAGTCCCGAGTCTTAACGTATGGGGGATTGGGTAGAGTAATCGGGCCGAACAGTCTCCTTGTGCTGTATGTAGTATACTTCCTTTTAATGACTAGTGGACGTCAAATAGGGGCTTGAAACAGTGTGCCAGGATTTGGGAAACGCGCAACACGCACCGGAACTCTCGCCGATGGCTTTGTCCCGCAACTGCTGCAGCGTCTGCTGCGCCTCCGCGAAGTCGTGCGCTTCGTAGGTTTTGCCTTTGCGCTGCAGCATCAGTTCGCTGGCCCACTCTTGCAGCAGCTCTTTGGTTTTATCCACGTTGTTTTTTATCGTGAACAGGATGTGGCTCACTTCCTTGACCCCAGACATGACCTCGGAGAGGTAGTCGTTGATTTTGTGCGAGTTCCAGTTCATCTTGTGGATGGCTTTCTGGAGGTGCACGTTCAGGTCCTCTAAACGGGCGCTCACCAGCGGGCGCTCAACCGGAAGAAGCGTGCGTAGGACGTTATTGTACGTCACCACGATCAGGTCCAGGTTCCCGGTTTGTTGCCGTAACGTCTCACCGCGCTGGTACGTCTTCATCGCCGCTTCCGGGATTGCGACGTTTAGTAACAGAAAGTACTTCACCTCGCGCAAAAGTTTCACCAGCATGGGGTCAAAGTTTACGCGTAAAATCCCGTCGACTTTGCGTTCCCTTTTATCAGGCCGTAACAGGTTCATCTTGAGCTTCTCGTCACTCGTGCTTTCGGTTTCCGAGACCCACTTCGCGACGACTTCGTTTTCGTACAAGTGCATGTCGTCCAGGGCCAGGGTAAACGCCGCGGTGATCTCACTGGCTTCGTCGGTTTCCATGACCAGCTTGGAAAGACCTTGGATCTTTTCAAACGGCTGTTCGATGCGCTCGCACAGCCCCCGCGCCCACGCCACAGCCCCCGCGAACGGCGGCGCGTTCTTCGCAATCACCGGCGAGTCTTTCTGCGCCTTGAACATCTTGTGCACGCTCACGACGTCGGCGCCGAAGTCTCGTAAAAGCTCGACTTGTTTTTTTTCCAAATCCGCGGTTATTATTTCGCGCTCCAGCAATCCCTCGAAGGAATCGAAAAGCTTGAACGCCTGCGCGACGGTAGGGCAGTCCTCAAAACCCTGCGTGATGATACTCCCCAAACGTCGCTCCAACTCCTTCACCGTGGAGCGAAAAGTGTAAAAGTCGTCGTCGAAGGTTTCGCACTCCACGTCCAGGATGTCGTACTCCAAAGCGTGGAACTTTGCGAGGCAAAAAGTGTCAGTGTCATTCCAGCCTCGTATGGGCAAACAGTCTTGGGAGGATTTGGTGAAAGGCCACCGGAAACCGGAAGTGGTAAAGGCGCGTCTTTGCCGAGCTAAAGGTCGGGAGTTCAATCCCCAAGACGCACCTTTTCAAACGCGGCTTGGAAATCTACGAAGATCTGCTGCACGCTGTTGGTCAGGGTTTTGCCGCGCGTGCCGCCAACCTCCACGCGTTCCAGTTTCGAAAACTGTAGCGTGGTTTTCGTCAGGTCGAGAATGTCGTGCACGCGTTCCAGAAACGCATCTAATCTCGCAAACAGCGCGCTGTTTTGAAACCGCCACGGGTTATTCGGCGTTTCCTTTTCCGTTCTTTGCTTATACGCAAAGTACTGCTGTTTAAACGCGCCGCACACCTTCAACGTGGTTTGCAGTTTCGCAACCGCATCAAGAGGCTCCACATTGAAGATCTCCTCCGCCTGTACGAACTCGCGGCTTTTTTGAATCAAGTCGTTGCAGATTTCTCTGACTAACACCACGGCCCGCCCGGGCGCGTTGTAGTGCCCGCTGTGCTTCCACGTTAAAAGAATCAAGTGCATGATCGGCTTGAACAGCTCGGTGAGGGCGAAAAACTCATCCCCGAAGGAGAGTTTCTTGCGGTGAACAAAAGAAAGTGTCAGTCTTGTGTGGGAACACAGTCGTTGGATTTGGGAAATACAACACGTACCTGGAAATACGGGTCCAGGGGTTTCAAAAACAGCACGTTGTCGTTCGCCTCCACTCGTGATTTTCCCACGTCTTCGCACAAACGTTTAAACGCGGGATAGTACGAACTCTGCGTCATCTCTAAAACCCGGACAACCTTGCGAATCTCAGCTCCACAGAGTTGTTCGTGAATCGCGTTCAAGTTGCCTGCTTTGTCGCTCCAGAACTCCAGCTCCGCAAGCGGACCGGGGTAATTACCGTCCTTCAGGTTCTGCTCCGGGTCCGTTTTCAAAACACCCTTGATTTGCCGCGTCCACGTAACAACCGCGCTTTCAAGAACGTGAATCTGGTCGGCGTCCGACTTGACCTTTTGCGACGTCGTGCGTACGAGCTGTTTTTTGTTGAAATCGTCTTTGTTCTCCTTCCCAGGTGAGCCCGGGCCTCCGTCGGCCGCTTCGCCGTCCGAATTCGTGGTATCCGATCCCGCGCCGTCCCCGCCCGGCGGTAACGGTAACAGCGTTTTGCCCTTGGTCTGCCCGATCGTCACAAACACGTTCGCGATGAACTTGTGAAGGTTATCGATAACTTCCTTCGTGATCACTTCAGGCCACCCGACTTGGTTCAAAGGGTTACTCAACATGGGCAGGAAAACCTCGTTGGCCAAGATGGACAGGTGCTCCAGGGGCACTGATACGAACAAAAAGAAAGGGTCAGTCTCGAGTCTACGAGTGAACTGTATGGGGGATTGGGGTCCGAGTAATCGGGCCGGACACAGGGCACTGGGAGAGTAATCGGGCGGAACAGTGCGTTTGTGATGTATTTATAACAGTTGCCAGTACGCCAGTAAATGTTACGGAACGTGGTGCACTCGAACAGTCAAAGAGGGGCGGTAAACAGTCGGCGGGATTTGGGAAACGCGCGAGACGCACCTTCGCCGAAGTCGCCGTAAATCACCGACGCGTCCACGGTCTCCGGTGAGAGCTCGCACTCCGAAAGTTTCAGAAAACAGAGGGTTTTCTTTTTGAACTTCTCGGGGGGGGTCAAGGCCTGTATGGGGTGGTTGGGGGTATGGGGGGACAGTCAGTACTTCGCGTTCGCCTCCAAGAATTCATGAGTCAACTGGATTCGACGTTTTTTGTATTATTTTTTCCGATCTTGCAGGCGACGACCACCACGGCGGGTTCTACGCTAGTAGTACTCCGAGTGAAAGTCGCGCCGCGTAGCCACACACTACAACGTACCGCGGTCAAGTCGGGGTTGGAAAACACGAGCAAGCGCTGGCACGTTTCGTTGTTCAGAAACTGTTCCACCGCCGCTCGGCTTGTTTCGTTGCTCACAAGCGCGTCCGCGGCTTCGGGTTTGCACTTAAACGACGACACCACCCTGGCCTTGAACCAGTCTTTAAGAACGTCATCGGGGTCGCGCTTTATTTCCTTAACCGGGTCATCGTCCGCCATCGCGAGTCTGGATGCCGCGCACGGGCCGCGCGACGATCACCTAGCTAGACACGCTCTATGGACGCCCCTGCAAGAATTCACTCTGCAGATGCTTCCCAATTTAGCACCCTCTTTTCGCAATGCGACGCTCGAGACTCGTCCCCGGAGATCGAAGCGCTCGGCGCGTGCGACAAGAAAAACGCGGTACAAGCGCGTTTTCGTGTCTCCGTACACCCGTCCCGAGGCAACCGCAAACGCCAACACACACGCAAAGGGCTTCACCGGCCTTGACGCGCGCGTTTCACTGGTGGCAAACGGCGCGGAGACCCGTTTGGGGACGAAGCGGTAAAAACTCAAAAATCGCTGTGGTTGGGATTCCGCAGTGACGCAGTGGTCAACAGTCTCGTTTTCTCTCCACGGTGGGGCTCTCTCTGCCCTTCCGGACGCACATCGCTTCGCGCCCGGCCGTGTCACGTCCGGACCCCGTATCACCATGGGTTCCACCATGCACGCCACGCAGGAACAGCTGCGTGAGGCGAAGGTGGACTTGGCGTACCGGGATTTCTGCGCGCACCTGCTGATCCCGCTGAACGATTGCAGAAAGGCAAACTACTTCCTGCCGTGGCGGTGCGGGGACGAGCGACACGTGTACGAGAAGTGCCAGTACAAAGAGTGAGTGTTTTTTTCAGTGCGAGGACTCTTGTGGCACGGACCTGCCGACAAAAGACACGTCCAAACCCGGCCCCAATACCGGTCCGAGCGCCCCCGCAGGCACCAAACCTAAACGCTAAACCTCGATCCGCCATTCTTGACGGCACGAGCTTTGGTGTTGCGAGACTTTTTTTTTCGCATCACTCGCCTCGCTCGACAAATTGACTCATCCCCCAACCCCTCACCACCGCGTAACAGGTACATGATGCGCATCGCGCAGCAGAAAGCCAACTCAGGGGGGCACTGAGATTGAGTCGTGAGGCGTAAAAACGAGAAGACGCCTCGGTGTAGTTGTAACGGGTAAACGATTTTGATACCAAAGTTCTAAAAAACCGTCGGTCGATTGCATTGAAACTCGCGCTCTTTCCCTCCGCGACGCACGTGATTGTGCGTTTCAGCGCGCGCACCGGGTGTTACCAGGTGACACCGTTTAAGCGCGCGCGCGTCATATTC
>Ga0114998_10000157_pt1 | contig 42722 bp, 18 predicted proteins | sample ArcticOcean_MG_C_5_FD_87044 | JGI IMG/M metagenome (GOLD analysis project Ga0114998, IMG submission 87044) | Marine microbial communities from western Arctic Ocean - ArcticOcean_MG_CB4_138 | ecosystem: Environmental > Aquatic > Marine > Oceanic | place: Arctic Ocean: Canada Basin | collected... | reverse complement strand
AGGAGCAAGGTATAATTCTTGAAGATGATTGTGTTCCACATTTAGATTTTTTTTCTTTTTGTGAAAATTTATTAAATCGTTATGCTGAAGATGAAAAAGTATCAGTTATATCTGGAAATAATTTTCAAAAAGGTAAATGGAGAGGTGACGCATCTTATTATTTTTCTAAGTTTACTCATACCTGGGGCTGGGCAACTTGGAGAAGAACCTGGAAAGATTTTCAATTAGATATAAAATTTTGGTTAGAATGGAAAAATTCAGATGCTTGGCTAAATTTAATACCTGATAAAGTTGAGAGAAATTATTTTGAAAAACTTTTTGAGCAAGTAAAAGATGGTAAAAATCAAAGTCAATGGGATTATTCTTTAATGGCTAGTGTATGGCATAAAGGTGGATTAACAGCTACACCAAATGTAAATTTAGTTAGAAATATTGGGTTTGGTGAAGACGCAACTCACACAAAAACACTCAATGAACATGAAAGTATTATAGTTTCAAGTTTACCCTTTAAGAAAATTATTCATCCAAAAATTATTCAAATAAATAAAGATGCTGATATTTATGATTTTGAATGGGCACAAGGAGGAAGAGATTTAAGGTTTCCCTGGTATTTTGGATTTGGATGGATTTTTTGGTTAAAAAAGATTTTTAACTTTATTTTTAAAAAAATTTAAATAGTTATAATATATAATTTTATGAATAAATTAGTTTTTGAAAAGTATAGTGATTATTATGATTTAATTTATAAGGAAAAAGATTACAAATCAGAAGCAATATACATCCATAATTTAATTAATAGACATGGAAAAAATTTTACAGATATTTTAGAATTTGGTTCTGGAACTGGTAAACATGCTAATACTCTCACTAAATTAGGTTATAGAATACATGGAATTGAGCTTAGCAAACATATGGTATTAAAAGCAAAAAATGTTCCTGGTTTCACCTGTCAACAAGGCAATATTACAAATATTAAAATGAACAAAACTTATGATGTTGTATTATCCTTGTTTCATGTAATGAGCTATCAAATTACAAACAAACAATTAAAAGATGTTTTTTCAAACGCTGCAATTCATCTTAATAAAAATGGATTATTTATTTTTGATTTTTGGTATTCACTTGCAGTAAAAAATAAAAAACCATCTGTTAGAGTAAAACATATTAGGAATAAAGAAATCGAAATCACGCGTATTGCGGAGCCAAAAAATATGATAAAAAAAAATAGAGTTGACATTAACTATAGTTTATACATAAAAAACTTACATAATGAAAAAGTTGATACTATTAAGGAAATACATTCTGTGCGTCATTTCAGTTTACAAGAAATTGATATTATGTGCAAAACACACGGTTTCAAAAGATTAGTTACAGAAGAATTTAAAACTGGTAAAAAAGTTAATAAAAATGTTTGGGGCCCATGTGTTATATTAAAAAAAATAAAATAAAAAAATTTAGTAAAATAAATTATAATTAGTCTTTAAAGATAATTTTTAATTGTTTTACTACTTCTTTGACTTCATCAAAAGTGTTACCAATACCAGATGGTAAATATAAACCATATCGATAAATTTTTTCTGAAACTGGAAATTTTTCATTTTTATTAATTAATTTAAGTTTTTTTATTATAGGCTGTATGTGCATAGGACAAAAAAAAGGTCTAGTTTCGATTCCTTTTTTTTTCATAATTTTTGATAATTGAATCGCATTAAAATTTTTATTTTTAATGATTATTGAATATACCCAAAAAATATTTTTGGAAAATTCATTTGAGAGTACAGGTAGTTGTAAGTCACTTATTTTTTGTAATTCTTTAGAATAATAATTTCCAATTTTTCTTTTTTTTTTAATAAAATATCTTAATTTTTTTAATTGAGCATAACCTATTGCTGCCTGCATATTAGTCATCCTATAATTCCAACCAAGATCATCATGAACAAATCTAGGTTTTTTTAAACTAAAACAAATATTTCTTAGTTCTAAAAATTTTTTATAATAAGATTTATTGTTAGTAACAATCATACCACCCTCTCCAGTAGTTATGTGTTTGTTGGCATAAAAACTAAAAGTACTAATATCTCCAAAACTACCAATAGGTTTTTTTTTATAAGTTTGTCCGAGTTGTTCAGCACAGTCCTCAATTAATTTTAATTTATATTTATTCTTTAATTTAATTATTTTATCAAGATTTACAGGCAGTCCATATATATGAACAATTAATATCGCTTTAGTCTTTTTTGTAATTTTATTCTCAATTTGATCTGAATCTATATTAAATGTATTGGGATCTGCATCAATAAAAATAGGTTTAATTCCTTCTCTAATAATTTCATTTAAACATGAAATTATAGTAAAATTTGGAACAATTATTTCATCACCTTTTTTTAAGTTTAAAGTTTTAATAGCAATATCTAAAGCTGCAGTACCATTTGATACAGTAGCTGAATATCTTCTGGATACAATTTTTTTAAATGAGTCCTCAAATTTTAATATGAAAGGTCCACCAGATGAAATCCAACCCGAGTCGATACATTGATTTAAGTATTTTTTCTCTAATTTAGAAAATAGAGGTCTATTTACTGGAATAATCTTTTTCAATTTAGTCAATCAAATTTTTTTTTAATCTGAATGTGTCGCTTTCATATTCTTTCCCACCTCTTGGACCTTTGGTGAAAACTAATATTTCTGAATAATTTAATGCTTTTATTGCATGATGCTCTCTAGTTTCAATTTTAACAAGATCATTTTTTTTACCAGTTATTTTTTTTATCTTTCCATTAATCTTAGAAACAAACAATACCTTTCCTGAGATAACATAATTCCACTGGATAGTTTTTTTATGATAGTGATTTGCTCTTACTTTGTTTTTGAAAAAAGTTATATATGTAATAGCATCTATTTTTTCTCTTTCAATTAGATCTGAAATCACACCTCTTTTATCTTTAAAATTAATTTTAGGTTTTATTTTTTTCATAACTTATTTTTTAATAATTTTAACTCTTGGTATTGGTATAATAAATTTACCACCATTTTTAAGGTATAATTTATTGTTATTTATTATTTCTTTAGCAAAATTCCAAGCTAAAATAATTGCATAGTCAGGCTTTTCTTTTAGAATCTTATTGTCATCAAATATAGGAATATTACCTCCAGGTGTAAATTTTCCAATCTTTAATTTTGACTTTTCTGTTGCAAAGTCAACATAATCCTTATCTAGCTTACAATAGTTGAGCAAAGTCATTCCTTTTGCAGGTGTACTCAATGCTATAATCTTTTTTTTTTGTGATTTTAATTTACTCATTAAAGTAATTATTTCGAGTCTATTTTTTTTAACATTTTTTGAAAAATTATTTAAAGTTTTTAAACTGTTTAGTTTAGCTTTTTTTTCCTGTTTTAAAATTAGATTTACAGATCTTTCAGTTTGAAAACTATTAATATAACACATAAAAACTCTTATTGAGCCGCCATGAATATCTTTTTTTTCAATCCTAAAAATTTTTAAATTTATTTTTTTTAAAAATTTAATTAACGGGTGAATGGTTATATAAGATAAATGTTCATGATAAATTGTATCATATTCTAGATCATTTAATAAATTCAAAAAGTGAGGAACTTCAATTACAAAAATTCCATCTTTTTTATGGAGAATTTTTTTTATATTTCTGAATAATTCAGGTAAATCATCTATATGCGCAAATACATTTGTTCCAGTAATAACTTTTGCTTTGCCGTATTTTTTATTTATTAACTTACAAATATTGGCGTCAAAGAAACTATTTAGTGTAAATATTTTTCTCTTATTTGCAATTTTGCAAATATTTGATGCAGGATCTACACCCAGCACTCTCGTTCCTAGAGATTTAAATGAATTTAATAAAACACCTACATTACTTCCAATATCAATAACTAAATCTTTTGAGCTAAGATTAAATTTATTTTTTACTGATAAAGCAAATTCATAAAAATGATTAAGTCCAGATTGTGTTAAAGAAGATTCATAAGGATAATCCTGTTGATATAAAATCTTTCGGTCAACAGTATGTGTGAGCTGTTTAAATCCACAAGATTTACATGTATTTACTGCAAGTGGATAAAAAATAGTTTCTTTATCAATTTGTCTTTTATCTAAGAATTGATCAGATGGTGGTTGTAACCCTAAATCTAAAAATTTATAAAGATTTTTGCTAGAGCATAATCTGCAAGTAGTTTTAATCATAAGAATTGTAAAAATAATTAATTTTATAAAAGATATAATTCAAAATTGAGGTTTTGACCATAAAAATTAATAATTTTGGTATCATCTGATTCAAAACAATGTAACCAATTAAATTTTGATAGGATTAATATATAAATTTACTGATTGCTAAAAAAATTTATGGTATAAGTTGTATACTTTAATTTATTAACATTTTCTTTATTTTTTAAATTAATTTTAATCTTGTTAATTTATAATATAAACAATTTGTAATAGTTTTTTTAAATGAAGAAATTTATACTGGCTGTCTTTTTTGATCACACAATTGAATCAGGTGGAAACTTTCAGCAATCTTTAAATAATATATTTTTAGCAAATAAATTAGCATCTAATGAAATTGATGTAAAAATAATTACAACTAAAGAAGAAAATATAGAGTTTCTAAAAAAATATGAATTGGAATGTTTATTATATGCTCCAAGTATTTTTTCACGTTTGTTAATGCGTTTTAGAGAAACTTCTTCCAGTTTAGTTTTTAGACTAATAAATTTTTTTTTTAAAAAAAATAACTTTGAAAAATTTTTAGAAAAGAACGAAGTAGATTTGATTTATTTTTTATCAGATAGTTATTATGCTAATTGGACCCACTCTATAAATTATATATTCACTTTATTTGATTTATGCCATAGAGATAACCCTGAATTTCCAGAAGTTAGAGTTAATCGAATATTTGAGTTTAGAGAAATAAATTTTCATAAGAATTTATCAAGAGCAATTGCAATTTTAGTAGAATCTGATCTAGGAAAAAAAAATGCTATTTTTAGATATAGACTTGATGATGATAGGGTTCATGTTTTTCCAATTGGAGCAGGACCTTCAATAGATTCAAAAAAAATTCAAATTAACAATGAATCAATAAGTCAAAATATAGATATTAAAAAAAAATATAATTTAAAATTTGACTACATATTTTATCCAGCTCAGTTTTGGGCACATAAAAATCATATATATATTCTTAAAGGTTTAAATATTTTAAAGAAAGATAGTTCAATTAAATTGGGTGTAATTTTTTCAGGATCAGATCAAGGTAATTTATCTTATATTAAAGATATGACTAAGAAATTCAACTTAGATGATCAGGTTAGATTTACTGGATTTGTTCCAAGTGAAGAAATAAATATGTTGTACTCACAATCATTAGCACTTGTCATGCCAACATATTTTGGTCCAACAAATATGCCCCCTTTGGAAGCATTTAAATTAAATATTCCTGTTATATATTCTGATTTGCCAGGATCAAGAGATCAAGTTAAAGATGCGGCGCTGTTATTAGATTTAAGTGATCCAAATAGTCTAGTTTTAAATTTAAAAAAATTATTAAGTTCAAATGAACTTTGCAACACATTAGTAGCCAAAGGAAAGATTAGATATAATGAAGTTGTATCAAGTAATAATAATTTTAATGTTCTTAAAAAGATTATTAAAAATTTTAAATCTCGAAGGGATTGTTGGAAATAGATTAACTCTTTTATGATAAAATATTCATATAATTTAAGTTAATTAATCTTTTCAAAAATTATAAAAAATAGTTATTGTAAAGCCTTAATTTATTCTTAATATTTTGATTAAATAATCATTGCTTTTTTAACTTTAATTCACAACATTTAAAAATGATGCTGAAAGAATTCACAATAAGATATAAGTACTATAAAAGGAATTAATTGATATAATGTTAAAAAAACTTTTTCGTTTATTAAAAATAGTTATCCAGATAACTTCATATTGGAAGTATTTTTTATTTGTTTGGTTTCATTCTCTAAATCATAATAATCGTTTAGCATCTGTCTGGAGAGTGATGAGTTTTCAGATAGCATCAAGAATTATCAAGGCCCCCATAATATTACCTTTTGTAAACGGAACTCAGCTAATCACAAGTCATGGAATGAGCGGAGCCACCGGTGACTGGTATTGTGGTTTACGAGAATATGAGGATATGAGTTTTTTATTACATACTCTTCAATCTGGTGATTTATTTGTTGATATTATAGCTTTTGAGCCAATACCTTCAACTTTTTTTTATTTAAAAAAAAATATTAAACTTAATTTATTAGACAATCAGGTAATTGCTATGAATATTGGTTTGGCAGACCAAAAAAGCACTCTTCATTTTAGTCAAAATTTAGATACAATTAATCATGTAATCTTAAATAATGAAAAAAATTATCCATCTGTAAACATTGAAGTTCAAAGATTAGACGACGTTTTGGAAAAAAAGTGTCCCACAATGATAAAGATTGATGTAGAGGGTTATGAGACTCAAGTTTTAGAGGGGGCTAAAAAAGTAATTGATAATCCTACTTTAATTGCTGTTATTGTAGAATTAAATGAAAGTGGCAAGAGATATGGTAAAGATGATAACGATATTCATCAGCTACTAATTAGCAAAGGATTTGATTGTTTTAAGTATGATCCGTTTAAATATAGATTAAAATCACTACAAGGTAAATTTAACAAAATATCCAATACTTTATACTTGAGAAATTTAGATGAAATTCAAAGTCGAATTTCTAAAAAGAATACTTTTATTTTAGGAATGGGGCAAAAAATATGAAAATTTTTTTCCCAAATAACTTTCTAAATGAACTCAATAAATGTGAAATAAGCGATATAGAAAATAATTATCCAAAGATTTCAATTGTAATACCCAGCTATAACCAATCTCAATTTATTGAAAAAAGTATTTTATCAATTTTAAATCAAAATTATCCTAATACTGAACTAATCATTATTGATGGAGGGTCAAATGATGGGACTATCGATAAAATTAAAAAGTATGAGGATAAAATTAAATTTTGGATTTCTGAAAAAGATCAAGGGCAAAGTGATGCTCTAAATAAAGGTTTTGCACATTGCACAGGAGATATTTATGGTTGGTTAAATTCAGATGATATTTATCTACCTAGTACATTTAAAAATATTGCTTCAATTTTATCTCAAAATAAAAATAAAAAAATTGTCTTTGGTGATTGGCTGAATATAGATATTAAAGATGATATCATTGACTATCATCATGCATTTGATTTTAATTTAAATCATTTTAAATATGAGGGTTTTCATATAAATGCACAATCTATGTTTTGGTGCAGAAGTGTTCATAAATATTTTTCAGGATTTCAGATTAATCTTCATTACACCATGGATTATCAAATGATCCTTGAATTTGGGATTAATGAAGGTGAAAAATCTTTTATTAGAATACCACAGCCTTTTGGTGCATTTAGAAGATATAAAGAGCAAAAAACAGCAAAAATGACAGTTGAAATATTAAATGAACATAAACTAATTTCCACTAGATATAAATTTTTAGATAAATATAAATCAATTGGAAAAATAAAGAGATTATATTTTCGATTTAGAAGAGCATTTTGGTATTTTAAACGTGGTAATTTGATTAATTTAATAAATAGGTTAAAACAATCTTATACAGAATATAATTGATATTATTTTTTCTTATTTAATATTTAAAAATTTTGAATTATTTTAAAATTTAAACATAAACTTAATGACTAATTTAAAATCCTTTATTATTTTTATCTTATCACCATTAATTTTAATTTTTATCTATAATATTACTGGTATTCCAGAAAATATTTTTTTTTTTATAACAAACTTATTGATTATTATTTTTTCTTTTATTGGGATGTTTAATAATCAATCACAAACTTATTCACTGTTTAAAATGGTTTTTATATTTATTTTTATATTTTTTGGAATTATCCCACTTATTAATGAAGTAAGTGGGAATGTTATTTATGGCCAATTTGCAGCTGATGGAGCGTTTATAAGGGGGGAAAATGAATTTGATATTAATGATAAAATTGAAGCAAATTTAATTATACTATTTGGAATTTTATTTTTTATTTTTGGTGGTAGATTTAAAATAAATTTTTTTGATCGACTTTTAAATTATCTGCCCGAGATTAAAAAATTAAACTATTTTTCTTATATTTTTTTTTTATTTTTATCTTTTTTAATACTTTATAAATGGAATTTTGATTTAAACTCACTGCTATATAGGGGTGTTAGCGATAATATCGAAAGACAAGCAATATATACTAGTGGAGTAGATTATCAGTTATTCGGGAGAGTTATTAGACCAATGTTGATTATGCTGTTAGTTATATTCATCTATGATTATGATAAAAAGAAGCAATATTTAAGCTATAATCAAAAATTAAATAGATTAGTTACATTTATATTTTTAACATCACTAGCAGTTTTTCTAACATTTCCATTAGGACTTGAACGTTCTCAGGTAGCGATTTTTTATATTCCCCTATTGATTGTTTTTACAAAATTTTGGGAGAAACCATTTATGATGCAGTCTACTTTATTGGCTGCTATATTTATAATATTCCCTTTTTTAGATAAATTTAGAAGATTTAATGGTTTTGAAAACTTTAATTTTAAGATTGATTATGTTTATTTAAAACAAGGTCATTTTGATGGTTATCAAAATTTTGTAAGAGTTTTGGAACTAGACTTAATTACTAGTGGACGTCAACTTTTAGGAGCATTACTTTTTTTTGTTCCAAGATCATTTTGGGAAACAAAACCAATCGGTTCAGGTACTTTTTTATCAGAAATATTAAGTCTTGAGTATTATAATATAGCAATGCCATTCATTGGTGAAGGATATATTAATTTTGGTATAGTTGGTTCAATTTTATTTATGTTTTTATTTGGTATATTATTAGGCAATTTAGATAGAGTTGTATGGAAATTAAAGAGATCAAATGAATCACACATATTTATATTTTACTACTATTTTTTATTTGGATGGGTATTTTTAATTATGAGAGGTGATCTTATAAATGCATTTGCAGTTCTAGTTGGTTTTTCGGCTGCTTTTTGGTTATTAGTTTTATTTTTGAATTTTCTTTCGAGGATAAGGATATAAAAAATGATTTTACAGTCATTAATTAATAAAAAAATTAGCTGTATAATAAAATTTATTAAACAAGTAATTTGACTAAATTTAAATTAATAGTTTATATGGTTATATGGCCTTGTACATTGATCTTAAATTAACAACTTGCAGACTTTAAAAAATTATGAGTAAATACCAAATTTGGTTTTGGCAAAATATACAATCACCGCATATGGGTTCCCTTGCATCTGCTTTAGCAGATCGAGGATATAAAGTTACTTTTGTAATTAATCAGATATTATCTAAGGATCGTTTAGAACAAGGGTGGGAAAAAGCTAAATTAGGAAAAGCAAATTTAAAGATAGCAAATAATAAAAGAGAAATAATTGAACTTGCAAAAAAAGCTCCAAAAAATTCAATACATTTTTCTCAAGGACTTAGAGGCAATCATCTAGTGGCTTATGCACAAAAAATTTTAAAAAAACGTAAATTGAGACACTGGGCAATGTTAGAAAAAATTAATGATAATGGATTGAAGGGCAAAATTAGACGAATTTTATATAGAATTATTTTTTTATATTGGCGAAAGCATCTTGAGGGTGTTCTTGCTATCGGACATGGAACTAAAGAATGGATTGTAGAAAGAGGAATGCAAAAAAAATATGTAATTTCTTTTGCTTATTTTTTAAAAGAACCACAAATAAATAAAGTATTAAAATTTTCTAAAAATAAGATTAAAAATTCTAAATTCCGTTTTATTTTTGTAGGACAGCTAATTAAACGAAAAAATTTAGATATATTAATTAAGGCCATAGCTTCCCTAAAAAATGATAAAATTGAACTTTGGATAGTTGGTGATGGGACTGAAAAAGAAAGTTTAAATTCAACATCAAATTTATTAATACCTGGACAAGTTTATTGGTTCGGAAGCTTACAGATGTCTAAAATTTCGGAAATAATTAATCAAGTTGATTGTTTGGTACTTCCAAGTCATCATGATGGCTGGGGAGCGGTTGTATCAGAGGCCTTATTGATTGGTATACCAGTGATTTGTAGTGATACTTGTGGTTCTTCAGTGATAGTTAAAGCCAGCGGTTTTGGTGGTATTTTTCCATCAAATAATGAAAAAGTTTTAGCAAAAATGCTACATAAACAATATAAAAATGGAAAATTAAGTAAAAATATAAAACAAAAAATTGCTAGTTGGGCTAGATGTCTAGGTGCAAAATCAGGAGCTGAATATTTAGATCAAATTATAAATATTAAACAAAATAATTTTTACAAAGAACCTTGGAAAAAAAATGAATTGTAAAAAAAAAATTCTTTGCTTAACTGATTATTATCTTCCAGGTTATCAAGCTGGTGGTCCAATTAGATCAATTGCAAATTTAGTGGAACACCTTGGGGATGAATTTGAGATTTATATTATTTGTAATGATAGAGATATATTAGATAAAGACCATTATTCAAATGTAAAAATTGACTCATGGAATATTGTAGATAAGGCAAAAGTATTTTATGCATCACAGAAAAGTTTAAATATTAGATCTTATAGAAAAATTCTAAATAAAACAAATTACGATTTATTATTTTTAAATGGCTTCTTTTCTCCTAAATTTACAATATTACCTTTGATCTTACGTCAATTTTTATTGATTAAAAAAAAACCATGTGTGATTTGTCCTCGGGGACACCTTTCACCTGAAGCATTAAAACTCAAAGGTTTTAAAAAAAAAACTTATATAGAATTTTTTAAATTGCTAAATTTATATCGTGATTTAAATTGGCAGGCTTCAAGCGAACACGAAAAGATCCACATAATTAATCAATTTGGTAATAAGGTTAAAAAAATCGACGTTGTACCAGACTTCACACCATTGCCATTAAAATCATTAAATGAATTTAAAACTATTGATAAATCTAAGAATTTTTTAAAACTTTTGTTTTTATCTCGTGTATCACCTATGAAAAATTTAGATTTTTTATTAAGAGTGCTAATTAAAGTTAATACTCCAGTACAATTATCAATTTTTGGACCTAAAGAAGATCAAATTTACTGGAAAAAATGCCTTGATTTAATCGATAATTTACCAGCAAATATCAATGTTGTTATTGGTGAAGAGGTGCCACAACATCAAGTGTTTAAAATTTTTCAAAATCATGATTTATTTATTTCACCAACCAGAGGTGAAGCTTTTGGGAATGCAATAATTGAATCACTCTCTTTTGGATTACCAGTGCTAATAAGTGATAAAACACTATGGAAGGCAGATAATTTTGGTGGGCTAGAAGTTTTAGAATTAGATGAACATTTATGGGTTCAAAAAATAATAAAATGGTCAAAATACGATGATCAAATAATCAAAAAAAAATGTGAGGCAGCATTAAATTATGCTAAAAATGATTATAAAAGTAATTTAGCCTTAAAAAAAAATAAGAAGCTTTTTTACTCTGTTTCAAGTAACAATCTAGTAAATAAATAATAATAAATCTTTACAATTATATGTATATACTTGGTATTAATGCATTTCATGGAGACTCATCTGCATGTCTTTTAAAAAATGGTGTTTTAATTGCTGCTGCAGAAGAAGAGCGTTTTAGACGTATTAAACATTGGGCAGGTTTTCCATCGCAGGCAATTCAATGGTGCTTATCAGAGGCAAAGATTGATTTAAATGAAGTACATCATGTTGCGGTAAATCAAGATATTAAGGCTAATCTTTTTAAAAAGATTATTTTTGCACTTATTAATCAGCCAAATTTTAGAATTTTACTAGATCGATTTAAAAATAAACGAAAACGTTCTGGAATAAAAAATTATCTTTTAAAAGAATTTCCAAACTCAAAATTTAAAGGACAGGTTCACTCAGTGGAACATCATACTGCACATATGTCTTCTGCTTTTCATGTATCTCCTTTTGATGATGCGGTCGTTTTATCTATAGATGGTTTTGGGGATTTTGCAAGCGCAGCTTGGGGTGTTGGTCTGGATACAAAAATAAATTTAGATGATCGTGTATATTTTCCACATTCTTTAGGTATTTTTTATCAAGCACTAACCCAGTACCTAGGATTTAATAATTATGGAGATGAATACAAAATAATGGGTTTAGCTCCCTATGGTAAGCCAATTTATATCGAGCAGATGAGACAGATTGTAAGATTAAAAAAAGATGGTAAATATGAGTTAAATTTAGACTATTTTAGACATCATTCAGAAAAGATTGATTATAAATGGGATGGTGGATCACCTCATTTAGGAATTTTATTTTCAAATAAACTTGAAAAACTTTTAGGACCAGTACGTAAAAAAAATGAAGAACTTACTCAACATCATAAAGACATCGCCCACTCAGTGCAAGTTATGTATGAAGAAGCTTTTTTTAATCTTTTAAATAATCTTCACAACAAATATAAACTAAACAACTTGGCAATTGCAGGTGGATGTGCAATGAATTCAGTTGCAAATGGTAAGGTGCTTTTAAATACACCATTTAAAAAAATTTATGTTCAGGCTGCAGCAGGTGATGCTGGTGGTGCAATCGGGGCGGCATTAACAACATGGTATAATATAGATAATTTAAAAGACAAAAAACAAAAAAACTCACATGATCATGCTTACTGGGGACCTTCTTTTACAAACGAATATATTGGTAAATTATTAAATATACAAAAGGATATAATAGAAAAACAAAACTGTGTTGTAGAAAAATTTTCAGATTTTTTAAAGATCACTCAAATTACTGCAAAGGAAATAGCCGAAGGTAAAGTAATTGGTTGGTTTCAAGGAAAAATGGAATGGGGACCAAGATCATTAGGAAACCGTAGTATTGTTTGTGATCCAAGACGTTCCAATATGAAAGATATTTTAAATTTAAAAATTAAAAGAAGGGAATCTTTTAGACCATTCGCTCCTTCAATACTCAATGAAGAAGTTTCAGAATGGTTTGAGCAAGATGGTGATGTTCCTTTTATGATGCAAGTTTATCAGATAACAAAAGACAAAAGAATAAAAATTCCAGCAGTTACACATGTAGATGGGTCTGGAAGATTGCAAACTGTTAATATAAAAACAAACCCGAGATATTATGCTTTAATAAAGGAATTTGAAAAAATTACTGGAATACCAATAGTTTTAAATACTTCTTTTAATGAAAATGAGCCTGTTGTTTGCAAACCTGAAGAAGCTTTAAAAACATTTCTAAGGACTAAAATGGATATGTTAGTTATGGGAAACTGGATAATTAAAAGAAATAATCGATAAGTTATTATATTCATTTCAATTATAATTTAACTTTAAATAGAGAATATTTATATATAGGATAATTACTTCAAATAATTTAAGTAAAAATAAAATGAGTATTAGAGTTAATATTGGTTGTGGCAACACGCCCCAAGAGGGCTGGGTTAATTTTGATAACAGTCCAGCAATTAAGTTAGCTAACTCACCTATTTTGTATTTTTTAGCTAAACTTTTAAAATTATTAAGCAAAGAACAGATTGAAAATGTAGAATGGAATAAAAAAAACAAAATTATTTTTGCAGATGCAGCTAAAAAGCTCCCATTAAATAATAATTCAGTAGAATGTATATATTCTTCACATATGGTGGAACACTTATCTCGTAAACAGGTACTAATTTTTTTGAGGGAAGCATCTAGAATTTTAAAATCTGATGGTATCTTGAGAATTGCAGTCCCAGATTTACAAATAGTTGCAAACAAGTATTTTGCTGAGGGAGATGCGGATAGTTTTATGGAAGAAATTTTAGTAGAAGCTCCACCTATTAATTCTTTAAAAGAAAAATTGATCTTGTTAATTACTGGCTACAGACATCATCAATGGATGTATGATGGGAAATCAATAACTTTATTACTGAAAAATACTGGTTTTAAAAATGTTAGAGTTCTTGCAAAGGGAGAAACATTAATCAAAAATTCCAATGGTTTGGATTTATATGAACGTTGTGACTCATCAGTTTATGTTGAAGGAACAAAATAGAGCGCAAATAAGTAAATTTTATTTACCATATTTGTTTATTTAACTAAGTAAACATAAGAATTAAATGTTTATTAATTAAAATATAAATTAAATGCAATTAAATTTTAATAAAAACTTAAAAATAACTATTATTACTGTATGTTTTAATAGTGAAAAGACTATAAAATCAACTTTAAATTCTGTTTTAAGTCAAAAATTTAAAAATATTGAACATATAATAATTGATGGTCAGTCAACTGACAAAACAATTTCAATTACTAAAAAATATTCTCATATAAAAAAAATTATATCTGAACCTGATGATGGTATTTATGATGCAATGAATAAGGGAATTAAAATTGCAACTGGTGATATAATTGGTTTTTTGAATTCCGATGATTTTTTTGCAAATGATAATGTTTTGTTAAGAGTTGCATCCATATTTGTAAATAATCCCAATCTGCAAGGTTGCTACGCAGATTTAATTTACACTGACAAAAAAGATATCTCCAAAAGTATTAGGTATTGGAAATCAAGTAATTTTGTATCTGGCTTATTTTCCAAAGGGTGGTGCCCACCTCACACTACTTTTTTTGTGAAACGTTCAATTTATGAGAAGTTTGGTAATTTTAACTTAAGTTATAGTATTGCTTCTGATGTTGAGTTAATGATGCGGTTTCTAGAGATTGAGAAAATTCAAGTTTGCTATATACCTGAAGTTTGGATAAAAATGCGTAATGGTGGAACTACTAATAAAAATTTACAAAATATCTTAAAACAAAACATGGAAGTTTTGAACGCTCTAAAAAGTCATAATTTAGCTACTAATATTTTTGTATTTTTTATTTACAAAATTATCTCCCGTAGTTTACAGTTTTTTAAAATGAAAATTCTATGGAAAAAATTTTAGTTACTGGAGCCTCAGGTTTTATTGGGCAAAAAATTTATAGACAGCTTATTAAATTAGAACGTAATGTTTGTGGCACTATTCGAAATTCAAATTTAAGTAATTTTGAAAATATAAAAGTTGCCAATTTTGGTGGAGAGGTAGATTGGGAAAATATATTGAGGGATGTTAGCTGTATTATTCATTGTGCTGGCAAAGTACACGAGATGAACAAAAAAAATGACATAAATTCTTATCGTCTGATAAACACTGAGGGTACAAAAAATCTTGCAGAGCAAGCAATTAAATATGGAGTTAAAAGACTTATTTTTTTAAGTTCATTAAAAGTAAATGAAGAAAATAGTAAAAAGATAAATAATAAAGATAATTTATTAGACAATAATGAAAAAATAGATCATCAAAATTTTTATGGCCAATCAAAATTTGAAGCTGAAAAAGTACTTCAGGAAATTTCTTTGAAAAGTAATTTAGAGATGGTAATATTACGTTTGCCATTGGTTTATGGCCATGCTGCAAAAGGCAATTTATCCCGTCTTATAAAATTAATAAACACTGGTATTCCCTTACCATTTGGTTTAATTAAAAATAAAAGATCTTTTATTGGAATTGATAATTTGACGGATATAATAATCAACTGTATTGATAATCCAAGAGCTGTTGGAAAGACTTTTTTAGTTTCTGATGGAGTAGATTTATCTACACAAGATTTAATTCGTCACTTAGCTACATCAATGGGAAAACCTGCAAACATATTTCCATTTCCTTTATCAATCTTAAAATTTGCTGGATTCTGTTTAGGCTTTCAAAGTGAAATAGATCGATTATTAGGATCTCTTCAAGTAGATATTAAATATACAAAAGAAGTATTGGATTGGAAACCACCTTTCAGTATTGCGGAAAGCTTTAAAAAAATGGCGGTAGAAGAATGATACGTTTTTTTGATATTCTATTTTCTCTTTTAGGATTAATAATTTTGTCACCAATAATAATTTTATTAATTTTTTTAGGTATAATTGAAAACGGCTCACCTATATTTAGACAAAAACGTGTAGGAATTAATCAAATAATATTTTTTTTACTAAAATTTCGAACAATGCACAAAAATACAAAATCTACAGCAACTCATTTTGTAGATTTTTCTAAAGTAAAATCTTTTGGACTTTTTTTACGCAGTACCAAATTAGATGAAATTCCACAGTTATTTAATGTATTAATGGGAGATATGAGTTTAGTTGGACCACGGCCTAGCTTATTTTCACAAAGGAAATTAATTATTGAGCGCAATAAAAGAGGAATTTTTAAAGTAAAACCTGGAATTACAGGACTTGCACAAATATCTGGAATTAATATGAAAACTCCGACATTGCTTGCAAAAACAGATTTTAAAATGATAAAAAAATTAAATTTATCTTGTTATTTTTATTATATTTTTATGACTTTTTTTGTAATTTTAAAAAAATAGTTAACAAGTGAATATTTCGCTTTAGTAGGCAATTTATAAGTAGATATTCTTAACTATTAATTTTTTTGAAAAATCCTAAAAATCTAACATAACTTTACTTTAGATTTAATGTTATAGTGAATTTTAAGTTTTACATATAAAAAATATATGAATATTTAAATTTTATGAATAATTTTATACAAGGAATTTCAAATAGTATTACATTAATTCATCGTTATTCAAAGCAAGCAATTGCTATAATAACTGATATTGGTTTATGTATTTTATGTACTTGGCTTGCTTTTATTCTTAGATTAGAGGAATTAATTTTATTTAAAGATCTTAATTTTTACCCAGCTTTAATATCGGTAATTATTGCAATACCAATATTTTGGTTATTTGGATTATACAGAACTATTTTTCGTTATACAGGTTTATCAATCATTTTTACCATTATGATGTCTACATTCACCTATGGTATGTTATATTTTTTAGTAATCGGAGTTTACGGTATTGAAGGAGTCCCCAAATCTTATGGTATTCAAGGGGTGCCAAGATCTATTGGAGTTATACAACCGATGATTTTATTTTTTGGAATTATTACATCGAGGCTGACAGTTAAATTTTTATTATCTAAAAGTTTATATTTAAAAAAATTTTCTAAAAAATCAAATGTATTAATTTATGGAACAGGTAGTGCTGGAAGGCAGTTATTAACTAGTTTAGAAAGCAATCCTGAGATGAAAGTTGCTGGTTTTTTAGATGATGACCCTCAATTTCACAGACAAAAAATATTAGGCCAAACGGTTTATGATCCAATGAATATAGAAAAAATAAGTAATAAAAAAAATATAGAGCTAGTTTTGCTAGCCCTTCCTTCAATTACTAGGCAAAAAAGAAATCAAATAATTAATAATTTAAATAAACACAAAGTAACTGTTAAAACACTCCCTAGTGTTCAAGACATTGTTGACGGCAAAGTATCCGTATCAGATATTAAAGATTTAAGTATTGATGATCTTTTAAATAGAGAACAAGTTAAACCCAATTTAGAGTTATTATCTAAAAATATTAGTTCAAAAGTTGTAATGGTTACAGGTGCAGGAGGATCTATCGGATCAGAATTATCTCGACAAATTATAAAGTTAAATCCCAAAAAATTAATTCTTATCGAATTAAGTGAGTTTGCCCTTTATAAAATAAATGAAGATTTAAAAAAAATAAATCAAAGTATAAAAATTATTCCTTTACTAATTAATATTCAAAACAAGACAAAAATTGAACAAGTATTTAAAATTTTTGATATAGATACTGTTTATCATGCAGCAGCTTATAAACATGTGCCTTTAGTTGAAGAAAATATTTGTGAAAGTGTAAAAAATAATGTGTTTGGAACGTTTAATTTAGCAGAAGCTGCACTTAAATATAACGTTTCAAATTTTGTTCTAATATCCAGTGATAAAGCAGTTAGATCAACAAATATTATGGGCGCAAGTAAAAGGCTTGCTGAAATTTGTGTTCAATCTCTTTATGATAATCAAAATCAAAAATCTAAATTTGCAATTGTAAGATTTGGAAATGTATTACAATCTTCAGGCTCTGTTATTCCAAAATTTAAACAACAAATTAAAGAAGGGGGACCTGTAACCCTAACCCATCGTGATGTAACTCGTTATTTTATGACAATAACAGAGGCATCTCAATTAGTTATCCAAGCAGGGGCTATGGCTGAAAAGTGTGAAGTGTTTGTTTTGGATATGGGGGAAAGTGTTAAAATTAAAGACTTAATTGAGAAAATGATCAAACTTTCAGGGCTTTCGATTAAAGATGATAAAAATTTAGACGGAGATATTGAGATTAAAATAACTGGGCTTAGACCAGGTGAAAAATTGTATGAAGAATTATTAATAGGAGATAACCCTCAAAAAACTGTTCATGAAAAAATTCAAAAAGCTCAAGATCCTTTCATTCCTTTTAGTAAACTTAAAATAGATTTAGATAACTTATCAAATTTAATTGAAGAAAATAAAGTAGAGGAAGTTAAACATATACTCTGTAATTTAGTTCCTTCCTATCAATCAAATTCAGAAATTGTTGATCATTTTTATGAGCAACAATCAAATTCAAAGAATGGTTTAAATTCACCTAAAATAATTGATAGTGATAAAAATAAAGTTATAAGAATTAAAACTAAATAACTTTATAATTTAAATTTAATGAATAACTTTAAATACTCAAATACAAATTTAATTAATTTAATAAGTACATCTATTATTCCCTTTTTAATTTGGGGACCTTTTTTCCCAGATTTAATTGTTAGTGTTTCAGCTTTATTTTTTTTATATTATTCATTGAAAAATAATAATTTTTATTATTTTAGTAAAAAACCATTTATTATATTTTTAGCATTTTGTATAATTTCTTCATTAATCAGCTTAGAGGCTGAAGATATATCTCTAAGTATAAAAAGTTCTTTATTTTATTTTAGGATAGGGGTGTTTAGTTGTTTTATTTGGTATTTAATTGATCAAGATAAAAAAATTCTAACTTATTTTTATTACGCATTAATTTTATGTTTTTCAGCTTTAGTCATTGATGGTTATATTCAATATTTTATAGGCACTAATTTAATAGGATTTAAAATATCAGGTATTCGTGTTTCATCTTTTTTTGGAGATGAACTTATTATGGGTTCATATCTATCAAGATTGTTTCCTCTGTTATTTGCTTTATTTTTAGTAAAGAAAAAACAAAAATTTGAAATTTATTTTATAGGGTTTTTGTTTATTTTAGTTGATGTGTTAATCTTTATGTCAGGGGAGCGCTCTGCTTTTTTCTTTTTAAATTTATCGACTGTATTTATTATTATCTTAATTAAAGAGTATCAAAAATTTAGATTAATAACGTTTATTATTGCAATTGTTTGCGTTTTTATTTTAAGTTTAAATTCATCAGCATTAAATGACAGAATGTTTAAGGGTCCCGCTCAGGATATGGGTTTAATTAAAAGTTCAAAAGAATCAGTAATTTTTTCAAAAGCAAATGACAGTTTAATTCGAACAGCTTTTAATATGTTTAAAGATCAACCTCTTTTAGGACATGGTCCAAAAATGTTTAGAGTGATATGCAAAGATGAGAAATATGCAACAGGCATTACACCTTGTATGACCCATCCTCATAATTTTTATGTTCAATTATTAGCAGAAACAGGAATTATAGGATTTTTGTTTTTGTTTAGTGCTTTTGTCTATGTAATTTATACAGCCTTAAGGCAATTTAAATCAATAATTTTTAGACAAAAAAGACTTTTAACTGATTATCAAGTGTGTTTATTAGCTGGAATTTTAATAACTGTTTGGCCTTTTTCAACTAATGGTAATTTTTTTAATAACTGGCTAATGATCGCTTATAGTTTGCCAGTAGGGTTCTATCTTCAATCAATTTATTCCAAGAAAAGTAGAAAATAGGAATGTTAAATTGTTTATTTAATATTTTTATTTAAATAAGAATAAAACTAATATAAAAAGCATTTTAATGGTTAAAAATTCTCAAATAGATAACGATGAAATCAACTTAATTGAATTGATGTACAATCTTTGGGAGGGCAAGTGGAAGATAGCTGTTGCTGTGGTTATCTCATTTATAACTGTGATAAGTTATCAATCAACCAAGACAAAAAACTTTACCGCCATAACTGAAATTAAACCTATAGGCACTTTAGAATTAAACAAATTTATTGGGTTTAATAATTTGGTAATTAATATTAATAATAGTAATTATATTAATAATAGTAATTATATTAATCATATCAATACTAGTGAGAAAATTAATGTTAAAGGAAATTTTAATAAAATTACAAGTTTAAGACTTTTAAATCTTTATACCAATATACTTAACGATAGGTCAGTATTTGAAGATGCAGTACGTAAGTTTAATTTATTAGAGGCCAGTCAATATAATAATGAACAAGAATATAGTGAAGCGATTATTAGACTTGCTTCATCTATAAAAATTTTATCGCCCTCAGTTAGTGCTAATGCAAAAAAAGGAAATTTAGAAACTTCTTATCACACTATTAATTTTACACATCATGATGCTGAAAAATGGATAAGTGTTTTGACATATGTAGATGAATTTGCAAATAAACTTGTAAAAAAAAATCTAGTTGGTGAATATATTAATACTTTAGTATTTTTAGAAAATGAAAAAAAATATCAACTTGAAGATGTTTCAATTAAAATTAATAATTATTCAATTGATTATGAACGTGAAACTAAAGATCGATTGACATATTTAGAAGAACAGTCAGCAATTGCCAAGAAATTAGGAATTGTAAAAAATACAATTGAAGTACAAACATTTGGCAATCAAAACACATTGTTATCAAATGTTAAAACAGATTCGCCCTTTTATTTAAGAGGTTATGAAGCGATTGATAAAGAAATAGAATTAATACAGTTACGTAAAAATAAAAAGGCATTTATTAAAGGATTGTTTGATTTAGAAAAAGAAAAAAGAGCAATTGAACAAAATCAAACTATAGAACGAGTTAAATTAGCTCTTCAATCAAATCTGCTAGAAAATAACAACGAATTTTCTGCTGCATCAATAAATTTTATTACAACTAAATTTGAATATAAAGATAATCAAAAAATGCTTATAGCTATAGCTATAGTAATTGGTTTAATTGTTGGAGTATTTTATGTTCTAATCTCTAGTGAGTATCAGTCTCTTAGAGTTTCTAAAAAAAACTAATTAAACCTACTTTTTAATCATAAAATTAGGAGCTTCTTTGATTTAATTGTTAAAGATTAATCTTTACATCATTCTTTAATTTTAGTAATAACTACTGCCTGGTGATTATTGCGAAGGGGCAATACCCGATCCCATTCCGAACTCGGAAGTCAAGCTTGACTTCCGAGTTCGGAATGGGATCGGGTATTGCCCCTTCGCAATAATCACCAGGCAGTAGTTATTACTAAAATTAAAGAATGATGTAAAGATTAATCTTTAACAATTAAATCAAAGAAGCTCCTAATTTTATGATTAAAAAGTAGGTTTAATTAGTTTTTTTTAGAAACTCTAAGAGACTGATACTCACTAGAGATTAGAACATAAAATACTCCAACAATTAAACCAATTACTATAGCTATAGCTATAAGCATTTTTTGATTATCTTTATATTCAAATTTAGTTGTAATAAAATTTATTGATGCAGCAGAAAATTCGTTGTTATTTTCTAGCAGATTTGATTGAAGAGCTAATTTAACTCGTTCTATAGTTTGATTTTGTTCAATTGCTCTTTTTTCTTTTTCTAAATCAAACAATCCTTTAATAAATGCCTTTTTATTTTTACGTAACTGTATTAATTCTATTTCTTTATCAATCGCTTCATAACCTCTTAAATAAAAGGGCGAATCTGTTTTAACATTTGATAACAATGTGTTTTGATTGCCAAATGTTTGTACTTCAATTGTATTTTTTACAATTCCTAATTTCTTGGCAATTGCTGACTGTTCTTCTAAATATGTCAATCGATCTTTAGTTTCACGTTCATAATCAATTGAATAATTATTAATTTTAATTGAAACATCTTCAAGTTGATATTTTTTTTCATTTTCTAAAAATACTAAAGTATTAATATATTCACCAACTAGATTTTTTTTTACAAGTTTATTTGCAAATTCATCTACATATGTCAAAACACTTATCCATTTTTCAGCATCATGATGTGTAAAATTAATAGTGTGATAAGAAGTTTCTAAATTTCCTTTTTTTGCATTAGCACTAACTGAGGGCGATAAAATTTTTATAGATGAAGCAAGTCTAATAATCGCTTCACTATATTCTTGTTCATTATTATATTGACTGGCCTCTAATAAATTAAACTTACGTACTGCATCTTCAAATACTGACCTATCGTTAAGTATATTGGTATAAAGATTTAAAAGTCTTAAACTTGTAATTTTATTAAAATTTCCTTTAACATTAATTTTCTCACTAGTATTGATATGATTAATATAATTACTATTATTAATATAATTACTATTATTAATATTAATTACCAAATTATTAAACCCAATAAATTTGTTTAATTCTAAAGTGCCTATAGGTTTAATTTCAGTTATGGCGGTAAAGTTTTTTGTCTTGGTTGATTGATAACTTATCACAGTTATAAATGAGATAACCACAGCAACAGCTATCTTCCACTTGCCCTCCCAAAGATTGTACATCAATTCAATTAAGTTGATTTCATCGTTATCTATTTGAGAATTTTTAACCATTAAAATGCTTTTTATATTAGTTTTATTCTTATTTAAATAAAAATATTAAATAAACAATTTAACATTCCTATTTTCTACTTTTCTTGGAATAAATTGATTGAAGATAGAACCCTACTGGCAAACTATAAGCGATCATTAGCCAGTTATTAAAAAAATTACCATTAGTTGAAAAAGGCCAAACAGTTATTAAAATTCCAGCTAATAAACACACTTGATAATCAGTTAAAAGTCTTTTTTGTCTAAAAATTATTGATTTAAATTGCCTTAAGGCTGTATAAATTACATAGACAAAAGCACTAAACAAAAACAAAAATCCTATAATTCCTGTTTCTGCTAATAATTGAACATAAAAATTATGAGGATGGGTCATACAAGGTGTAATGCCTGTTGCATATTTCTCATCTTTGCATATCACTCTAAACATTTTTGGACCATGTCCTAAAAGAGGTTGATCTTTAAACATATTAAAAGCTGTTCGAATTAAACTGTCATTTGCTTTTGAAAAAATTACTGATTCTTTTGAACTTTTAATTAAACCCATATCCTGAGCGGGACCCTTAAACATTCTGTCATTTAATGCTGATGAATTTAAACTTAAAATAAAAACGCAAACAATTGCAATAATAAACGTTATTAATCTAAATTTTTGATACTCTTTAATTAAGATAATAATAAATACAGTCGATAAATTTAAAAAGAAAAAAGCAGAGCGCTCCCCTGACATAAAGATTAACACATCAACTAAAATAAACAAAAACCCTATAAAATAAATTTCAAATTTTTGTTTTTTCTTTACTAAAAATAAAGCAAATAACAGAGGAAACAATCTTGATAGATATGAACCCATAATAAGTTCATCTCCAAAAAAAGATGAAACACGAATACCTGATATTTTAAATCCTATTAAATTAGTGCCTATAAAATATTGAATATAACCATCAATGACTAAAGCTGAAAAACATAAAATTAATGCGTAATAAAAATAAGTTAGAATTTTTTTATCTTGATCAATTAAATACCAAATAAAACAACTAAACACCCCTATCCTAAAATAAAATAAAGAACTTTTTATACTTAGAGATATATCTTCAGCCTCTAAGCTGATTAATGAAGAAATTATACAAAATGCTAAAAATATAATAAATGGTTTTTTACTAAAATAATAAAAATTATTATTTTTCAATGAATAATATAAAAAAAATAAAGCTGAAACACTAACAATTAAATCTGGGAAAAAAGGTCCCCAAATTAAAAAGGGAATAATAGATGTACTTATTAAATTAATTAAATTTGTATTTGAGTATTTAAAGTTATTCATTAAATTTAAATTATAAAGTTATTTAGTTTTAATTCTTATAACTTTATTTTTATCACTATCAATTATTTTAGGTGAATTTAAACCATTCTTTGAATTTGATTGTTGCTCATAAAAATGATCAACAATTTCTGAATTTGATTGATAGGAAGGAACTAAATTACAGAGTATATGTTTAACTTCCTCTACTTTATTTTCTTCAATTAAATTTGATAAGTTATCTAAATCTATTTTAAGTTTACTAAAAGGAATGAAAGGATCTTGAGCTTTTTGAATTTTTTCATGAACAGTTTTTTGAGGGTTATCTCCTATTAATAATTCTTCATACAATTTTTCACCTGGTCTAAGCCCAGTTATTTTAATCTCAATATCTCCGTCTAAATTTTTATCATCTTTAATCGAAAGCCCTGAAAGTTTGATCATTTTCTCAATTAAGTCTTTAATTTTAACACTTTCCCCCATATCCAAAACAAACACTTCACACTTTTCAGCCATAGCCCCTGCTTGGATAACTAATTGAGATGCCTCTGTTATTGTCATAAAATAACGAGTTACATCACGATGGGTTAGGGTTACAGGTCCCCCTTCTTTAATTTGTTGTTTAAATTTTGGAATAACAGAGCCTGAAGATTGTAATACATTTCCAAATCTTACAATTGCAAATTTAGATTTTTGATTTTGATTATCATAAAGAGATTGAACACAAATTTCAGCAAGCCTTTTACTTGCGCCCATAATATTTGTTGATCTAACTGCTTTATCACTGGATATTAGAACAAAATTTGAAACGTTATATTTAAGTGCAGCTTCTGCTAAATTAAACGTTCCAAACACATTATTTTTTACACTTTCACAAATATTTTCTTCAACTAAAGGCACATGTTTATAAGCTGCTGCATGATAAACAGTATCTATATCAAAAATTTTAAATACTTGTTCAATTTTTGTCTTGTTTTGAATATTAATTAGTAAAGGAATAATTTTTATACTTTGATTTATTTTTTTTAAATCTTCATTTATTTTATAAAGGGCAAACTCACTTAATTCGATAAGAATTAATTTTTTGGGATTTAACTTTATAATTTGTCGAGATAATTCTGATCCGATAGATCCTCCTGCACCTGTAACCATTACAACTTTTGAACTAATATTTTTAGATAATAACTCTAAATTGGGTTTAACTTGTTCTCTATTTAAAAGATCATCAATACTTAAATCTTTAATATCTGATACGGATACTTTGCCGTCAACAATGTCTTGAACACTAGGGAGTGTTTTAACAGTTACTTTGTGTTTATTTAAATTATTAATTATTTGATTTCTTTTTTGCCTAGTAATTGAAGGAAGGGCTAGCAAAACTAGCTCTATATTTTTTTTATTACTTATTTTTTCTATATTCATTGGATCATAAACCGTTTGGCCTAATATTTTTTGTCTGTGAAATTGAGGGTCATCATCTAAAAAACCAGCAACTTTCATCTCAGGATTGCTTTCTAAACTAGTTAATAACTGCCTTCCAGCACTACCTGTTCCATAAATTAATACATTTGATTTTTTAGAAAATTTTTTTAAATATAAACTTTTAGATAATAAAAATTTAACTGTCAGCCTCGATGTAATAATTCCAAAAAATAAAATCATCGGTTGTATAACTCCAATAGATCTTGGCACCCCTTGAATACCATAAGATTTGGGGACTCCTTCAATACCGTAAACTCCGATTACTAAAAAATATAACATACCATAGGTGAATGTAGACATCATAATGGTAAAAATGATTGATAAACCTGTATAACGAAAAATAGTTCTGTATAATCCAAATAACCAAAATATTGGTATTGCAATAATTACCGATATTAAAGCTGGGTAAAAATTAAGATCTTTAAATAAAATTAATTCCTCTAATCTAAGAATAAAAGCAAGCCAAGTACATAAAATACATAAACCAATATCAGTTATTATAGCAATTGCTTGCTTTGAATAACGATGAATTAATGTAATACTATTTGAAATTCCTTGTATAAAATTATTCATAAAATTTAAATATTCATATATTTTTTATATGTAAAACTTAAAATTCACTATAACATTAAATCTAAAGTAAAGTTATGTTAGATTTTTAGGATTTTTCAAAAAAATTAATAGTTAAGAATATCTACTTATAAATTGCCTACTAAAGCGAAATATTCACTTGTTAACTATTTTTTTAAAATTACAAAAAAAGTCATAAAAATATAATAAAAATAACAAGATAAATTTAATTTTTTTATCATTTTAAAATCTGTTTTTGCAAGCAATGTCGGAGTTTTCATATTAATTCCAGATATTTGTGCAAGTCCTGTAATTCCAGGTTTTACTTTAAAAATTCCTCTTTTATTGCGCTCAATAATTAATTTCCTTTGTGAAAATAAGCTAGGCCGTGGTCCAACTAAACTCATATCTCCCATTAATACATTAAATAACTGTGGAATTTCATCTAATTTGGTACTGCGTAAAAAAAGTCCAAAAGATTTTACTTTAGAAAAATCTACAAAATGAGTTGCTGTAGATTTTGTATTTTTGTGCATTGTTCGAAATTTTAGTAAAAAAAATATTATTTGATTAATTCCTACACGTTTTTGTCTAAATATAGGTGAGCCGTTTTCAATTATACCTAAAAAAATTAATAAAATTATTATTGGTGACAAAATTATTAATCCTAAAAGAGAAAATAGAATATCAAAAAAACGTATCATTCTTCTACCGCCATTTTTTTAAAGCTTTCCGCAATACTGAAAGGTGGTTTCCAATCCAATACTTCTTTTGTATATTTAATATCTACTTGAAGAGATCCTAATAATCGATCTATTTCACTTTGAAAGCCTAAACAGAATCCAGCAAATTTTAAGATTGATAAAGGAAATGGAAATATGTTTGCAGGTTTTCCCATTGATGTAGCTAAGTGACGAATTAAATCTTGTGTAGATAAATCTACTCCATCAGAAACTAAAAAAGTCTTTCCAACAGCTCTTGGATTATCAATACAGTTGATTATTATATCCGTCAAATTATCAATTCCAATAAAAGATCTTTTATTTTTAATTAAACCAAATGGTAAGGGAATACCAGTGTTTATTAATTTTATAAGACGGGATAAATTGCCTTTTGCAGCATGGCCATAAACCAATGGCAAACGTAATATTACCATCTCTAAATTACTTTTCAAAGAAATTTCCTGAAGTACTTTTTCAGCTTCAAATTTTGATTGGCCATAAAAATTTTGATGATCTATTTTTTCATTATTGTCTAATAAATTATCTTTATTATTTATCTTTTTACTATTTTCTTCATTTACTTTTAATGAACTTAAAAAAATAAGTCTTTTAACTCCATATTTAATTGCTTGCTCTGCAAGATTTTTTGTACCCTCAGTGTTTATCAGACGATAAGAATTTATGTCATTTTTTTTGTTCATCTCGTGTACTTTGCCAGCACAATGAATAATACAGCTAACATCCCTCAATATATTTTCCCAATCTACCTCTCCACCAAAATTGGCAACTTTTATATTTTCAAAATTACTTAAATTTGAATTTCGAATAGTGCCACAAACATTACGTTCTAATTTAATAAGCTGTCTATAAATTTTTTGCCCAATAAAACCTGAGGCTCCAGTAACTAAAATTTTTTCCATAGAATTTTCATTTTAAAAAACTGTAAACTACGGGAGATAATTTTGTAAATAAAAAATACAAAAATATTAGTAGCTAAATTATGACTTTTTAGAGCGTTCAAAACTTCCATGTTTTGTTTTAAGATATTTTGTAAATTTTTATTAGTAGTTCCACCATTACGCATTTTTATCCAAACTTCAGGTATATAGCAAACTTGAATTTTCTCAATCTCTAGAAACCGCATCATTAACTCAACATCAGAAGCAATACTATAACTTAAGTTAAAATTACCAAACTTCTCATAAATTGAACGTTTCACAAAAAAAGTAGTGTGAGGTGGGCACCACCCTTTGGAAAATAAGCCAGATACAAAATTACTTGATTTCCAATACCTAATACTTTTGGAGATATCTTTTTTGTCAGTGTAAATTAAATCTGCGTAGCAACCTTGCAGATTGGGATTATTTACAAATATGGATGCAACTCTTAACAAAACATTATCATTTGCAAAAAAATCATCGGAATTCAAAAAACCAATTATATCACCAGTTGCAATTTTAATTCCCTTATTCATTGCATCATAAATACCATCATCAGGTTCAGATATAATTTTTTTTATATGAGAATATTTTTTAGTAATTGAAATTGTTTTGTCAGTTGACTGACCATCAATTATTATATGTTCAATATTTTTAAATTTTTGACTTAAAACAGAATTTAAAGTTGATTTTATAGTCTTTTCACTATTAAAACATACAGTAATAATAGTTATTTTTAAGTTTTTATTAAAATTTAATTGCATTTAATTTATATTTTAATTAATAAACATTTAATTCTTATGTTTACTTAGTTAAATAAACAAATATGGTAAATAAAATTTACTTATTTGCGCTCTATTTTGTTCCTTCAACATAAACTGATGAGTCACAACGTTCATATAAATCCAAACCATTGGAATTTTTGATTAATGTTTCTCCCTTTGCAAGAACTCTAACATTTTTAAAACCAGTATTTTTCAGTAATAAAGTTATTGATTTCCCATCATACATCCATTGATGATGTCTGTAGCCAGTAATTAACAAGATCAATTTTTCTTTTAAAGAATTAATAGGTGGAGCTTCTACTAAAATTTCTTCCATAAAACTATCCGCATCTCCCTCAGCAAAATACTTGTTTGCAACTATTTGTAAATCTGGGACTGCAATTCTCAAGATACCATCAGATTTTAAAATTCTAGATGCTTCCCTCAAAAAAATTAGTACCTGTTTACGAGATAAGTGTTCCACCATATGTGAAGAATATATACATTCTACTGAATTATTATTTAATGGGAGCTTTTTAGCTGCATCTGCAAAAATAATTTTGTTTTTTTTATTCCATTCTACATTTTCAATCTGTTCTTTGCTTAATAATTTTAAAAGTTTAGCTAAAAAATACAAAATAGGTGAGTTAGCTAACTTAATTGCTGGACTGTTATCAAAATTAACCCAGCCCTCTTGGGGCGTGTTGCCACAACCAATATTAACTCTAATACTCATTTTATTTTTACTTAAATTATTTGAAGTAATTATCCTATATATAAATATTCTCTATTTAAAGTTAAATTATAATTGAAATGAATATAATAACTTATCGATTATTTCTTTTAATTATCCAGTTTCCCATAACTAACATATCCATTTTAGTCCTTAGAAATGTTTTTAAAGCTTCTTCAGGTTTGCAAACAACAGGCTCATTTTCATTAAAAGAAGTATTTAAAACTATTGGTATTCCAGTAATTTTTTCAAATTCCTTTATTAAAGCATAATATCTCGGGTTTGTTTTTATATTAACAGTTTGCAATCTTCCAGACCCATCTACATGTGTAACTGCTGGAATTTTTATTCTTTTGTCTTTTGTTATCTGATAAACTTGCATCATAAAAGGAACATCACCATCTTGCTCAAACCATTCTGAAACTTCTTCATTGAGTATTGAAGGAGCGAATGGTCTAAAAGATTCCCTTCTTTTAATTTTTAAATTTAAAATATCTTTCATATTGGAACGTCTTGGATCACAAACAATACTACGGTTTCCTAATGATCTTGGTCCCCATTCCATTTTTCCTTGAAACCAACCAATTACTTTACCTTCGGCTATTTCCTTTGCAGTAATTTGAGTGATCTTTAAAAAATCTGAAAATTTTTCTACAACACAGTTTTGTTTTTCTATTATATCCTTTTGTATATTTAATAATTTACCAATATATTCGTTTGTAAAAGAAGGTCCCCAGTAAGCATGATCATGTGAGTTTTTTTGTTTTTTGTCTTTTAAATTATCTATATTATACCATGTTGTTAATGCCGCCCCGATTGCACCACCAGCATCACCTGCTGCAGCCTGAACATAAATTTTTTTAAATGGTGTATTTAAAAGCACCTTACCATTTGCAACTGAATTCATTGCACATCCACCTGCAATTGCCAAGTTGTTTAGTTTATATTTGTTGTGAAGATTATTTAAAAGATTAAAAAAAGCTTCTTCATACATAACTTGCACTGAGTGGGCGATGTCTTTATGATGTTGAGTAAGTTCTTCATTTTTTTTACGTACTGGTCCTAAAAGTTTTTCAAGTTTATTTGAAAATAAAATTCCTAAATGAGGTGATCCACCATCCCATTTATAATCAATCTTTTCTGAATGATGTCTAAAATAGTCTAAATTTAACTCATATTTACCATCTTTTTTTAATCTTACAATCTGTCTCATCTGCTCGATATAAATTGGCTTACCATAGGGAGCTAAACCCATTATTTTGTATTCATCTCCATAATTATTAAATCCTAGGTACTGGGTTAGTGCTTGATAAAAAATACCTAAAGAATGTGGAAAATATACACGATCATCTAAATTTATTTTTGTATCCAGACCAACACCCCAAGCTGCGCTTGCAAAATCCCCAAAACCATCTATAGATAAAACGACCGCATCATCAAAAGGAGATACATGAAAAGCAGAAGACATATGTGCAGTATGATGTTCCACTGAGTGAACCTGTCCTTTAAATTTTGAGTTTGGAAATTCTTTTAAAAGATAATTTTTTATTCCAGAACGTTTTCGTTTATTTTTAAATCGATCTAGTAAAATTCTAAAATTTGGCTGATTAATAAGTGCAAAAATAATCTTTTTAAAAAGATTAGCCTTAATATCTTGATTTACCGCAACATGATGTACTTCATTTAAATCAATCTTTGCCTCTGATAAGCACCATTGAATTGCCTGCGATGGAAAACCTGCCCAATGTTTAATACGTCTAAAACGCTCTTCTTCTGCAGCAGCAATTAAAACACCATTTTTTAAAAGACATGCAGATGAGTCTCCATGAAATGCATTAATACCAAGTATATACATATAATTGTAAAGATTTATTATTATTTATTTACTAGATTGTTACTTGAAACAGAGTAAAAAAGCTTCTTATTTTTTTTTAAGGCTAAATTACTTTTATAATCATTTTTAGCATAATTTAATGCTGCCTCACATTTTTTTTTGATTATTTGATCATCGTATTTTGACCATTTTATTATTTTTTGAACCCATAAATGTTCATCTAATTCTAAAACTTCTAGCCCACCAAAATTATCTGCCTTCCATAGTGTTTTATCACTTATTAGCACTGGTAATCCAAAAGAGAGTGATTCAATTATTGCATTCCCAAAAGCTTCACCTCTGGTTGGTGAAATAAATAAATCATGATTTTGAAAAATTTTAAACACTTGATGTTGTGGCACCTCTTCACCAATAACAACATTGATATTTGCTGGTAAATTATCGATTAAATCAAGGCATTTTTTCCAGTAAATTTGATCTTCTTTAGGTCCAAAAATTGATAATTGTACTGGAGTATTAACTTTAATTAGCACTCTTAATAAAAAATCTAAATTTTTCATAGGTGATACACGAGATAAAAACAAAAGTTTTAAAAAATTCTTAGATTTATCAATAGTTTTAAATTCATTTAATGATTTTAATGGCAATGGTGTGAAGTCTGGTACAACGTCGATTTTTTTAACCTTATTACCAAATTGATTAATTATGTGGATCTTTTCGTGTTCGCTTGAAGCCTGCCAATTTAAATCACGATATAAATTTAGCAATTTAAAAAATTCTATATAAGTTTTTTTTTTAAAACCTTTGAGTTTTAATGCTTCAGGTGAAAGGTGTCCCCGAGGACAAATCACACATGGTTTTTTTTTAATCAATAAAAATTGACGTAAGATCAAAGGTAATATTGTAAATTTAGGAGAAAAGAAGCCATTTAAAAATAATAAATCGTAATTTGTTTTATTTAGAATTTTTCTATAAGATCTAATATTTAAACTTTTCTGTGATGCATAAAATACTTTTGCCTTATCTACAATATTCCATGAGTCAATTTTTACATTTGAATAATGGTCTTTATCTAATATATCTCTATCATTACAAATAATATAAATCTCAAATTCATCCCCAAGGTGTTCCACTAAATTTGCAATTGATCTAATTGGACCACCAGCTTGATAACCTGGAAGATAATAATCAGTTAAGCAAAGAATTTTTTTTTTACAATTCATTTTTTTTCCAAGGTTCTTTGTAAAAATTATTTTGTTTAATATTTATAATTTGATCTAAATATTCAGCTCCTGATTTTGCACCTAGACATCTAGCCCAACTAGCAATTTTTTGTTTTATATTTTTACTTAATTTTCCATTTTTATATTGTTTATGTAGCATTTTTGCTAAAACTTTTTCATTATTTGATGGAAAAATACCACCAAAACCGCTGGCTTTAACTATCACTGAAGAACCACAAGTATCACTACAAATCACTGGTATACCAATCAATAAGGCCTCTGATACAACCGCTCCCCAGCCATCATGATGACTTGGAAGTACCAAACAATCAACTTGATTAATTATTTCCGAAATTTTAGACATCTGTAAGCTTCCGAACCAATAAACTTGTCCAGGTATTAATAAATTTGATGTTGAATTTAAACTTTCTTTTTCAGTCCCATCACCAACTATCCAAAGTTCAATTTTATCATTTTTTAGGGAAGCTATGGCCTTAATTAATATATCTAAATTTTTTCGTTTAATTAGCTGTCCTACAAAAATAAAACGGAATTTAGAATTTTTAATCTTATTTTTAGAAAATTTTAATACTTTATTTATTTGTGGTTCTTTTAAAAAATAAGCAAAAGAAATTACATATTTTTTTTGCATTCCTCTTTCTACAATCCATTCTTTAGTTCCATGTCCGATAGCAAGAACACCCTCAAGATGCTTTCGCCAATATAAAAAAATAATTCTATATAAAATTCGTCTAATTTTGCCCTTCAATCCATTATCATTAATTTTTTCTAACATTGCCCAGTGTCTCAATTTACGTTTTTTTAAAATTTTTTGTGCATAAGCCACTAGATGATTGCCTCTAAGTCCTTGAGAAAAATGTATTGAATTTTTTGGAGCTTTTTTTGCAAGTTCAATTATTTCTCTTTTATTATTTGCTATCTTTAAATTTGCTTTTCCTAATTTAGCTTTTTCCCACCCTTGTTCTAAACGATCCTTAGATAATATCTGATTAATTACAAAAGTAACTTTATATCCTCGATCTGCTAAAGCAGATGCAAGGGAACCCATATGCGGTGATTGTATATTTTGCCAAAACCAAATTTGGTATTTACTCATAATTTTTTAAAGTCTGCAAGTTGTTAATTTAAGATCAATGTACAAGGCCATATAACCATATAAACTATTAATTTAAATTTAGTCAAATTACTTGTTTAATAAATTTTATTATACAGCTAATTTTTTTATTAATTAATGACTGTAAAATCATTTTTTATATCCTTATCCTCGAAAGAAAATTCAAAAATAAAACTAATAACCAAAAAGCAGCCGAAAAACCAACTAGAACTGCAAATGCATTTATAAGATCACCTCTCATAATTAAAAATACCCATCCAAATAAAAAATAGTAGTAAAATATAAATATGTGTGATTCATTTGATCTCTTTAATTTCCATACAACTCTATCTAAATTGCCTAATAATATACCAAATAAAAACATAAATAAAATTGAACCAACTATACCAAAATTAATATATCCTTCACCAATGAATGGCATTGCTATATTATAATACTCAAGACTTAATATTTCTGATAAAAAAGTACCTGAACCGATTGGTTTTGTTTCCCAAAATGATCTTGGAACAAAAAAAAGTAATGCTCCTAAAAGTTGACGTCCACTAGTAATTAAGTCTAGTTCCAAAACTCTTACAAAATTTTGATAACCATCAAAATGACCTTGTTTTAAATAAACATAATCAATCTTAAAATTAAAGTTTTCAAAACCATTAAATCTTCTAAATTTATCTAAAAAAGGGAATATTATAAATATAGCAGCCAATAAAGTAGACTGCATCATAAATGGTTTCTCCCAAAATTTTGTAAAAACAATCAATAGGGGAATATAAAAAATCGCTACCTGAGAACGTTCAAGTCCTAATGGAAATGTTAGAAAAACTGCTAGTGATGTTAAAAATATAAATGTAACTAATCTATTTAATTTTTGATTATAGCTTAAATATTGCTTCTTTTTATCATAATCATAGATGAATATAACTAACAGCATAATCAACATTGGTCTAATAACTCTCCCGAATAACTGATAATCTACTCCACTAGTATATATTGCTTGTCTTTCGATATTATCGCTAACACCCCTATATAGCAGTGAGTTTAAATCAAAATTCCATTTATAAAGTATTAAAAAAGATAAAAATAAAAAAAAAATATAAGAAAAATAGTTTAATTTTTTAATCTCGGGCAGATAATTTAAAAGTCGATCAAAAAAATTTATTTTAAATCTACCACCAAAAATAAAAAATAAAATTCCAAATAGTATAATTAAATTTGCTTCAATTTTATCATTAATATCAAATTCATTTTCCCCCCTTATAAACGCTCCATCAGCTGCAAATTGGCCATAAATAACATTCCCACTTACTTCATTAATAAGTGGGATAATTCCAAAAAATATAAAAATAAATATAAAAACCATTTTAAACAGTGAATAAGTTTGTGATTGATTATTAAACATCCCAATAAAAGAAAAAATAATAATCAATAAGTTTGTTATAAAAAAAAAAATATTTTCTGGAATACCAGTAATATTATAGATAAAAATTAAAATTAATGGTGATAAGATAAAAATAATAAAGGATTTTAAATTAGTCATTAAGTTTATGTTTAAATTTTAAAATAATTCAAAATTTTTAAATATTAAATAAGAAAAAATAATATCAATTATATTCTGTATAAGATTGTTTTAACCTATTTATTAAATTAATCAAATTACCACGTTTAAAATACCAAAATGCTCTTCTAAATCGAAAATATAATCTCTTTATTTTTCCAATTGATTTATATTTATCTAAAAATTTATATCTAGTGGAAATTAGTTTATGTTCATTTAATATTTCAACTGTCATTTTTGCTGTTTTTTGCTCTTTATATCTTCTAAATGCACCAAAAGGCTGTGGTATTCTAATAAAAGATTTTTCACCTTCATTAATCCCAAATTCAAGGATCATTTGATAATCCATGGTGTAATGAAGATTAATCTGAAATCCTGAAAAATATTTATGAACACTTCTGCACCAAAACATAGATTGTGCATTTATATGAAAACCCTCATATTTAAAATGATTTAAATTAAAATCAAATGCATGATGATAGTCAATGATATCATCTTTAATATCTATATTCAGCCAATCACCAAAGACAATTTTTTTATTTTTATTTTGAGATAAAATTGAAGCAATATTTTTAAATGTACTAGGTAGATAAATATCATCTGAATTTAACCAACCATAAATATCTCCTGTGCAATGTGCAAAACCTTTATTTAGAGCATCACTTTGCCCTTGATCTTTTTCAGAAATCCAAAATTTAATTTTATCCTCATACTTTTTAATTTTATCGATAGTCCCATCATTTGACCCTCCATCAATAATGATTAGTTCAGTATTAGGATAATTTTGATTTAAAATTGATAAAATACTTTTTTCAATAAATTGAGATTGGTTATAGCTGGGTATTACAATTGAAATCTTTGGATAATTATTTTCTATATCGCTTATTTCACATTTATTGAGTTCATTTAGAAAGTTATTTGGGAAAAAAATTTTCATATTTTTTGCCCCATTCCTAAAATAAAAGTATTCTTTTTAGAAATTCGACTTTGAATTTCATCTAAATTTCTCAAGTATAAAGTATTGGATATTTTGTTAAATTTACCTTGTAGTGATTTTAATCTATATTTAAACGGATCATACTTAAAACAATCAAATCCTTTGCTAATTAGTAGCTGATGAATATCGTTATCATCTTTACCATATCTCTTGCCACTTTCATTTAATTCTACAATAACAGCAATTAAAGTAGGATTATCAATTACTTTTTTAGCCCCCTCTAAAACTTGAGTCTCATAACCCTCTACATCAATCTTTATCATTGTGGGACACTTTTTTTCCAAAACGTCGTCTAATCTTTGAACTTCAATGTTTACAGATGGATAATTTTTTTCATTATTTAAGATTACATGATTAATTGTATCTAAATTTTGACTAAAATGAAGAGTGCTTTTTTGGTCTGCCAAACCAATATTCATAGCAATTACCTGATTGTCTAATAAATTAAGTTTAATATTTTTTTTTAAATAAAAAAAAGTTGAAGGTATTGGCTCAAAAGCTATAATATCAACAAATAAATCACCAGATTGAAGAGTATGTAATAAAAAACTCATATCCTCATATTCTCGTAAACCACAATACCAGTCACCGGTGGCTCCGCTCATTCCATGACTTGTGATTAGCTGAGTTCCGTTTACAAAAGGTAATATTATGGGGGCCTTGATAATTCTTGATGCTATCTGAAAACTCATCACTCTCCAGACAGATGCTAAACGATTATTATGATTTAGAGAATGAAACCAAACAAATAAAAAATACTTCCAATATGAAGTTATCTGGATAACTATTTTTAATAAACGAAAAAGTTTTTTTAACATTATATCAATTAATTCCTTTTATAGTACTTATATCTTATTGTGAATTCTTTCAGCATCATTTTTAAATGTTGTGAATTAAAGTTAAAAAAGCAATGATTATTTAATCAAAATATTAAGAATAAATTAAGGCTTTACAATAACTATTTTTTATAATTTTTGAAAAGATTAATTAACTTAAATTATATGAATATTTTATCATAAAAGAGTTAATCTATTTCCAACAATCCCTTCGAGATTTAAAATTTTTAATAATCTTTTTAAGAACATTAAAATTATTATTACTTGATACAACTTCATTATATCTAATCTTTCCTTTGGCTACTAATGTGTTGCAAAGTTCATTTGAACTTAATAATTTTTTTAAATTTAAAACTAGACTATTTGGATCACTTAAATCTAATAACAGCGCCGCATCTTTAACTTGATCTCTTGATCCTGGCAAATCAGAATATATAACAGGAATATTTAATTTAAATGCTTCCAAAGGGGGCATATTTGTTGGACCAAAATATGTTGGCATGACAAGTGCTAATGATTGTGAGTACAACATATTTATTTCTTCACTTGGAACAAATCCAGTAAATCTAACCTGATCATCTAAGTTGAATTTCTTAGTCATATCTTTAATATAAGATAAATTACCTTGATCTGATCCTGAAAAAATTACACCCAATTTAATTGAACTATCTTTCTTTAAAATATTTAAACCTTTAAGAATATATATATGATTTTTATGTGCCCAAAACTGAGCTGGATAAAATATGTAGTCAAATTTTAAATTATATTTTTTTTTAATATCTATATTTTGACTTATTGATTCATTGTTAATTTGAATTTTTTTTGAATCTATTGAAGGTCCTGCTCCAATTGGAAAAACATGAACCCTATCATCATCAAGTCTATATCTAAAAATAGCATTTTTTTTTCCTAGATCAGATTCTACTAAAATTGCAATTGCTCTTGATAAATTCTTATGAAAATTTATTTCTCTAAACTCAAATATTCGATTAACTCTAACTTCTGGAAATTCAGGGTTATCTCTATGGCATAAATCAAATAAAGTGAATATATAATTTATAGAGTGGGTCCAATTAGCATAATAACTATCTGATAAAAAATAAATCAAATCTACTTCGTTCTTTTCTAAAAATTTTTCAAAGTTATTTTTTTTAAAAAAAAAATTTATTAGTCTAAAAACTAAACTGGAAGAAGTTTCTCTAAAACGCATTAACAAACGTGAAAAAATACTTGGAGCATATAATAAACATTCCAATTCATATTTTTTTAGAAACTCTATATTTTCTTCTTTAGTTGTAATTATTTTTACATCAATTTCATTAGATGCTAATTTATTTGCTAAAAATATATTATTTAAAGATTGCTGAAAGTTTCCACCTGATTCAATTGTGTGATCAAAAAAGACAGCCAGTATAAATTTCTTCATTTAAAAAAACTATTACAAATTGTTTATATTATAAATTAACAAGATTAAAATTAATTTAAAAAATAAAGAAAATGTTAATAAATTAAAGTATACAACTTATACCATAAATTTTTTTAGCAATCAGTAAATTTATATATTAATCCTATCAAAATTTAATTGGTTACATTGTTTTGAATCAGATGATACCAAAATTATTAATTTTTATGGTCAAAACCTCAATTTTGAATTATATCTTTTATAAAATTAATTATTTTTACAATTCTTATGATTAAAACTACTTGCAGATTATGCTCTAGCAAAAATCTTTATAAATTTTTAGATTTAGGGTTACAACCACCATCTGATCAATTCTTAGATAAAAGACAAATTGATAAAGAAACTATTTTTTATCCACTTGCAGTAAATACATGTAAATCTTGTGGATTTAAACAGCTCACACATACTGTTGACCGAAAGATTTTATATCAACAGGATTATCCTTATGAATCTTCTTTAACACAATCTGGACTTAATCATTTTTATGAATTTGCTTTATCAGTAAAAAATAAATTTAATCTTAGCTCAAAAGATTTAGTTATTGATATTGGAAGTAATGTAGGTGTTTTATTAAATTCATTTAAATCTCTAGGAACGAGAGTGCTGGGTGTAGATCCTGCATCAAATATTTGCAAAATTGCAAATAAGAGAAAAATATTTACACTAAATAGTTTCTTTGACGCCAATATTTGTAAGTTAATAAATAAAAAATACGGCAAAGCAAAAGTTATTACTGGAACAAATGTATTTGCGCATATAGATGATTTACCTGAATTATTCAGAAATATAAAAAAAATTCTCCATAAAAAAGATGGAATTTTTGTAATTGAAGTTCCTCACTTTTTGAATTTATTAAATGATCTAGAATATGATACAATTTATCATGAACATTTATCTTATATAACCATTCACCCGTTAATTAAATTTTTAAAAAAAATAAATTTAAAAATTTTTAGGATTGAAAAAAAAGATATTCATGGCGGCTCAATAAGAGTTTTTATGTGTTATATTAATAGTTTTCAAACTGAAAGATCTGTAAATCTAATTTTAAAACAGGAAAAAAAAGCTAAACTAAACAGTTTAAAAACTTTAAATAATTTTTCAAAAAATGTTAAAAAAAATAGACTCGAAATAATTACTTTAATGAGTAAATTAAAATCACAAAAAAAAAAGATTATAGCATTGAGTACACCTGCAAAAGGAATGACTTTGCTCAACTATTGTAAGCTAGATAAGGATTATGTTGACTTTGCAACAGAAAAGTCAAAATTAAAGATTGGAAAATTTACACCTGGAGGTAATATTCCTATATTTGATGACAATAAGATTCTAAAAGAAAAGCCTGACTATGCAATTATTTTAGCTTGGAATTTTGCTAAAGAAATAATAAATAACAATAAATTATACCTTAAAAATGGTGGTAAATTTATTATACCAATACCAAGAGTTAAAATTATTAAAAAATAAGTTATGAAAAAAATAAAACCTAAAATTAATTTTAAAGATAAAAGAGGTGTGATTTCAGATCTAATTGAAAGAGAAAAAATAGATGCTATTACATATATAACTTTTTTCAAAAACAAAGTAAGAGCAAATCACTATCATAAAAAAACTATCCAGTGGAATTATGTTATCTCAGGAAAGGTATTGTTTGTTTCTAAGATTAATGGAAAGATAAAAAAAATAACTGGTAAAAAAAATGATCTTGTTAAAATTGAAACTAGAGAGCATCATGCAATAAAAGCATTAAATTATTCAGAAATATTAGTTTTCACCAAAGGTCCAAGAGGTGGGAAAGAATATGAAAGCGACACATTCAGATTAAAAAAAAATTTGATTGACTAAATTGAAAAAGATTATTCCAGTAAATAGACCTCTATTTTCTAAATTAGAGAAAAAATACTTAAATCAATGTATCGACTCGGGTTGGATTTCATCTGGTGGACCTTTCATATTAAAATTTGAGGACTCATTTAAAAAAATTGTATCCAGAAGATATTCAGCTACTGTATCAAATGGTACTGCAGCTTTAGATATTGCTATTAAAACTTTAAACTTAAAAAAAGGTGATGAAATAATTGTTCCAAATTTTACTATAATTTCATGTTTAAATGAAATTATTAGAGAAGGAATTAAACCTATTTTTATTGATGCAGATCCCAATACATTTAATATAGATTCAGATCAAATTGAGAATAAAATTACAAAAAAGACTAAAGCGATATTAATTGTTCATATATATGGACTGCCTGTAAATCTTGATAAAATAATTAAATTAAAGAATAAATATAAATTAAAATTAATTGAGGACTGTGCTGAACAACTCGGACAAACTTATAAAAAAAAACCTATTGGTAGTTTTGGAGATATTAGTACTTTTAGTTTTTATGCCAACAAACACATAACTACTGGAGAGGGTGGTATGATTGTTACTAACAATAAATCTTATTATAAAAAATTTTTAGAACTAAGAAATATTTGTTTTAGTTTAAAAAAACCTAGATTTGTTCATGATGATCTTGGTTGGAATTATAGGATGACTAATATGCAGGCAGCAATAGGTTATGCTCAATTAAAAAAATTAAGATATTTTATTAAAAAAAAAAGAAAAATTGGAAATTATTATTCTAAAGAATTACAAAAAATAAGTGACTTACAACTACCTGTACTCTCAAATGAATTTTCCAAAAATATTTTTTGGGTATATTCAATAATCATTAAAAATAAAAATTTTAATGCGATTCAATTATCAAAAATTATGAAAAAAAAAGGAATCGAAACTAGACCTTTTTTTTGTCCTATGCACATACAGCCTATAATAAAAAAACTTAAATTAATTAATAAAAATGAAAAATTTCCAGTTTCAGAAAAAATTTATCGATATGGTTTATATTTACCATCTGGTATTGGTAACACTTTTGATGAAGTCAAAGAAGTAGTAAAACAATTAAAAATTATCTTTAAAGACTAATTATAATTTATTTTACTAAATTTTTTTATTTTATTTTTTTTAATATAACACATGGGCCCCAAACATTTTTATTAACTTTTTTACCAGTTTTAAATTCTTCTGTAACTAATCTTTTGAAACCGTGTGTTTTGCACATAATATCAATTTCTTGTAAACTGAAATGACGCACAGAATGTATTTCCTTAATAGTATCAACTTTTTCATTATGTAAGTTTTTTATGTATAAACTATAGTTAATGTCAACTCTATTTTTTTTTATCATATTTTTTGGCTCCGCAATACGCGTGATTTCGATTTCTTTATTCCTAATATGTTTTACTCTAACAGATGGTTTTTTATTTTTTACTGCAAGTGAATACCAAAAATCAAAAATAAATAATCCATTTTTATTAAGATGAATTGCAGCGTTTGAAAAAACATCTTTTAATTGTTTGTTTGTAATTTGATAGCTCATTACATGAAACAAGGATAATACAACATCATAAGTTTTGTTCATTTTAATATTTGTAATATTGCCTTGTTGACAGGTGAAACCAGGAACATTTTTTGCTTTTAATACCATATGTTTGCTAAGCTCAATTCCATGTATTCTATAACCTAATTTAGTGAGAGTATTAGCATGTTTACCAGTTCCAGAACCAAATTCTAAAATATCTGTAAAATTTTTTCCATGTCTATTAATTAAATTATGGATGTATATTGCTTCTGATTTGTAATCTTTTTCCTTATAAATTAAATCATAATAATCACTATACTTTTCAAAAACTAATTTATTCATAAAATTATATATTATAACTATTTAAATTTTTTTAAAAATAAAGTTAAAAATCTTTTTTAACCAAAAAATCCATCCAAATCCAAAATACCAGGGAAACCTTAAATCTCTTCCTCCTTGTGCCCATTCAAAATCATAAATATCAGCATCTTTATTTATTTGAATAATTTTTGGATGAATAATTTTCTTAAAGGGTAAACTTGAAACTATAATACTTTCATGTTCATTGAGTGTTTTTGTGTGAGTTGCGTCTTCACCAAACCCAATATTTCTAACTAAATTTACATTTGGTGTAGCTGTTAATCCACCTTTATGCCATACACTAGCCATTAAAGAATAATCCCATTGACTTTGATTTTTACCATCTTTTACTTGCTCAAAAAGTTTTTCAAAATAATTTCTCTCAACTTTATCAGGTATTAAATTTAGCCAAGCATCTGAATTTTTCCATTCTAACCAAAATTTTATATCTAATTGAAAATCTTTCCAGGTTCTTCTCCAAGTTGCCCAGCCCCAGGTATGAGTAAACTTAGAAAAATAATAAGATGCGTCACCTCTCCATTTACCTTTTTGAAAATTATTTCCAGATATAACTGATACTTTTTCATCTTCAGCATAACGATTTAATAAATTTTCACAAAAAGAAAAAAAATCTAAATGTGGAACACAATCATCTTCAAGAATTATACCTTGCTCCT
>Ga0114998_10000153_pt1 | contig 43176 bp, 26 predicted proteins | sample ArcticOcean_MG_C_5_FD_87044 | JGI IMG/M metagenome (GOLD analysis project Ga0114998, IMG submission 87044) | Marine microbial communities from western Arctic Ocean - ArcticOcean_MG_CB4_138 | ecosystem: Environmental > Aquatic > Marine > Oceanic | place: Arctic Ocean: Canada Basin | collected... | reverse complement strand
GGTCCTGGTGGTCCTGCTGTTGAGGACTGTCCTGCAGGGGTCATCGTCGCTGGTTCTTGTCTTCCCAACAACCCTGGTGGCTCCGCTGATCCTAATGCAGATACCGAAGTGGCTGGTCCTGGTGGCCCTGCTGTTGAGGACTGTCCTGCAGGGGTCATCGTCGCTGGTTCTTGTCTTCCCAACAACCCTGGTGGCCCCTCTGATCCTAATGCAGATACCGAAGTGGCTGGTCCTGATGCAGCCGCCGCAGCTGACTGTAAGCTTGCAGGAGCGCTGATCTGCCCTGGTGAAACACCTGCCGAAGTGGCTGGTTCTGGTGTTCCCGCCGGTCCTGATGGAGATGCCGAAGTAGCTGGTCCTGGTGTTCCTGCTGTTGACGACTGTCCGGCGGGGGTAGTCGTCGCTGGTTCTTGTCTTCCAAACAACCCTGATGGCGCTATCGCTAACGAAGCTCCTCCCGCACCATTTGTTAACCCATGCGAAAATAACCCAACCGCTTGCATCGAACCCCCGCAGGCCAGTGACTTGGGTGCCTTCGGGGCCAGTGATATCAATGAATTGGATCCCACTGCGGTGTTCGGGTTTACCGGTGATCATGTCAAAAATCTACCTCCTGCATCTTTTGGACAGCTTTCCGCTGATCAATTGGGAAATCTGCCACCGGATGCGGTAGATCAGATTAGCTCCGAACAGCTAGGTAGCCTTGCTCCTTCAGCGCTAGGAAGTTTTAGTGGTGAACAGATCGGAAAACTGAATCCTACTTCAGTTGGCGCTCTTGGCGCCGAACAGTTGGGTAATGTGCAGGCAGACGCATTCGCCGGGTTTGGTTCAGATCAAGTAGACAGTATGCTTCCTGCTGCTTTCGCCGGCCTTAAGCCAGAGCAAGTCGGCAAGTTAAATGCCACTGCAGTGGGCTCACTAGATGCCGATCAAATGAGCGGCATGTCAAATGATGCCATGGCTGGATTTGGTTCAGATCAAGTAGACAATATGGCTCCTGCTGCTTTCGCTGGCCTTAAGCCAGAGCAAGTCGGCAAGTTAAATGCCGCTGCAGTGGGCTCACTAGATGCCGATCAAATGAGCGGCATGTCAAATGATGCCATGGCTGGATTTGGTTCAGATCAAGTAGACAATATGCCTCCTGCGGCTTTCACTGGCCTTAAGCCAGAGCAAGTCGGCAAGTTAAATGCCGCTGCAGTGGGCTCACTAGATGCCGATCAAATGAGCGGCATGTCAAATGAAGCCTACGCTGGTTTTGGTGGTCCGCAGGTTGCCAATATTGCTCCTGCTGCCCTCGGTAGCCTTAATGCAGAGCAACTCGGCCAGTTCAGTGAGGAAGCAGTGAGCGCATTAGATGCCAATCAGATACGTAATGTGCCACCTGCTGCTTTCATCACAATGTCCCCTTCACAAATTGATGACCTCGACCCACAGGCAATGGGGGGGTTAAATTCTCAGCATTTCGCAGCCCTTCCCCCTTCCGCTGTAGGGGCGCTAAATGGGAAGCAGCTTGGAGCTCTTGACGATGAAGTGTTGGGCGGACTAAGTTCGACAGATTTGCTTGAACTAAACCCTGAACAATTTCAGGAAATGGAGGGTGATGATTTTAGTCATGTTCTGACCAACCTTGATTCGGATGCGATTAAACCAGATGAGGTCGTCGGCCTTTTGCCGCCGGGTTGGACTATTAATACAGACACTTTAGGGCTGACGGCTCCGCCAGGTGATAAATTAGCATTTCGAGCATTAGATCAGGCGCCGGTTGAGGGAACGAAGCTTCCAAAGCTGCCCGATCTAAACTCAAACCTGAGCCTTGGCGGGAACGGCACCGGAGAGAGTGTGCTCACAGGCATGGATAATGCTTTGCAAACATCGCAACCTAGTCTTAAATTTTCCCAGTCGCCTAGTGGTGTTCTTACAGTGGGTGGTGACGCTGGCGGTACGCCGCTAGCAGCGTTTGTCCCCGACGTAGATAACATTCGCCAGGCACCGGCAGGCTTTATTCCTGGGCTGGCCTTCAGCGCAGATGGCATACCGGTCTTGACAACCGCTGATGGCAAGGAGGTTCCGCTAAAAGGGACGCTGGCACAACCAGAGGCTGTCGCTAACCTTAATCCAGGCACTACCGTCGACGTTGCACCCAATGGGGATGTAATTTTGGCTTTGCCTAAAAATGGCGAAGGCAATGGATTTAAAGGTGGCGATACCATAGCTGGAACGCCAAGTGCCTTTATTGAAGCGTCGAGTCTGGAGCCTGGTATTTACCGCGAAACAACGTCGAGCGGTGGCGAGCAGGTTCGAATAGTGAATACCGATGGAACGGCGCAACTCATGAATCCGACCGTTAACTCCATCGATGAGTTCCAGGCTACGGCCGAGGCCTTCGGTGTTACCATGAAACGTAACCTCAACGGAGAAATCAGTATTTTGTCAGGAGACGATACTTATAAGATCGATCCTTCCTTTGACGTGACCCAAGTGAGCGAGGTTTCCAACGCTAAAAAAACACCTACACTCGCATTCGAAGGTTCAGAATTAGTCTTCATGAACAGCTCGGGTCAAGAACAGAGAATGTTGATAAATCAAGTTGTTGATGACACATCAGGGACAGATGGTTCAGCCGCTTCGGCAGCAGCGCCTGAAGTACCGACCACGGATGAAGCACCAACTACGCCTTCAGTTGGCACATAAGTCTTCGATGGCTCCTAAAATCCGGAAAAGGAGCTGGCGTTAACTCAAGAGGCGACTGCGGGTACTGCTGCAATAGCGTAATAAAATGCGGTGAGTTGGTCTGGGGCAAGTTAGGAAAATTCTTGTCCACTAGCGAGGAATTAGGCTGGTGCAAGATAGCGCAGCTTGGGTTGCAGTAAGCGACTCAAGCGCGTGAACAGAGTATCTAAAGATTTCTTCTGAGGTTTATACGTCATAAAGTCATGAGACATATTTAGGATACACAGGGGTTGAGGATGTCTCTCCCACTGTATTTCACTATACTTTGACGTAAAAGAAGAGTACGTCGGCCGACGTCTTAAAATTACGTTTGCAAGTAACCCCAGAAATATCCAAGTTAGCGCTGTAAAAATTTAGGCTAAAAAATTAGTGTGAAATTTAAAACGGGATTAGTGTCAACTTAGGTTTGTTTGATAGTGACCCCGTTTTTTTTGCGCATGTTTGGCAGGCATTACATGCCAAGGCATCCCAGTAAGGGGGCACGAACTGGATGTGGTAGGGCGGATTAGTTGACTAATAGTTAGAAGCATGTGAAATTCTTTACTTATTTGCTATATCGCCCCCGATATAGGAGGGAATTTCATGAAGTTGCTTTCAATACGTCAGCTATATTCTTTTTTGGTTTTTGGTCTCGTACTTCTAACATCATGTTCTGAATCGCAGAAGACCACCCCTGCAGTAGCTCAAGAAAATCAGAAAGATCAATCTATGGTTGATGTAGGAGAAATTGTAAGTAATCCGTTTTTTGAAGAAAGCCCTCTTTATCTCAATTACCCGCCTTTTGATCGCATAAAAAACAGTCACTATTTGCCTGCATTCGAACGGGGTATGGCGGAGCAGCTTGCTCAGCTCAACGAAATCGTCAATCAAGCAAGTGCACCTACATTTGAAAACACCGTTATTCCATTGGAGTTGTCTGGTCAACTACTGAGCCGAGTAGCCACGGTATTTTTTAGCATGTCCGGCGCGCACACGAATGAGGGAATTCGGGAATTGGAGCAGGAATTGGCACCTCAATTAGCCGCACATAATGACAAAATTTTGTTGAGTCCGGCATTGTTCGAACGAATTGATGCACTGCAGCAACAGCGTGAACGATTACAACTAGATGCTCAGTCCCTTCGTCTATTGGAGCAATATCACGCGGATTACGTAAGAGCGGGTGCCGCGCTTACTTCGCAGCAGCAGGATCAGATGCGAGAGATAAATAGTCAGATTGCCGTGTTACAGACGCAGTACCGGCAAAATATCCTAAGTGAGGTGAATGATCTAGCCATCGTGGTGGATTCGCGAGAAGAATTAATTGGCATGAGTGAGGCGTTAATCACGGCTGCTCAAAACGAAGCTGAATCTCGTGAGCTATCAGGAAAATTTGTCATTCCTTTGTTAAACACCAGTGGACAGCCTAGCCTTGCCAGTTTGCAGAATAGGGCTCTTCGCGAGCGAATTCATACTACATCGATCTCTAGAGGAAGCCGCGGAGGGGAGTTTGATAACAGACAGATACTCTCCGACGTTCTGCGCCTACGTGCAGAGCGTGCGCAGCTATTAGGTTACTCCAGCCATGCAGAATACACCCTGGAAGATACCACGGCAGGTTTGGTCGAGGCGGTAAATCAACGATTGGCGCAACTGGCGCCAGCGGCGGTAGCCAATGCAAGAGTTGAGGCGGCCGATTTGCAGAAGATGATCGAAGACGATGGCTTAGACTTTGAAGCTAAGGCTTGGGACTGGCCATTCTATTCAGAGAAATTACGTGTTGCTCGCTATCAATTCGATGAGAGTCAGTTGCAACCTTATTTAGAGATAGATAATGTTTTACGCCGAGGCGTATTTTTCGCAGCCGAGAAGCTCTATGGAATTACATTCAATGAGCGATTCGATCTACCTGTCTATCAGGAAGATGTGCGGGTGTTCGAAGTCTTTGATAACGACGGCAAAACCCTTGCGCTATTTCTAATGGACCCGTATGCGAGATCCACCAAGCGAGGTGGTGCGTGGATGAACTCCTATGTATCCCAGAATGCTATGCTCGGCAAAACACCGATAGTGGCGAATCACCTTAATATTACTCAGCCGCAAACCGGTGACGCAACACTTCTTACCTTCGATGAAGTGACAACAATGTTTCACGAGTTTGGTCATGCTTTACATGGGATGTTCTCCAGCGTCGAGTATCCCTATTTTTCTGGAACGAGCGTGCCTCGAGATTTTGTCGAGTATCCCTCGCAGGTAAACGAGATGTGGGCTACTTGGCCGGAGATATTTGAGAATTATGCTGTGCACTTCGAGACTGGTGAAAAAATGCCCCGTGCATTACTGAACAAGGTCTTGGCTACGCAAAAGTTTAATCAAGGGTTCGCGACTACCGAATATCTTGCTGCGTCGATTCTGGATCAGGCACTGCATCAGCTAACACCTGAGCAGATACCTTCTGCAGATGAAATGGTTGATTTTGAAAACCAGGTATTGATCGGCGCAGGTGTAGCGCTAGATAAGGTGCCGCCACGTTATCGAAGCACGTATTTCTCACATATTATGGGAGGCTATTCGGCAGGATACTATTCCTATATATGGAGTGAGGTTCTAGATGCTGACAGCGTGGAATGGTTTAAGGAGAACGGTGGTCTGCTTAGGGAGAACGGTGATCATTTTAGACAGACGCTGCTTTCGCGAGGAGGAAGCGAAGAGGCCATGTCTCTTTTTCGAACTTTTCGAGGAAGGGATGCCAATATCGTGCCTCTATTAGAGCGAAGAGGCTTAAACTAATTCTTCGGACTACTCGGTGCTTGCCAGCACTGGATTTAGCAACACTCAGTTGTGGTAATAGCAGCCCTAGTTCAATCCAGAGGTTCGCTTTAGAAAGCCCCTTGATGCTTTGATCGATCAGGCGACTACGATCTATGAGTTTCCAAACACTTTGTGTATCTAGTTGCAGCTGCTGCCAGTGTGCGGTTGTGCCAAAGTCGCGTTGATTGAATAAATGCGCTGACACCTTGGTCTTTACGTTTCTTTTCTAGCATTGGTAACAACATTCGCAACACTCGACAGATTTAATTCAAAATAATGAGGCGAAAAATGCCCTATTTATTCGGTGGAATCGAATAGGTTCCAACAGAATGTGCAATGGCCTGCTTGTCCCCTTCAGAATAAATTGTTACTTCCCCAACAGCTAACGTTCTTCCAAGCTTGAGTATTGTGCAAACCCCTAATATATCTTTGTCCGCTACAGGTTTACGTAGGAAGTTGATATTCAAGCTTGTTGTTACTGCTAGCGCTACGAGTCCTATTTCCCGAAGAATTGCAGCATAAATGGCGCAATCCGCCAGACCCATCATTGTTGGACCGGACACAGTTCCGCCGGGACGTAAATCGTCTGTATCGACTTTGCATCTAACAGTCACTGAGTCTTCGTCAAAAGATTCGAGCACGAATTTTGCTTGAGGGAATTCTTCAGTAAAAAATTCTTCCATCTCTTTTTTGCTTACTTTTGCCAAAATTTACGACCTCGATTGATCTTGATTATAGGAGGTAGGGAGTTTGCCAGTATTTGTAGTCAAATTCACGCGCCATAACGCTTTGAAGATCTATGATAAATGCGCTGAAACGGCATCCGATGAGTTTGCAAATACCGGATGTTGGAGAGACTTTCGATAAAGGCATTGACAAAGTTGTTGCTGAAGGTATGAATAAAACCTAGGGTCTAGCTGGTGCGGCACTAAGCTATCTTTTTCTATCTGAATTTTAGCTGATCAGTCTGAGCTTATTGATTGAATATGAGATTGTTTGATAAGCGCGAGGATATTAGTTTATTCTCTGCTACCTTAATTTCCTAAACCAACTCCCTTGCGGATAGGAGAAATAACAATGAAATCGCTCCTGTATTTGGCACTGACAACTTTTACATTTTGCACTGGCACTCTTTCCTTGGCCGACCGGCAGGTGAGCGATGATGAACAGCATATCGAGGATCCACGAGTTCAGCACCGAAGCTACGTCTTTCCGGACACAGGGGAGTCTATTCCCTATGCGGTTTTTGTTCCCTCGAGCATTGACCCGAGCGAATCTGCGCCGCTAATCGTTTCACTTCATGGACTGGGACGAAGTCATGATTGGCTTATGGGGTATTACGGGCTTTTAGACCAAGCGGAGGCTAATGGCTACATCGTAGTCACCCCTTTAGGTTACATACGTCGGGGATGGTATGGCTCAAGAGCCCTTGATGATATGACGGATGCCCTGAGAAGTGAGCAGGATGTTATGAATGTGCTGCAGCTGATCCGAGACGAGTTTAATGTCGATTCTAATCGCATCTATTTATGGGGGCATTCGATGGGTGGCGCTGGCACCTATCACATTGCCGCAAAATATCCAGATCTTTTTGCAGGTTTGGGGGTGGCTGCGCCCGCCCCTGAAGCTGATGCGCCGATGAATGAAATTTTAGAGAGCATCAAGCATTTGCCAATTTTTGTTCTACAGGGTGACAAAGATACAGCCGTTCCTGTAGAGCGCACACGTGCGTGGGTGGCTAGGATGAGCAAGCTTGGAATGCAACACGTCTATGTCGAGATACCCGGGGGCGATCACTCGCTTCTCATCTCTCAGGATAAAGACAACATGCAGAAGTTTGTCGATTTCTTCAATATTGTGCGCAAGCAGTACTGATAATTGGTTAATCCTGAACCGGATGCACTCTGACGAGCTTCTATGGCGTGTTCACTTCTTTCAATTGTTTAGCTCAGCCCGGCGATCGGTTATGCTCGGAAATGCAGGCGACAAAAGAGATGATGATATTAGAAATTTGACAGAGGTTGTGGCTAGGCTGAAACCTGATCTTGTCGTCATCTGAGAGCTTGAGGGTTACCAGCGCCGGAGGAGCGTTGGAGAAATTCCTTCTTTGATATCCAGTGTGATGACACGGCTCGGCTTAACCAAAGATCAGATTGTGGTAACCCCTAATCCAGTCTTAGACGCGGAACATTTTCTTGTCTGGGCTCGAGAAGGAGATGTACTGCTTTTACAGACTCTGAGTGATAGAGACGAAGTGCTTAAAATATTTGAGTTCCAAACAGAATCAAAGTGTAAGCTGCATTTTCTCGTTGCCACGGTGCTGGTTTGGTTTGAGGCAATAAGCTTGTTTGCAGACAGGCTGATACTTTAAAGCTGCATGTTACAGTACAGACAAAGTAAGGTTTTACACGACCAGTCAATTATGTCGCGAAACGTTTAGTTCATGGCTAGCGATGCGGTGAAACAAAGCGACCACATCTTAAGTGACTTATTTTACAGTATATGAAGCAGCCGCAGAGCTTCTTAAGGAAAATTTGAACCATGCAATACTTACCCTTGGTAGTTGGTTTTGGTGGCATAAATGCTGCTGGTCGGAGCTCCGGGCATAACGGATATAAGCGCACGGTTATTGATGCCCTAGCTAAATCCCAAGCCGACGCTACGTGGCAAAGCCTCGCGGCTCTGATGCAGTGTGATGTCAATGCAACTGACTACATGCGTAAACACACATTGATTCGACGTATTGAACAACAATATTTTGACCCGGATCGAATACCCTGGAATCGGGCTGTTAATTTAGCGCCGGGTCAAGGGCGAGCGATTAGTTTTGAATTGAGCAAGCGTGACGTGCCGGAAGTGATACCAGAAAATTGGCAAATTCAAGAGCTGGACGGCGGGTGTTTGCGGGTAACAGTTGATGCCGCGATGCCGGTGACGATTCAAGATTACCGTAAGTTAGGGGTCAGCTCGGCAGGACAATTACCGACTGGTTTCGATCCTGCCGCACTATATCAGTCGCGCAATCACCCCCGTGGCTTACAGATGGCGATTGCGGGTATTAGTGATGCGCTAGGCAGTATGGGTCTGGATTGGGACGAGGTTTCGCAGCGCGTGCGGCCTGATCAGATTTCTATGTATTCTAGTTCTGCGATTGGTCAAATGGATGAGACAGGTTCAGGCGGGTTACTTGGTGCGCGTTTGCGGGGCAAGCGAGTCACCTCAAAGCAGCTCGCACTAGGTCTGCCTCAAATGACAGCGGATTTTCCTAATGCCTATGTTTTAGGCCATGTCGGTACTACGGGTGGTAATATGGGCGCTTGCGCCACTTTCCACTACAACCTTAAATCAGCCGTTAATGACATTCAATCTGGCCGTGCGAAAATAGCAATAGCTGGGTCGAGCGAAGCGCCGATTACGCCGGAACAAATCGATGGATTTATGACGATGGGTGCAATGGCAACTGATGAAAACCTCGCCGCGCTCGATGGGTTGGCTAATGGCGAGGAAATCGATTACACCAGATCGTGTCGGCCTTTCGGCGAAAATTGTGGTCTAGCCATAGGCGAGGCATCACAGTACGTCATTTTAATGGCTGACGATCTGGCGCTTGAGCTAGGCGCAAATATTTATGGCGCGGTACCTGGTGTATTCGTAAACGCGGACGGGCATAAAAAATCGATTTCCGGTCCTGGAGTGGGCAATTATATAACTTTTGCAAAAGCGGTGGCCTTGGCTAAATCGTTGTTGGACGAACGAGGGTTTAAAGAGCAGATCTTGGCCTATGCTCATGGCACTGGTACACCTCAAAATCGAACCAGCGAATCTCATATATTTAACGAGACTGCCAAAGCGTTTGGTGCGACTGATTGGTTGGTACCAAGTATCAAATGTTACGTTGGTCACACGATGGGGCCTGCTGGCGGTGACCAGCTGGCTAATGCTCTTGGTGTTGCCGAGTGTGGCATCGTTCCTGGCATTACAACATCGACAGGACCTGCTGATGATGTTCATCACAGTCACTTAAGGATCTCATCCACGCACACGGATATTGGTGCCGAAAACTTCTCAGCTGCATTACTAAATGCAAAAGGGTTTGGCGGTAATAATGCAACCGCAGTTATGTTGTCAGCTGGGGTAGCCAAAAGAATGCTGGCTGAAAAACACGGTTCGGCGGCGGTGTCGCAATGGCAGCATAGCTCAGAGAATGCGAAACAAGCTGGTATTGACTACGATGCCCAATGCAGTAACAAGGGCATGTCTTTAACTTACCGGTTTGACCACGACGTGCGCGATGGCTCACACATCCATATTGATGAGGATGAGTTACGTGTTGAAGGTTATAAGCAGGCTATTAAGCTAAAGCCGGAGGCTAACTAAACAGCTCAATTAACGAGGTCAGAATAAAGGTATAGTACTGTATATACTCTGACCCCGTCGCTGGCCAACTATTGTACTTGTCATGTTCATGCTTATTCACGAATTAGGTACAACCCTCAGCGCTTTGCCGTTATCGCTATCGGCCAAAATATATAGAAAGCCATCCGGACCAACGCGTATATCGCGGATGCGTGCGGCGATCTAGGCAAAAATCGGCGCCTCGCTTGCCACCCTACCCGCCTCTAATGTTATGCGCCTAACTTTCTGGTCGACTAATGCACCGACAAACAGATTCTCTTGCCACCGAGGAAATGCTGCACCACGATAAATTGCCAAGCCAGATGGCGCGATGCTCTGCTCCCAGTAGCTTAAGGATTCTTCAATCGCTAGAGTTAATTCCAGCGGGGAGACATCAGCACCCGAATGACTAATGTGTTTTGTGACGGCGGCCAGCCATAATTACGAGCAAGCAATACTGAGTTCAATTCATCCCCACCTTGAGGGCCATGTTTGTGCGTATAAACGATGCCTGTGGTGTCATCTAACACCAATCCTTGTGAGCTTCGACGGCCGTAGGACCAAACTTTAGCGTTATCCTGACTGCCATCTGTATAGGGATTATCAGCAGTGATACTTCTGAGGGGCTTTGAAAAAAGGTTTATATAGCGACATTCTCGTACATTGATTCAACTTTTGCCGAGGTCGAAAAGTCGTAAAAAGCAAATTTAGCCGTTTTTTTTACTGTATTTTTGCTGATTGTTCTAAATTTATGATACTGCCTCGTTGTAAAAGTCTCGTAATCGGGGTTGCTATTTCTGCGTTGCTTTGTATTTTTCATGTGTCTGAAAACAATGAATAAATTTTTTCTTAAGACCTTTTTCTGGTCTGGCATTTAGTTATGCTTCTTAATTCCGTAATACATTCTATTGCACTATTTTAGTTAAAATACCTTTATAAAGAGTTTTATTCAAAGGTTTTTACCGCGATGGAGTATTTTTGCCACACTGCTACTACAATAGACTGTAAGGTCTATATATATTTTTGGAAGTTATTGAAGTGAGCGAAGAAGGAAGTGCAGGAAATAGCTATCAGGCGCAAGAAGCGAAAGCTTATATTGCGGTTATTTTTGTGTTCGATGCAAAAACCAGCGTCCTACGTGCCGATCTAAGTGAGGTCGTATCACCCATTGAAAACTCTCTTCAGATTTTGCAAGAAACTCTAAGCAAAGAAGGTTATTCGAGTTTTCAATATAAACCCGGAATAATGGAATCTTTGGCTCAGAAAGCGAGAGATGGAGAGACAGGCAGTTTCGAAATAGCTGTGAGAAAGGAATATACCTCAGTTGAATTTGTGTTCGATGAAAATTCAAATCGATTAAGTGCACAATTTTCTGTTAGCTATGAAGACATTAGATTGAACCATGGAATTGCTCGGGATATATTAAAAGAAAAAGGGTTTGATACCCTTACCTTTCATCCAGGGGCTTTACAAAAAGTAATTCTTAATGCTTCAAAAAATAATCGTCAAGAGCTTGAAATAGCATTTCGGAAAGTTTACAGCGATGTCTTTTTTCATTTTGACGAGACTGAAAACTTGCTTCAGGCAACTCTTAGTAACACTTTCACTGATCCTCAGATCACGCTCAGGTCGATACATAACGATATAAAATCAAAGGGCTTTGATTGTTTATTTTTCAAAGAAGGGATACTGGAAAGCTTGTTGCCAAAAATTAAAAAGGCAGAAGAGGGTGAAATTACGGTAGCAGAGAAGAAAGATGCTCAGGTTTTAGTTGAATTATCTCGTGACAAAATGGAGGCCACTGTTAGTACCGTCTCAGCTTTCGGTGGGGTAGCGCTAAGTGCTGATCTAATTAAACAAGTGGTTAAAAACAGCGGTGTAGATTTAAATCTTTGCGACCAAGCTGTATTGCTTGAAGTGAGTACCCAGTCGAGCACATCAAAGATGCCATTTGCTAGAGGTCTGAAATCCATGCCTGGTGAGGATTGTAGATTCGAGGCTCTTATTACAGAAATCAACGAAAAAGACAGGGCGGTAGACGATCAATCGGTGGTCAATCATTTAGATGGTAACGATTTTGTGATGGTTGAAATAGGCACTCCCCTTATGGAAAAGTTTCCAGCTACTCCTGGTACCAACGGCTGCAATGTTCTGGGTGAAGAAATTATTGCTACACCAGGCGAGGATTTCAATTTTGACTCTGATCTTAGCGGTGCAGTTGTAGATGCGACCAATAGCAATGTGCTGTTGGCGGAATGTAAAGGGCACCCTATTATTTGTGCGCGAAGTGTATGGGTCGGATCGCTTCTAAGGTTGGATAATGTAGATATCAAATCTGGCAATGTTAATTTTGATGGCTCGGTCCACGTAGAGGGTGAGGTCATGGCCGGCTTTACTGTAGAGGTTACCGGAGACTTAATGGTTAAAGGCATGATTGAGAATGCGACAGTCACTGCCGGTAACGATATTACTGTTGGAGGTGGTGTAATCGGCAGCAATCCGAACAAAGAACAATCCATAAAAAGTGATCAAGTTGTTGTGCAAGAAAATCAAAGGTTTGATGTCAATGAAAAGCGTGCTGAGGAAAAGCCCCCCGAAAAAAAATCCCCCCAAGAGGGGCTAAGAACCCAGTTAAAAGCTGGCGGCGAGATAGATGTTGGTTTCATGAGTATGGTCAATGCTCAGGCAGGCGGTAATATTGTTGTTAAAGAATATGTTATGCATTCATATCTGGAGTCAGGTAGTCAGATAATTTTAGGACAGACTGGTGGGAAAGGCAGGTTGATAGGAGGCAAGTGCTTTGCCGCAGAAGGTGTTCTGGCGAATGAATACGGAACTGATGCGAATGTGAAAACTTTAGTTTCAGCGGGCACGAAGGTAAGTCACAGTGATGAGCTAAAAGTGCTGGTGGAAAGCATGGATAAAAAAACCGAAGAAGCCTTAAATCTTTCGAAAATCATCGCGAAGATGCGCTCTGATGCTAGCTCGAAGCTAGGGGTAGAGCTGCAGCAGAAGATGGATACTATTACCAATACCGTAGATGACTTGCGTGAAAAAATTGGCGAGCAAGCGAAGGAAGCTGAAGAGATTTCAAAGCTAATCAGTGAGAGTTCCAACATAAATATATCTAGCAGAAAACAGATATTTCCTAATGTGGAGTTTTGTATAAACGGCGTTAATATCAAGTTCGATCAGCCAACTGTTTCAGGTGCTTATCATGAATCGAAGAGCAAAGTGGTTAAGCTAATAAAGGCCTGATGAATAACCTCTTACGCTTTAAATTTCAAATGCCTCTGAGGATAAAATCTTCTGTTAAGTTTATTCTTATAAGGGGAAAATCGAAGGGCTAGGAAGTCAAGAATTCACGGAAATCAAGCGCTCAACGAATAAAGAGACTTAAGCAGTAATACAGCATTTCAAAGCAGGGAAACGGCCAGATACCCACAATCTATGAGCCGCTTTTCAATGGAGGGCAATATTTTAGGGTCTGGCCGCCTGTGTTTCTGGCTCTGCTTCACGCCGCTGCACTCATAAAAAATCTGCTGTGGTAATTGCTCGACTTATTGTCGAAGACCTTGGGCGGTTAGAGATAGTTGACTACATTTTTTGAATTTCGGAGCTAAAAGTGAAAAACTGAAAGACGCCATTTAAAACGTTCTCCATCTCGCTTTTTAGTATGTAATCTAGGAGGCTATTCGGTAAGGCATCAAGTTGTTTGCTAAGTTTACTTATTAAACATTTATTTATTCATTGAGGTGGGTGTTAATTCTTAGACTTTGCTACAGCAAACGGGGTGGCTAGAACAGAAAGAAGAACGGAAGTAGAAAAAGAAGTGCTACAAAGAAGTGTCGCAAAAAAGTGATATTAGATAGGCTTTTTCAGGGCTCCAAGCTGGCACTCATTCGTTATTAGGAAGAGGCTACAGAGACTTCAGCTATATCCATTTGACTCTTCTTATTCCTTAAACAAAGATTATGGTTCGTGCTTCTGGTCGTTTGAAGTAGGCTTGCGAGCGGTGTTCTATCGTTTTGCTGCTCTTATCGCTAGGTCATTCAGCACATCAATATAATGGACCTGTGTACCGAAGCCGCAATGCCCGTGATTGGGTAGCCAATTGAACTGTGTATTTGATGCAGGGGCTTCCATGACATTGAGGGTCTCTTCAAGGAAACGAAGGCCGTTGGTGAGGTAGTAGTTATCCATGTCTCCCATCCAAAAATGCAGTTTGCCAGTGAGATCTGATCCTATGCTAGACCAGTTTTCCTTGACGTAGAAGTCTAAGTCCCAAGGTCGCCAAGAAGCTACTACCGCTGGGTTTATCTCGCCAGTCTGCTGATTCCAGATTGGGATTGGATTTCCTTGGTCATCAGGTTGGCCGTATACAGCGTTCCACGTGCCCCATTGCTTACCTGACGTTACGTAGTTACCTCCACTTCCCATTGCGGCCTCCATCCGGATCTCATCTGCAATACTAAATCTCGGATCGCCGTTGGTACTCCGCGCACTCGGACGAGTCATACCGCTAGCGCTTAAGAAAGCGTTGTCATCGTTATAGAGGTTCACCAATTGGAAGGCGCGAAAGCTTGGTGAGTCTGGGCTCAACGAATAGGCGCCATTAAAATAGTCGGGATAAAGGATTTGCAGTGCCATGGATACCCAACCGCCGGTAGAGCAGCCAGTGACAAAACGACTAGTAGGGACGTCATCAATTGGAAAACGTTCTGCGAGGTAAGGAAACAGTTCAAAGAAATTTGCATTGGCGTATGGACCAGAAACGGCACTGTTCATCTGATAGGAATCACCGTAGGGCGATTCTCCGTCTAGGAAAACGATTACTGCCGGAGGGGTCGATGCATCCTGCCAATAGTCCATAAATTCTCTGTCAGCCAAAAGGTTCTGGCTGCGAGTGAAACGGCCGTTCAGCCCCGCAATCTGATACAGAACCGGGTAGCGTTCGTTGGAATCTTCAGAGTGATTCGGTGGTAATAAAACTGATGCCCGCAAATAAATATCTTCTCCATAGAATTCTGAAAGCAAATCAGATCTGATCTGGACATACTTCAGAATCGCCGTATCGTTCGGCAGCCCTTCATCCTTGACATTTTCCGTTAAGGTGAAATTCAGGGAACTGGATTTGGAGTTAATCTGAAGTGTCTGGGGCAGTGAGTAATAATTGCCGGGGGAGTCTAGATCAGACAGCACTTTATTTTGGTCGAGAAGCGCTTGTACCTGCCACTCACCTTGCTCAAGTTGCGAGATTGATAGCAATGGAAAGCCGGCGCTGGGCTCAAACTCGACGGCCTCTCCGCTCCAGTTATTAATATCAACTGCAAAAAACGGTGATGCATTGGATGGGGCCACTTCGTCACCAATACTGAGTCTTGGATCCGCCTGGGTGTTCTTAGTAAAAACAACAAAAAGCCGGCCCGAATAACTAGATTCGGCGTTTGGTAGTGAGATTGTGATGTTCTCAACTTCAGCCTGAAGAGGCAGCGAAGCTATGCAAGAAATGCCTGCCGCAATTACCGATAAACGCATCTGAGGTCTCCACCTTTTGAAATTTGAAATTTTAATTTTGAGTCATAAGATTACGTTGATTTTTTGAAGGGTCAAGTCATTAGCTTCAAAATTCTCTAAGGCTTCAGTTGTTACAAGTCCGATCGTGAACTAATTAGGCTTTAAAAAGGACCGCAAATGGTGACAGAGCATAAATAGAGCCAAAGTAAAAACACAGGAATTTGTCGGTGCGCGACATTCAGGGGCAAATAGATATCTAAAGAGCGCTAGCGGACAACCGAGATCTGGGTTGAAGAAGTTCTAGTATATCAATCCGCATTATTTTGATGCGAGCTGAAGCTTGAGCTGAAAGTTGAGAGTAGAAGTGGCGCATGGCGAGTAGTTGAAATTCGATAGATGCTGCTAGGTTGATTACTATTATACAAATTATCGATATCGAATGAGTCACACAGCTCCTAATTTTGCGATGGAGGTTCAGACAAAGCGATGAGCGTTAGCTTATTTATCTCAGCGGCTTAAGTTTTTGATACCGGTTCGGTCAGCTGGAATTAATTATGGTTGGGGTCGCAGTAGGGCATGCCATTAGTTCGCTTGCACTTACATGCTGCAGGACTTCCCGCTCAGGAGTATATCTATCTGGCGGTATGTTAGACCCTTTATGAGAGTTGGTATAGAACAGCTGATTGGTCGATTTTTCACAGACGTAAAAACATTTTAAGCCATTTCTGAATCGATCTACTTAGAGTGTACAGTGGTAATATTTTGTCACTGCATTACCGCCAGTTGGGATAAGCATGGTTGTCATGCGAGCGTAAAACCGACTAGTTAGCAAAGCTTCCTTCGGGATATGTTTTAAGCTGGAATATCCGAAGCTCATTTCTTCGCCATCCGCATACCAGTTCATAAAAATCTATATCAAAGCTACCAAAACTTGGCAATAACTAAGACTTATTAAAAAGTGCCGGTAATTTTTGTGGGCACGGGCCCAAAAGAATTCGTCATTTTGGTGCTTTAACAAGGAAGAGGGTCGTTTTAGTGCTTATTAATTGTGCGCATCACCATGCAATCTTTAGTAAGGCTATGGATTTGCTGGCCTCGGAGTTCATGGCACATGTCTTGCTAGGAGTGGGTAGGCTTAATGGATTGAGTGATTATCAAGTGAGCGTTGCGGCTTTATTGATAAAAAGGTGCACTCAGCACCTTTTCTAGTGGCTAGGATGGCCACTTATAACTAATCGTACCGATATTGATTGGTGCATCTCTATTTAACGACGTTGGCAATGCTAGTGTGAAGTGTTTAGCTCCTGAAATATTAGGAATCGTGCACAGTGCTGCAAGTAAGCGTTTCGACTATTTTATTTTAGGATTTCATCTATGAGTACCCGCATTCCAAATTTTGTCCAGAAAAAGGGGCTACGATTCTTTATTGCCCTTTGCGCCGGCACAGCGAGCTTATCAACATTACCTTCGGTTGCTTTTGCACAAGCAGAGCAAATAGAGGAGGTTCTAGTAACCGGGTCGCGAATCGTAAGAGACAGCGCCACCTCGGCTGCGAGTCCGATTTCTGTGATCGGTGGTGATGGCATTCGCACCGCGGGTCAAGTAGACCTTGGTGAGCTACTACGTGAGTCACCAGCTCTCAATAACTCGCTGCCGGCAAACTTTTCTGCAATCAATGATGCAGGAACGACTGACTCTGACGTCGGTTTAGGCCTCCTCGATCTACGCGGCCTCGGTGCAAACCGAACTTTGGTTCTGATCAACGGCCGACGACATGTGGCTGGAGGACAAGGTTCAGCAGCGGTTGATATAAATTCTATCCCAAGCGTAATGCTAAAGCAGGTCGAGACACTTACCGGCGGTGCGTCGTCGGTTTATGGTGCTGATGCGGCGTCGGGTGTTGTCAATTTCTTACTCCGTAAAGGGGGGGACTTTGATGGCTTTGAGATAACGGCTCAAACTGGCATGTCCAGCCGATGGGATACCGAAGAGCACTACTTGTCTGCAGCCGGAGGATTCGAGTTTGCTGAAGGTCGCGGTGAGGCGGTTATCGCCATAGAGGGGCTAACCAATTCCCACGTATATGAGCGAGATAGAGATTTCGCGGGTCCATTTACAGGAACTAACATCCAAAATAATCCAGCAATTGCGTCCGCCGCCGGTATTAACCCGGATGCTTCGCGTGCCTACATCAAGCCTGCTGGCAACCCTATTTCAAGTCCCATAGGTGTTTTTAGCGTCGCGGCTCAGGACTCCTATGGCGCCTTGATAGATGCCATTGGCGGTGTTAAAGCGGGTAAAGGTATACCGCTAATTCCAGGCACTAACATTCCTATTGTACAGGTTATAGACAATCCATTCGCTGGCACGCCACGGGCATTCAATCCAGGTTTGCCCGCTAATGTTAGCCAGAGCTTTGGTGTAGGAGATGGGCTGGGCTCTACCAATCAGACAATACTGCCAGAGCAAGATCGGTGGTCTATCAACCTTAACGGCAGTTTCGAGATCAACGAAAGTGCTACTTTCTTCGTAGAATCCAAATATGCATTTTCGAATAACGTACAGGTTCAAGGGGTCGACTTCAACGATGCCATTCCGATTGCATACAACAACCCTTACATTCCGCCAGCATTGCAGGCGCAGATAACTGAGCTACAAGGTTTAGGTGTCATACCGCCAAACCCAAATGATGGAAGTTTCTATGGCTTTGGCTCAAGCCGAGACAGCGACGATCTGAACGTGTTGCCTGAGGATAATGTTGATCGTGAAACGGTTCGTATCGTCGTCGGCTTCGAGGGTGAGCTCGACATTGCCGATGGCATTCAGTACGAGATTTCTTACAACTACGGCAAGACGACAGTAGAGAATACGAACGTCAACATTCGCCTCGAAGACCGTTTTTACTCGGCACTAGACTCAGTTACTGACCCGGTATCAGGCGATATAGTCTGTCGCTCTAACTTAGATCCGGCGGCCCTTCCTCCGATTGGCTTTGCCTATCCTATCCCAGTATTTACCGCTGGTGAAAGATTTACCGAGTTTGTAAGCTTTACACCAGGTGTTAATAGCCCTTGCGCCCCGTTCAATCCTTTTGGCCGTAACTCGACTACGCAAGCAAATGCCGACTTTGTTTATGTCGATACTCTCGATGTTTCAGAGATTGAGCAAAACGTCCTTTTTGCATCGGTTTCTGGAACATCTTCAAGTTTCTTCGAGCTGCCAGGAGGGCCCATCGGTTGGGCGGCGGGTTTGGAGTACCGCGAGGAAGAAAGTCGCTATGTCGTCTCGGAAATCGAAGGTTCCAAAAATACCTGGGATGCTTCTAACGGTGCTTCGCCTTCAGGTTTGGCAGGAAGTTTTGACGTGTTCGAATACTTCGCTGAGATTCAAGCTCCACTTGTTGCGGATGTACCCGGGGTCGAATTGCTTGAAGTTACTGCTGCAATCCGATTTGCTGACTACAGCACGGTGGGGAAAAATAACGCTTGGTCCACTGGTCTACGCTACTCTCCTGGCTTTGGGCTAACAGTACGTGGGACCTTTTCGGAAGCGGTTCGCGCGCCTAATATTGCAGAGTTGTTTTCTCCTGCGCAACCCGATACTTTCAGATTTTCCGATGATCCGTGCACAGTTCAAAACATCGACTTAGGCTCAGCAAACCGCGCGAGCAACTGTGCCGAGTTTGTTCCTAACGGCTACGATGTAAATGATTTCATTACTGCAGGAATTCCTGGGGTAACCGGAGGCAATCCAGCGCTTGCCCAAGAAGAGTCAACTACGATTACAGCAGGTATTGTCTATGAGCCTGAGTTTGTCGATGGACTACGTATTATTGTCGACTACTACAATACTGAAATTGAAGGCGCTATCGATGCCCTCTCTCCTGAGCGAATTGCTGAGGCTTGTGTGGATCTTGGGTCGACCGCTAACCAGTTTTGCCCTCTAATTGAGCGAGCGCCAGAAGGCTTCATCACTTTTCACCAGTCAGGTCAGGTGAATTTAGGTGCGTTCGAAGTATCAGGTATCGACTTCGCATTAGACTACGGATTTGACGTAGGCGAATTGGGGACTGTTAATGTCGGTGTTGCGGGCACTCATCTCCTTGATTTTGATGAATTTCAAGACCCTACTGATTCGTCAGTTGTTGAAAGTCGCGTCGGCGAATTTGGTTTCCCAGAATGGATCTACAATGTTAACGCTTCGTGGACAATAAGTGACTGGAGGCTCAGTTGGGCTGGACGCTATGAGGATAGTCAGTTGTTAAATTTGATCTCTAATCAGCAGATTGCCGGTAACCCATTGTTTGTTGATCCATCACAAACTGGAGATTCCTGGGTACATGACTTCAACTTTACTTACGATATCAACGAGCGTACCAATATATATGGCGGACTTAACAATGCCTTTGATCAGTCGCCGTACTTAGGCAGCTTGTCTCGCCCAGCAGGACCGCGCGGACGATTTGGGTTTGTTGCAGTTAACTATCGACTCTGATGGATTGCTTCGATTGATCGAGTAGTTAAATGGTCCGCGATCATGCGGCTCGCTTTAGGCAGCGGGGCTTCCTAACGGACGTCCCGTTTTTTTTTGGAGGACTATTGGCTGCAGACTTGATCGATAAGTCTTATCTGGGAACTTAGCGGCAACTCTTTGTGAATTACTTCTCTTCGTGGATGTTCATACATCGGAGTTTGAAATAATCGTGATCGTGTGCATTCGCCATTTTTTCTTAAGCCTCTCTCTAAGATTTTAGGTGACGTCTGCCTCGCTGTAACTATAGCATTTAAAGATTGCATAACGGTTGGGAAGAAGAATTATAGAAGTTTAATAAAGCGGACGCAGAGGAGTATCTATAAACCCGATGAAACTAAATTCGGTTGTTCGTTTTTTAGTGAGAGCGGTAAAGGCGCTCTTACTTACCATACTCATATAACGGTAGGTCTTTATTAAAGGCGAAAGACCACGTTTATGTAGTAGACAAATCTGTTGTTGCTTTGGCATCAGTTTGGTAATCCTCGCTGACTATGAGCTTGATGTTTACTGAATTAACGAAACTCACCTCCACCACGTATTTCATAAAGTTGGCGTCTTCCCAATCTCATTGTCGAGTTTCGTACAAGTGAGAAGCATCTGGATTAAATGAATTTCGAATTATAACCGTTATTTCAGTTAGGGAATTAGGAGAATTATTATTCAAAAAGCGTTCATTATTCTGGTGCTTTGGCAAAGAAATGAACTGATATAGTGCCGTTTTAGCAGGCATAACGCGGAATTTATTTCGGTAAAGGTATAGGGCTTGTTGCGTCGAGGTGTGTGGCACAGGTTTTGCTATATCTTAGCAAGACAAGACGCTTAAAGGGATGTGTGTTTATCAAGAGAGAAAGACAGTATCCTTTACTTAGTTATAGAAAAACTAATTTATAATGATGTGCACTAAATACTTACCCAAGATCTACCTCTTACTTCTTTAATTGTTCTAGTTCTTTGATTGTTTTACCCTAACCGTTGCTGTGACCGAAAGAGCACCGCAATTTGGTCACACTAAAATATGGAGAAATTCCTATGTACAAGGTGCTCAGAAAACAAACCGCAGCTTACATGCTCTGCATGGCTGGCTTATCAACATGTTCTGGGGCGGCTAATACTGCGGCAGAATCGTCAGCAAACCTCGTTACAGCAGAAGGCATGATCGATGCCTTCTATACGTTCGACTCGAGTACTCTGCAACCGTTTTTAAGCGAGGCAGGTGAATCAGAGGAAAGCATACTCTCTTATCAAGCCTGGGCCGAAGGTGGCAATTACAAAGTGTTGGTTCGTGAACCGTGCGTTAGTGAATCTGCGAATGTCATCAGTTGCTCCATTACCGTGCAGGATGATCCTGTGGTGGCCCTGGAAACCGGGTTCGATGTCACAGATACCTTTCACGTGACTTTTGAAGATACCGTCATCAAGGGAGTCGAGACCAGCTCTAATGACCAGCCTATTTATTATGAGGCGAGAGAATGGGTAGAGGTTAATCTTCCAGGGGTAATCGAAGGGCCGTGCAAGCGTGAGAAAGGTATGCGTGTAACACCCGGGGACTGCGCCAGAGCTATGACCGACGGTTATAAGCAGTTCACACAGGCTAAAAAGGCTGAGGCAAGTTCGGCCTTTATCCCCAGCAAATTTATGCCTCCGGTCCTAGTCGAAGCAGACAATTTTAAGTTAGTGCCGCTCGGACCAGATTTAGTTGACCTAGACTTTGCCGCTTATATGTCGTCCATTGAACATTTGCAGGAGACCTTTACCCGCAGTACAAACTGGCCACACGAGAACATCACTGATGAAGCGGCTATGGAAGATATGTTGAATGAGGAAGATCGATTTAATCGACGTGAGTCATTCGCTTATGCGGTGCTTACAAAAGATGGTGAGCGGGAAATGGGCTGTGTTTACATTAAGCCAAGTAGCAAGCCTGGGTTCGGAGCTGAGGTTTCACTGTGGGTGACTAAGGCCGATTTTGATGAGGGTTTTGATGCGCAGCTTTATGATTGGGCCGAGCAATGGGTAGAAATGAGCTGGCCTTTTAGTGAGGTTGCCTATCCGGGACGGTCCATTGAATGGACCGCCTGGGATAAGCTTTAAAAGTGTTTTTTTATAAGTCTTTTAATTTCGCGTCCGAGTAAAGCGCCAGGGCGAATTGATCTTTGAGAGACAATGCCTTTCCTTTGCCCGCTCCGCATTGCACTACTTCGGTGGCGCTGCAATAGGTTCCGAAAACGCGGTCCCACAGAATAATGTTGCATCCATAATTTGAGTCAGCTTGCCTTCGGTCCATAGCATGATGAGCTTGATGTTGCGGGGCTGTGGCGAACATCCAGTCGTAAACAGGCAGAGAAGTAAGCGGCAAATTTGCATGGTTGAGTTTACCGTTCCACATACCGAATGCAGCAGAGACAGTGATTACGCTGTCGCTTGCCCCAAGCAGCGCCAGTGTAATAGGTGTGCCAAGACTTAAAGCGAGATATTCAAGTGGATGTGTTCGTGCGCCACGCATGCATCCCATTTTGGTGATGAAGTGATGCGTTGCGTGCATACGCCACCAAAACAGTGATTCGTGTTGAACGCGGTGGAGCCAGTAGTAGATAAAGCCTGAGACGACACGAAGAAGTAACGCCGCGGCGAGTAACCCTAAGACCGTCTCGGGTTCTATTGTTATTTGTAAGGGAGCCGCATCACGTACTGCTCGAAAACCATCCGAGATAGGGTTCTGTAGTTATCACTAATTAAGGGTGCCCAAAGCAGTCCCCCGGAGGCAAGCCAAAAGGCATCTTCGGCCAATTCTTTCGGCTCCAGTAGCCAATCTTTGCGCTTAGTCCAAATTTGTTCAGCGGCAATGAGTAGCGGTATCGGCAAGATCATCATGAAGAGGGCGTAGAGTTTATGGTTCATCCACTCGTCAGTTACCATCGTGGCGACCAGGGCCATAGATCCGAGGACAAGGACTGGCTGCGGAAGAGACCATAGAAAGGCACTTCTATCCCACGTTGTGGGGCCGGCTTCCCCTCGTTCAGTAAGTCCGTGGCAGAGTAAGACTGGTCGCTTATAGATACCTCGTTATATGTTGAGTTAAAAGTAAAGGCAAAAAGTAAAGGTAGAAAGCTGAGTAAGTTATGTCAGTTTTTCTTCGAGCCTAGCTATAGGATTTGAGTCGCTGCGGTCCCGTTGCTAGCCAGGAATTCACAAGCTCTTAAGTTTTTTGTCCGAATAAAAAGCCAGTGCTAACTGCTGCTTGATGGAAAGTGGTTGAGCCTTTCCAGCGCCGATTTGGCCAACCTCTGCGTCGCCGCAGTAGGTGCCGAAAACTCGGTCCCAGAGAATGATCATGCATCCGTAATTGGAATCAGCCTGTCTACGTTCCAGTGCGTGGTGTGCATGATGTTGTGGAGCTGTCGCGAATATCCAGTCGTAAACTGGCATTGTCCTCAGAGGCAAATTTGAGTGGTTAAGCACTCCGTTCCAAATACCAAAAGAACCCGCCACCGCCATGACGCCATCGCTGGCACCTAAAAGTGCCAGCGCGACTGGAGTACCTAAAAACAGAGTCATGTACTCTAAAGGATGTGTGCGATCACCGCGCATACAGCCCATTTTTGTGATGTGGTGATGAGTGGCATGCATGCGCCAAAAGAAGAGCGATTCGTGCTGAACGCGATGCATCCAATAGTAGACAAAACTAGATGCTAACAGCACCAGAAGAGTTGTACCGAGGATTCCGGCTACGGTCGAAGGATCCAAGGTGATTTGCAGAGGTGCTAAGTCTCGAACTGCTTTGAACCCAGCAGAGAGGGGTGTTTCGTAAAAGTCGCTGTAAAGAGGAACCCAAAGGAGCCCGGCAAAGGCGAGCCAAAATGCATCCTCGGCCATCTCTTTGGGTTCGAGCAACCAATCGGTACGCTTGGTCCATATTCTTTCTGCGATTATGCACAGCACCGTGGGGAGGATGATCATTATCGCCCCAAACAGGCGTCGGTACTCCCAATCGCTGGTCACCATTATTGCAACTAGGATCAACGACCCCATAACTAAAATTGGTTGAACGCTAGCCCACACAGCGTAGCTTAAGGTCCATACCTTAGTTGTGATGGGAGGTACTGTTTTCATGTCTTTATCAACTCCATGCGTCATGTCGCTCATTCAAACTGCTCCAAATTCTATTTTTGCCGAAAAGTATAGGATGTTTACTTGCAAAATCTCCGCCACTTTTCGTTGAAATGAGGTTTTAATTGGAACTATGCTGTCAATAGTTATTTACTAATAATATCAATTACTTGGCTTGGTTTTTGGGAGGCTGGTCAAAGGCGCGATTTAGAACAAAAGAAGTGACTTAGAAAAGCCATAGGTCACTCAGTTATAGAGCCCCCAAATGAATCATTTGGGGGCTCTATAACTGTGCAGTTAGGGCTGATCTCCCTGTCCAATGCCGGCTTACTAATACCTGAAATTGCTGCTAAGGCATGAAGTGTGAAATGGACTCAAAGAATCCTAGTTAGTTTAATTTAGAGGCGAGGTACGCGCGCCATCCACCAAAATGAGAAATGTCTATCGCACCAGAAATACCCCCTTCTTCACAGATAAACCCAGGAAGACTATCTCCTGTTTCTAACGTTACTTTGCCTATCCCGAGCGGTGAAGGGATTCCTGCTACGAAGCTTCCAAACTCTGCCATAGGCATGCGCCAAACCTCTACTTCAATAGCAGAGCCGACGACTTGTTGAACAAGGGCAGGGCGCTTTCCGTCTGAAAGGGCATACAAAGCATAGGCGGCTTGTGTGGTGGTTTTCATTTTGAATTTAGAACCACGATCTTGTAACTGCCAGTTAAGTGGCTGTCCCAGCAAATGAGCACCGCACACAACGATATCGACTGATTCTTCAGGAGCATCACGGCCAGCCTTTGCCGTCGGGGTGAGTAAGTATGATGTTGCACCTAGTGGCAGATTAAGCTGTCGCTGCAGCGCACCTGAGAGGCTCAGCAAGCGTATATCTGTAAAGGCTCGACTAAACAATGTTACCCCCCAACTTACCTTACAGCGCAGTCGCCCAACGGGTATAGCTGTAGCTGTATAGTCGAGCAGGTTCATGAAATTGGTGTAGGTGCCAAGTTTGGAGTTAAGTGTGATTGGGTCTTTTTCGATCTCAGAACGTAAGTAGCAAGAAGGGGTTGTAGGGGTGACTACAAAATCCACTTTCTCCAACTCTGAATCACAAATTCGTTTTAGCGCTTGAAGTTTATATTGAGCATCGAAGGTATCAGTCACTTCAAAATTTTCAGTCGTTGCGAGTATTTTTTGAATCACCGGTAACATGTGATTTCGATTTGCATCCTGTGTCGCCCATGCGCGTTCGGCGACCCATGGTCCCTCGTACAACAACCTTGCTGTCTTTAGGAATGGATCAAAATTAATGGTAACGGGTTGGCCGCCTAATAGCACAAGTTGCTCGCAGGCAAAGTGAAATAATTTTTCTGTCTCCGTGTTATTGTCGAAATCAAGTTGATCAGGAATGCCGAAGCTAAAGGCTGCCGGCTTTTCATCACGCCAGTATGGTAAGGAGTTAAACGCAATATTCTTTCTTGAGTATGGGTCATCATCGTCATTGTGGGCGGCAACATCTAAAACTAGTCCAGCGTCCTCACAGCTTAGTGCGAGAATTGAAACGCAGTCCAATGACTTGCAGGCTGGCACTACACCTACCGTGCTTAGTAAGCCTTTGGTAGGTTTATGCCCTATCAAATTGTTAAAGGCAGCGGGCACCCTACCTGACCCTGCTGTGTCAGTGCCTAGGGCAAATGAAACCTGCCCTAAAGACGTCGCAATAGCAGAACCAGCGCTACTACCGCCGCTTATAAAGTCTTTGTTGAAAACATTTTTACCTTCACCAAAAGGAGAGCGCGTTCCAACTAAACCAGTGGCAAACTGATCGAGATTTGTCTTACCTAATGGTATCGCTCCGGCTTCGATTAATAGAGCAACAACAGCCGCAGAATTCTCAGCTAAGTAAGTAAACGATTTGCAGCCCGCGCTAGTGGGAATATTCTTTAGATCAATATTGTCCTTAATAGCAAAGGGAATTCCCCATAGCGGTGTCGATTCAATGGACTTGAGTTTTAACCCATCAAAATAAAGTTGTAGCTCTTCTTCACTCAACAAATAAATCCATGCATTGAATTCATTTTGAGCCAACGCTTGTGATCGGAGTTTAAAAATAAGAGATTTAGGTGTTTCTAAACCGTTGACATAAGAATCATGAACGGCTTTGATGGTTAAATTGTTTAGCCTACTCATTGTGCGTCAGTCTCCTGTTCGAGCCAGATAAGGCATTGGCCAGCCTGAACATCATGCCCTTTATCAACCCATATTTTTCTTATCTTGCCTGCTTCTTGAGCTTGAATGGCGATCTCCATTTTCATTGATTCTAAAGTCATCAATGTTTGACCTTTGCTTATGAGGTCGCCTTCTTGAACGTCAACTTTCCAAACATTGCCTGATATTGAACTGTCTACAGGCAGGCATCCTTTAGGCATTTCATCTATTTGGGCTAAGCTTTCCGATGCTTGCGGTGCGTCAAAAGTAAATTGGCCATCGTCGCGCCAACGCTGCAGCTCTTCTCTAAAGGCAAGTTCACGCGTTGCTGTGAACTTGCCTATGCTTTCATCATGCTCAGCTAACCAACTTTGATAGTTAGATAGTGAAAACTCGGCGTCTTCGATTCGAAGGGAAACCTGGCCTTTCGGAAGATCGCGGCGAATTTCTGCTAACTCATCGGGGGTCACTTCATAAAAGTGAATCTGGTCGAAAAAACGCAGTAACCATGGATTAGAAAATTGTGCAGTTTGTTTGTAACGATTCCACACTTGCGAAGTACGACCAACAAATTGATAGCCACCAGGCCCTTCCATGCCATAAACACACATGTAGGCTCCGCCGATACCAACTGAGTTTTCCGCTGTCCATGTTCGAGCGGGATTGTATTTGGTTGTAATCAAGCGGTGTCTCGGATCAATCGGCGTTGCCACAGGCGCGCCTAGATATACATCACCCAAGCCCATTACTAAGTAAGAGGCATCGAATACGATATTTTTAACCTCTTCGATTGAATTTAATCCATTCGTACGTCGGATAAATTCCAGATTACTTGGGCACCAAGGAGCGTCAGGGCGCACTGATTGCATATATTTTTCGATTGCTAATTTACAAGCTTCATCATCCCAGCTTAGTGGTAAATAGACGTTGCGGCTTGGCACACTCAGATCGCCGGTCGTTAGCGAAATTAACGTTTTCTCGATAACTACAAGCAAGCCGGCTAGCGGAATTTCCTGGCTGTTGTAATGGATTTGAAGCGAGCGAATGCCCGGTGTGAGCTCTCTTACGCCACTTATATTTTGTCCTTCAAGGGCTAGCATCAATGCATGAACCTTAAAACGCCGTGGTATATCTAATGCCAGCGGTCCAACTTCGACAAGCAAGAAGTGATCCCCAGCTAATCGACAAATCAAATCATCACCCTCCCATTGCATGCGTTTTACAACAGGCTGGGGCAGTTGGGTAAGGCCGACGTGATTACCTATCTCTGGGTACTGAAGATTGCTAATGGATACCAGCTGAGTCTTTTCTGCTTCTATTGCAGTGTCATAACTAACTGGGATGAAACGCACAGATAGCCCAGCAGAGAGTTGTCCCAGTTTCCATAAATCGGCTGTAATAACAGTGCATGGGCACACGAACCCACCTAAAGAGGGGCCGTCTGGGCCGAGTATGACAGGCATGTCTCCAGTAAAATCAATGGTGCCGAACGCGTAGGCATTGTCGTGAATATTTGATGGGTGCATACCTGCTTCGCCACCGGAGTCTCTAGCCCAGGTAGGTTTTGGACCAATCAGTCGAACACCGGTGCGGCTTGAGTTGTAGTGGACTTGCCATTGGCTGGAGAAAAATTCTGCAATGTCGTCTTCAGTAAAAAAGTCCGGCGCTCCGTGAGGGCCATAGATAACACGTAATTCAATGACGCTAGGAATCTCTGGAATGGCCATTGTTTTGGGTTCAACTTCTGCAGCTACAGTTAAATGCAAAACATCCCCAGTTCTTAAGGCACGGCCTGCATGGCCACCAAACTGGCCAAGTGTGAAGGTTGCTTTTGAGCCTAAATAAGTTGGGCACTGAATCCCGCCGGATATAGCCAGGTAAGCGCGCGCACCGGTGCCGCTGACTTTGCCAACCGCTAAAATTTGTCCTGCCGCCACCGCTACAGTTTGAAATCGAGGAACTGACAGGCCGTCAAGCTCTGCCTTCATGTCAGCGCCGGTTAAAGCAATCACCGTGTCCGATACAAATTGCAGCGTAGGGCCGTTCAAGGTCATCTCAAGGGCGGCCGCGTCGGAAGCATTGCTCAATAGTTGATTGGCTAAACGAAATGATAATGAATCCATTGGACCTGAAGGAGGAACACCTACGTGCCAATAGCCTTGCCGACCTGGAAAGTCCTGCACTGTTGTTTGAGTGCCGGCGTTAAGAATTCGGAATGAGGGGCATTGAAACGAATGAGAACCTAGGGTTTTTGTCAGTAAGTGGCCTGACTGGGCCGCATCGGTTTCTAATACTGATGCGACATAGCCCAAATTGGTTTCAATCCCATAAACTCGAGTTTGATTGAGAGCTTGAATCAGTGTCGCAATTGCTTCAATGCGCGAGCTCTTGGATACGATTAGTTTTGCAATCATTGGATCGAATAAGGCAGGCACTTCGACGCCAGCTTCCACCCAAGTGTCAACACGTAGACCTTCAATCTCTGGAAAGTAGACGTCAGAAAGTAACCCCGCGCTTGGCTGGAAATCTCGCTGAGTGTCCTCAGCGTATAAGCGCATCTGAATCGAATGACCAACAGGTTTTAGTGTTGGGCGAATTGACTCGATGCTTGGTAATTCCCCGGCTGCTTGCTGGAGCATCCATTCAACAAGATCGACACCAAACACTTCCTCGGTGACGCCATGTTCCACCTGCAACCGAGTATTCACCTCCAAGAAATAGAACGATTGCTGATCAACATCGAAGATGAACTCGACGGTGCCCGCGTTGCGGTAGTTTACAGACGCCATCAATTTTTCTGCGGTATGGTGCATGTCATCACGCATTGACTGGCTTAAATTCGGTGCGGGACATTCCTCTATAACTTTCTGATTTCTGCGTTGGGCGGAGCAGTCCCTTTCACCCAAGGCGATGGCATTACCGATTCCATCACCAAATATTTGTACTTCAATATGACGTGCGTTGTCGATAAACTTCTCTAGAAAAACCCTGTCATCGGAAAAGTAGTTGGCACTGAGTCTTTTCACGCTTTCCCAAGCCTCCGCCAGGGACTCAACTCCTTGGCATACTTGCATGCCGATTCCGCCACCGCCGGCACTGCTTTTTAACATGACCGGAAAACCTACTCTCTGTGCCCAGCTAATGGCTGCGTCAATATTTTCCAGAACGGGAGAGCCATTTAACAAAGGAACCTTAGCTTGTTTCGCAGCCTCGCGCGCGAGGTGTTTCAAACCAAAAACATTTATCTGCTGCGGTGTTGGACCAATAAATTTCAAACCATGCGATTCGCACAGCTCAACAAATTTCGGATTCTCACTAAGGAAGCCATACCCCGGATGAACGGCATCGACATTTTTATCGATTGCTATTTGTATGATTTTTTCCTGGTTCAGATAAGTTTCTGCAACTGTGCCAGCGCCTAAGCTGACAGCAATGTCAGCCAGCTGAACATGTAAACTGTCTTGATCTTTTTCGTGGTAAACAACCACAGACTCGATGTGTAGTTTTTTTAGAGTCCGAATAATTCGAGTGGCAATAGCGCCGCGATTGGCTATTAGTACGCGCTGGAACATGGTTTTTCCCTAGCTGATATGGGTCGTCCCAGGGTTTTTGAAAATTTCTGCAGGTCGTCCTGCGGATTAGTGTGTTACTGGTTTGTAATGGCTATCTGCAGGTGCCGATTTAAGCGGCGGCCCATACCACCACTTCAATTGGAGTTGGGTTATAGGCGTTACAGGGGTTGTTTAGCTGAGGGCAATTGGAAATCAACACAATCGTGTCCATTATTGCTATTAGCTCGACGTATTTTCCCGGCGCTGAAACACCGTCGGCAAACTGAAGCTGGCCGTCTGGTGTGACAGGAACGTTCATGAAGAAATTGATATTGTGGCCAATGTCTTCTTTCGCTAGTCCATACTCTTCATGTTCAGCAATGGCTAGCATCCAGCTGTCTCTGCACGCATGCATGCAGCGTTTCTCGAGATCGTAGCGCACTGTGTTGGACTCAGTTGAGCAGGCGCCACCGACGGTGTCGTGTCGGCCGCAAGTGTCGGCCACGATCTTAATCAAGTCGCGATTAAGATTTGTTTTCAGCATAGATCCGGTTGTGAGATACAGTGCTGCTTGCTCGCGGATAGTATCGCTGGCGCTGTATCGCTCGCTCGGGTCACGAGCGTTATAAAATAAAGTATCAGCGGCTTGGTTGCCCTCCAAATCGACAATACGAAAGGTTTCACCGGCTGTAATCGTTTGGAAGAAATAGTCTCCTGCATTCACTTTGCTGCGAGATCTAGAATCCTCTAGATTGAGGGCGCTTTCTTTAATCATAGCTACTATTCATCCCAAGGTGGTACAAAGCGTTATTATGAAATCCGCGGCGATTCTCGTCGCAAAGGTTAAAACAAATATCATCCGGCGCTACTGGTTTGGCTTTCTCAAGGTAAATCTGGACGGGTTTCTGAGGGTAGTCTGCCTCAGTGCTTAATGGATGGGGGCAGGTGTGCATTACCACCAGCGTATCCATCTCAAACCGAAGTGTAATGCTGTCATTTTTCTTACTTTGTCTGGATAGTTGAAGTTTACCGTCTGGATCAGAAGAGACCTCCGAAAAAAAATTGAGATTTGCTGCCAAGTCTTGCTTCTTCAAACGATATTTTGTCAACTCAACTAAAAAAGCATCGAATCCGTTTTGTAGCCAATCGTTGCGCTGGGACTGGTAGTGTTTTTCACCCCATCGGCTTTGAATATGCTCAGAGTGAGAATTCCCGCACACGGTTTCGTGCCAACCAAATGTATCTTCAATGATTGACGCGAACACACGACCCATATCTGAGTAAAGACAATGCCCTTTTGTAAGCTTAAAGGTGTGCTGGGACTTTAAGGTATCAGGAGCATTGTATTTTTCGCTCAAAAACGTAGGGTTAAAAAATAGCATGCCGACGTTGCCCCCCCCTTCTAGGTCTGTTAGTTTTATCTGCATCCCTTTGCGCACAGTGAGCGACCAATGCGAGCCGGGCGCGAGGATTGTTTTGTAATCTTCTGGGAATAGGTTCTGGGTACTCATTCTTTATATTTCCGGAAAAATCTGATTTATTGTGGCCCTGGGAAGCTGTTTGCTAATAGCGTTCAACTCTTCAGTATTTAATGGCGTATCTTGTGAGCGAAGCGGTAAATCAAAAGTGATTGTGCTGCCATAACGGTTTGCTGAATGTGGGTCATGTCTCACTTTATCGAAAACCCAGAGTCTGCTTCCTAAATGAAAGCCTTCCCGTAAATCATGGGTCACCATGAATACGGTTAATTGGTATTTCCGCCAAAGCTCAAGTACAAGTTTATGCATATCTTTGCGAATGCCCGGGTCTAGTGCACCAAATGGCTCATCTAGCAGCAGCACCTTGGGTTTCTTGATCAATGCTTGGGCCAACGCAAGCCGTTGCTGCATGCCGCCGGACAGTTCATGGGGATATTGATTCGCAGCATGGGTGAGCCCAACGGCGTCAAGCCATTCATCAGCCTGCTCCAATGCTTGTTTGCGTTTTGAACCAAATAGACGGCCTAACCAGGCACTGCGATCAAATTCCAATCCAATGGCCACGTTCTCTCGAACGGTCAAATGAGGGAAAACTGAATACTTTTGAAATACTATACCGCGCTCGGAACTGGGCTCTTGACCGATGGGTTTTTCAGCCAGTAGGAGTTCGCCAGAAGACGCGGCCTCTGTTCCAAGTAATAATTTTAGAAAGGTGCTCTTGCCGCAACCAGAAGCGCCAACGAGAGTGACAAACTCTCCTTTGGCCACTCTAGCATTAACATTTTCTAACACGACGTTGTCTCCGTAGTGTTTCGAAATTCTGTTTAATTTAATAAATGTGCTCACGCTGCGATCCTATTTATCTGCGTGGTACCAAGGAAACACGATTCGACTGAGTTTCAGAAGGCACCAATCTGTTGAGAACGCGAGAAAAGTAATCCAAACAACATAAGGTAAAATGATGTCCATCGACATGTAACGTCGAACTAGGAATATCCTATAGCCAAGACCATCTGTTGAGGCGATAGCCTCAGCGGCAATCAAGAATAACCACGCTGCGCCTAGGCTGAGCCGTGTGGCATCTATTAATCGCGGGAGTGTCTGCGGGAGGATCACCCTTAAAATAATTTGCCAGCTGTTACCACCAAGGGTTTGCGCTTTGACAAGCTGTTCCCGTGGCAATTCTTGCGTGCGCTGTAAAATATCTCTGATCAAGAATGGGCTTACTCCTAGGACGATCAACATTACTTTTGAGAGTTCGCCTAGGCCAAAAACGATAAATAAAACTGGTAATATCGCCAGTGGAGGAATCAAAGAAATGGCGGTAATTAGTGGGGTCAATGGCGCTGCGATGATGGGGATTGAACCCGCTGCTAGGCCAACGATTAAGCCAATAAATGCGGCGATAGAGATGCCTTTGGCAAGCCGAATAACACTGCTTTGGGTGTCTTTCCAAAAAAGATATTCACCTGTGCGCTTGTTGGGTTGAAACGCCATTCGGTCAATGCCAGCTGCGATTTCTGCAAAACTTGGCAGCAATTTGTCTTGTTCATTCTCTGCTTTGCGTAGATCAGACCCAATCTGATATGTCAGCAATATCAGCAAGAAAGGAATGATGCCTAGCGCAGTTTTGAGCGCGCGACCTGGCTGAAGATTGATGAGCCTTAGCATGGCATTAATTTCTCTAGGAACAAATCACGAGGATTGGTATTCACTTTAACTGAACTCTTACAGATTGCCTTGAACAGCCATCTCCATGAATGATGGATCAAAGCGCAGTTGAATATTGCCACTGTTACCGATTACACCAGCGGGAGTTTCAATGCCAATGAAGCCGGAGTCTGACGCACCTTCGCCCAATAGGCCGTGGTCAAACGAAAAGTTGGCAACATATTCCATTGTCGTTTTTAACTCCGAACTGTTTACAAACGCAACCGCGTCGGCTGCCGAGTAAAACATTTGAGTTGATGCAAGCTGCGCCTCATATCCATCAAGATCGGTTCCTGATGCTTCGCCCATTTGTGCCCGAACATCGGTGCTAGCTTCCATAGCAGCCATGATTTCATACCATGCCCCGGTTAAGGCTTTTCCCAGTTCAGGAAACTCTTGAAGTGTTTCGGTTTTGACCATTAAGGTGTCGATGATTTCACCAGGGATTTCTGAGCTGTCGAATACCTTGGCTGCGCCTGGCATATTCAGTATTTCATTAACCAAAGGATTCCAAGTTGTGACAGCAGTAACGCCACTTGTTGTATACGCAGCAACCATATCGGCATCCGACGTATTCACAACGGTCACATCTCGTTCGCTTAAACCTATGGATTCCAGTCCTCGCGCCAAAAGGTAGTGAGAAGCGCTCAATTCAACTAGATTTACTCGCTGGCCTTCTATGTCTGCCAAAGTAGAGGCGTCTTTCAAAATGATTGCGTCATTGCCGTTAGAGAAGTCGCCGACAATAAGTGCGGTTGAATCGACGCCGCCGGCGGCAGGAATGGTTAATGCATCCATATTTGTCATCGCACAGGCGTCGAACTGGCCGGCTGTGTACTGGTTAATTGACTCGATATAATCGTTGATCTGAACGACGTCTATTTCGATGCCATACTTATCAGCCCATTTTTTAACGATGCCAGAAGTGTCACCGTAGTCCCATGGCATCCATCCGACATAGATTGACCAACACAAGCTAAAGCTTTCCTGTGCTTTGGATGTCGGTGAGGCGATCGTTAGAGCAGCAATAATTGCTAGGCCAATGAGGCTATGAGTTAGTGTGTGTTTCATTTTACGTCTCCAATTATTTTTGTTACGCAGAGAAAATTTTGACTATTGTCAGTGTGTTCTCCCTGGCTTTTGTCCCGCCGTGTAACCTTGCAATAGTCTGAGACTGGCTTACTTACAAACTAAGTGAACGTAAAGACTTAGAGAGTCTAGTAATCAAGGTCGAGTGCTCTCGGAACAGTCGCATTATTCACAATGCCGGAACCCTAGCACTCCATTTTTTAATTGACGCTTTCCGTTTCGGTCGCGCCTGTCAGCAGACGCTAAAAAAAATTCAGAATCATTCTATGCTCTGAGAAGTGCACGCTCCGTGCCAATTATAAAAACTCCCTATTTAGAACCTTCACAGGGGAAATGGCACCGATACGCACCACAATGTGGGGGCCAATCTGCACGACTTCAGTGCGCGCGCACTGAAGTCGTGCGAAAGGGAAGATCAAAATTGAACAGAAATACAGGTATCTACTAGTCGCTGTCGTCATCGCCGGTCGCAAAGCATTTAAGTTTACTAAAATTCGGATAGGTTTTAGACACGACCTGACCCTAATTCATTAGTCTTAAAGTGTTATGGGTTTTGTTGGTGATTTTTTTCTGGATGCTATTGAAAAATTTAGTATTCAAAAGAAGAAGAAATAATTATAAAAAAACCACTTTTTGCTGCTATCTTGCGTCCAGTAATTTTAATAACAGAAATAGGAAGTACTAAACATGAGTGAACCGGTTAGAGTAGCTAATTCCCCCTTTCCTGTAGAAGTAGAATCAGGAAAATCATATTTTTGGTGTTCATGTGGCCAAAGTAAAAGCCAACCATTTTGCGACGGCTCTCATAAAGGATCTGATTTTACCCCCGTTAAGTATGATGCAAGCGAATCCAAGAAAGTATATTTTTGTGGATGTAAGCAAACTAAAGCATCGCCTGTATGTGACGGCAGCCACAACTAAATAACTTTACGAAGCCTGCGAATCCTAGAGGGGAAATACGCTGTAAAAGAATTAAGGCTCTCATCTGCGATACTGTGGTTTTCGCCTATAGCAAAGCCACTGTCGATTGGGAGTCCGAGTTCCCGACTATACTCCGGAAGTGGGTTTATCGATAAGGAGGTTCGACACAGAATAATAATTTGCTATAGATTTAACGCCGTGTGCGTCAACTGATTCAGACTAAACGTGCAGCATGGAGGTTTCTCTGGGCGGCCAGGGGCGCGTAGGATGAAATGGTAGCGCTCTGGTTGGGGCTAAGTCGGCAGTAAGTCTGCGATGAATTAGCGCTAAATTGGAACTGAAAATATAGTGCTGGAAAGATAAGCTCTAGATTGCACCTCACCTCACCTCACCTCACTTCCAGTCATGCGGACTAGGTTTTGGGGGCATCGCTCCGACCCTTCGATTATTCGCCAGCTTAGAAAAACGCTATGATCTAAGGTCGCTGCTTGGTCGGTTAAACCCATTTGATAATGTGTTGTTTGAAAAAAATCTCAACTTGCGGAGGTTGGGGTTCGACACTAAGATGAGGATACTGAGGGTAGGAATTTACAAATTGACAGTTTCCAAATTAGGAACTTAACAGCGGATCGGCCTATTTAAGTCGGCACTGGAGGGCTGACGCGCCCAAGGCATTTATGAGGAGCGCGCTCTGCTTGTTGATCAAAGTAGACAGGCTGACCGCTATCGATTTTGAGGTCTTTTGGGTATTGCAAAAGCAACGAGGTTATTATTCGGTAAGCGAGACAGTTGAGCATAAAGAACGTGAAATACGATTAAAATATTGAGCCTAGAGAAGTATTTGAACTTATAGTTTAGTACTTCTTTTTTAAAAAATTTAGCTTTCTTCTTTGCCTATTTCTATGCATCCTAAAGCCAGTAAAACTGAGGCCATAAGACCTAACGCAAAGTGGTCGTCAAAGTAATATTTGATGACTACTATTATAGGAATAGCAGCAAACATCAAAATAACACCTTTGGCTTGATGAGAAAGGTTTTTGCTAGTTTTTTGTCATTTTTACACCCTACATGGTAAGTCGCGCATCTTAGACGCAAAGTATTTTTAGTATCTACAGCAAGTTGTGAGCCAAAGTTTTTATGAGGCTTCAATTTTATGCTGTGGATCTCATTCTGTGTCACGAGGGATTGGTATATCCACCCGCCAGGCTTCCGCACCTCCACCCAGATCGCCCTCTTAGTGTGCGCAACGTCTCGAAAGGCGGCGCAACAGTTCGTGGGAGGTAGCACTGACAACATGCATTTAGCAGGTTTAATTAATGGGGTCAGAGTAAAAATACAGTACCCTGCTAACAGGCTAGATAGGGTTGGCCTAATAGTTCCACTAATAAAGGCAGGAACCGCTTAAGGATTCGAACCCTGCTCAAGAGGAATTCTGCTTTCAGCAAGACCTCTTCCTCGCTGGGTCACTGCGCAATGGCAATAGTAAAATCTGGTGAGTACTATGATTGCTGTCCCCCCGCCTACTCTGGGCTGAGAAGTATTACTGCCGGTCTTAAGTATCAACGGGACGCGGGCTATTTAGTATCCCTGCGCTGCTTAAGTAATTTAGTCGAAAATTTTGAGTGCGGCGCTAGGAGTGGTAGAACTTAAGGCTGGCATTACACAGTTCAAGGAGAAAATAATGAAAAGAACATCTCAACTACTCATGCGGACGCTGCTACTGACGTCCCTGCTGCATCAGATAGCCTTAGGGCAAGCTTACGAGCCCCGGCGGACTGTATACGGCAAACCGGATCTACAGGGCACGTGGACTAACGCCTCGATAACAACGCTGGAGCGAAATGAACGCTATAGTGGAGCTATCCTTAGTGATGATGAGGTGATCCGATCCACCAATGAACACCCGCAAAATGTCCGTTTAGCAACTGACGACAACATGGTTGCCGGTCAGCTCCCCGATGGCACCGACCTCTCAAAGGGGCGAGGCTACAATGCTTTCTGGATAGATCCAGGAACCAAATTTGGCACGATCAATGGCGAGCACCGCACCTCTTGGATAGTCGATCCAGCCGACGGGCGTATTCCCTATAATGTTGCCGGGCGTGCGCGCAAGGCGGCGTTGCGCGCGAAGAACTCCAGTTTCGATGGCCCAGAGACGCGACCGCTAGCGGAGCGTTGTATTAGCACAGGTCTAAGAACAGGCCCTCCCATGGTCAACGGCCTCTATAACAACAATTACGAGTTCGTGCAGACGCAGGACTACATCTTATTGCGTACGGAGATGATCAGTCATGCGCGCATCATACCCATATCTTCCCAACACAAGATGGCTGCTTTAGCGCTGATGTTCGGGGAATCGATAGCGCACTGGGACGGCGATACACTCGTTGTAGAAACAACCAATTTCAGTCCCAAGCAAGAAGAGGCGGCGATAAGCCTCACGAGCGGTGGGCGGGTGATAGAGCGATTCACCCGTGTATCCAATGATCAAATTGTTTATGAGTTTACCGTTGACGATCCAACTTATTATTCTCAGGTCTGGCACGGCGAGATAAGCTTTCTCTCGACATCGAACAAAGTTTACGAATTCGCCTGCCACGAAGGGAATCATGCGATGAGCGGTATTCTGGCGGGAGCACGACGAGCAGAACACGACGAACAGCGGTAGTTGCTATTAGTCATGACTTGGCAATTCACTTACTTTCAAAAAATAGGGAGGGAGGTTGCTAGTTCTGTAGCTGGACAGTGTTTTTGGCGATTAAGGTTTCACTAAGTGATTGAGCTAATAGTGTCCCCAAATTTAAAAGGGAAGTGCTAAGGCAATTGCCTTTTATTTTGCATCTATTGCTCTTTGATCATTTAAAATAATGAGAATTGATTATCATCTGTCTTTACTTTAGACGGCTGTCGTTTTTTCGACCGAGTTTTTCGACTGCCGTGTTTCAAAAAAACGGCATTGGCTGCAATTCTGAAATCTAAGGTATTGCGGACTTCAGTAATCTTATCCTTTGCGATCTTTGCTGAAATGGCTTGGTCGACAATCGGTTCAGGGTAGTCCTGGCCGAGTGTGAAATCGCCGTCATCAATGAGTGTCTGTTGCCACTTCCAAGGCTCGTGAATGAAAGCAGTTGGTACGTTCTTTAGCTCGGGCACCCATTTACGAATAAATACTCCGCTTGGGTCGTGCTCCATAGATTGTTTTAGTGGATTGTAAACACGCATGGCATTGATGCCCGTTACGCCTGATTGCATCTGCAGTTGGCTGTAGTGAATTCCGGGCTCGTAATCAGTGAATAACCGCGCTAGGTGATATCCGATTACGCGCCAATCAAGCCAAAGCTGATAGCTCGCAAAGCTCACCAACATGGCTCGCATGCGAAAAGTTATCCAGCCTTCGGCGATCAAATTGCGCATGCAGGCGTCGATAAAAGGATAGCCGGTTTGTCCGTTAGCCCATGCTTGATAATGAGCTTCATTGTGCTCATCAATGCGTAATCCTTCGAACGCGGAGTGCATGCAATGGGTTTCGATGTCGGGTTGATCTTCAATTTTCTGAATAAAATGACATCGCCATGCTAGGCGCGAACTAAATGCTGTCAGGTTTCGGCCAAAGCTCTTTTTTTCAGTGGGTGACAATTGGGAGCCACGCTTGGCAATCGATTGAGCAACCTCACGTACTGACAACGTGCCCCATGTCAGATGAGTAGAAAGTCGAGAGCAATGAATCTCGGACAGATCAGGCGCGGAAATATGATAAAGGTATTCACGCGATCGGTTGTTCAGGAAGCTACGTAAATCAGCGACGGCCGTATTCCTCCCCCCTTTTTGAACGTTACCAATAGGCCGTGATCCAAAAATTGGGTCATCTTTATCCGGCACAAGATCTGACATGACGGTGGGCAATGGTGCGAGGGAACTGGGTTTTGGCAGTATTTTTTGCATCATGCGAGCGTTTCGGATCTTAGACCAGTTATCGCGGCTGCCTAATTTTCTAACGACACCATTTGACGGGTATTCATGCAGCATAAACTTGCTGTCAGAACACATTGCCCTTACTGCAATATCTCGATCATAGGTCCAGCGATTGCCGGTTTCTTCAAACGCATGCATGGCGCTAACCTCGTGCTCGATATAAAGCGTTTTGAGCACGTCGCAGGCTTCACCAATTTTGATGACAAGCGGTTGACCTAAGCCGGTTAGCGATAAGTTTAGGTCAACCAAACAATCATGAATGAAATACCAATGACGCTTTGATGCAAATGGTTGCAGCCAGTAATCGGGTTCTACAATGTAAAGCGGAAGTATCGCTGCACCTGACTGTGATGCAGCCAATAACGGCGCGTGGTCGGTGATGCGCAAATCACGCTTAAACCAGACAATTTCGACAGACTTGCTCATGCAATGGCCTTACTATGTTCGCTATCACTTTTCTCTATAACGTATTGCTGTAACAAATCCGCGACATCTACCGATGCGGATAGTCGTGCACATAAAAGGAAAACTCCAGCGATTTTCCGATGCAGCAACAAGACCTCGATCGGCAAAGGAGGCGGTATAAAGCCATCTTCTATTAAAGTGAAACCCATGGTTTGCAGTTGTTTGGCGACCGTTTGGTCGCTGAATTCGAATGGCTGGTTTGCAACAAGCGCCTTAAAAACCAGCCGCATCATGTCTACGATTTGGCCACGATGTGCGCCACTGACCTCGGAGTTGAAAAACCCGATTTTGTGCGCAATCTCTATCATGGCAGCATCGTCATTTATTAAACCCGCACGTATTAGCTGGCGGTATTGATCGGTGATATTCGGGGTGATTTCTCGCGTCGCCCCAAAATCGAGCAATACAATATTGCCTGTGTCAGGCTGGTAACGATAATTCGCGAAATTAGGGTCCGTTTGCATAACTCCAAATTCGAACAGCTCTTGTAGCATTAGCACAATCAAATGCTTGGCTACCTGGTCACGTTCTTTTTGAGAAAACCTACCCATCTCTTCGATCGAGATTCCTGGGACGTATTCCATCGCTAGAATGCTTGGCGTGCTCCATTCCGCATCAATGCTAGGTACAACGAAGTGGGGTATGTCAGACAGAAGGTTATAAAATAGGCTCAAATGAGCTGCCTCAGCGGCGTAATTGGTTTCGCCGTGAAGCTGATTACGAACCTCCTTCAAGTACGGAGCCAGCTCGAACCTTTTCGGTAGCAGGCCAGACAACTTAATCAGGACACCAATATTTTCAACGTCGCTGTCGATGCTTCTGGCTACGCCGGGGTATTGGACCTTTATTGCTAGGTTGCGCCCATCGATTAGCTGCGCGCGATGTACTTGGCCGATTGATGCCGCTGCGATAGGGCGCATATCAAATGACTTGAATGACTGAGGCCAGTTAACTGACCACTGTTTAGCCAATACTCGTTTAAGCTGGGCCTCTGGCATGCTGTCCCCATCTTCGCGTAACCGGGCCATGATCTGCGTGAGTTCAAGAGGCATGAAATCACCGGTATCCATCGAGATTAGCTGGCCAACTTTCATCGCCGCCCCCCGCAGTTGGGCCAATTGCTGGGTAATTCGAAAAACGTTACTCGGAGTTAACATGAGGTCCCGTGCAGACGGACGCCGACCTGTGCTCCACTGTGAAATACCGTTGATGGCCATATTGCCAGCAACACCCATCGCCATAGCACCTATGCGCCCTAGTCTAGAGAGCCGTCTATGGGGGACGGAAACTGAGCGTCTGCTGTTTGGATTGTTAGTCATACCACAGCCATACTTCTGGATTCTTAAGGGGTATCGGAGGTTTCGATTGACGTTTTTATACAGATACTTTACGGATGAAAGCAAGATTTAGCTCAGTTTCAGATAGACACGTGGTGATTTATAGGTGGCCGTGGGTTGGGTCGGCCGTTGAGAAAGGGGTTGGCTCTGGGCTGCGTAGGTAATGCCCAGAGATCTTTAATTTTCTAGTTGTAATTCTTGCAGCTGAGCTACCGTTAAATCATTACACTACTAGTGCGCCAAATTATCCCTGGTTCGTGTGGCAGTCTATGAGTTGCACAGGGTTGAGATGATAGCTAAGAAAGATTATTACTTTTAGCTGCAGATTTAGTAAAGGATATAGCGGGAACGCTTTTAGCCTAGATGCCGTCTTGCTAGGTTAATTTTTATTAGGTCACCAAATCATAAGTGTTCCTATTTGCTCACAGGGCAGGCCGAACGAGCAGAGACAACATTCGACTTGGGTTGGCTGGCAGACCCTGGGGCATCGCTAGCTTTTTGGTTAGTGCTCTAGTCCGCTTTTTTATTGATAACAATAAATTTTAAATCGGTCTTTGGTCAACATTTCTTTTCTCACCCCTAAATCTCATGTATTTTATTCTCATTCCCATAGAGTTATACGGGATCTAAGAAATCATAAAGAGCCATCACAAAACAGGCCGCCTAAAATGTACTGTCGTAATATCTTCGCAATAATTTTCAGTCTATCCACTCTCATCTCAAGCACATTGCTTCAGGCACAGGAGTCTTCTTCGGTTTCTATAGAGGGGCTTGATCAACCTGTTGAGATTTTGAAAGATCGTTGGGGAATCTCCCATATTTATGCGCAGACCGAACACGACCTATTTTTTGCGCAGGGCTATAGCGCTGCTCGCGATCGCTTGTTTCAATTCGAGATATGGCGGGCGCAGGCAACAGGAACCACCGCAGAAATTCTTGGTCCACGGGCGATCGAGCGGGATCATGGCACTAGGCTGTTTAAGTTTCGTGGTGATATGACTGACGAGATGAATCATTATCATCCTCGTGGTGTGGAAATTATTACTGCATTTGTCGACGGGGTAAATGCGTATATCAATGTCGCATTGGAAGACCCTGATAATCTCTCTCTTCCTTTTAAGTTACTAGGAATACAGCCTAAGCACTGGACCCCTGAAGTGGTTATCTCGAGACATCAGGGGTTGCTGGGGAACATCGTAGCAGAACTTAAGACTGGCAGAGCGGTATGCACAATAGGTGAGGACAAGGTTCGGCAGCTGCAGTACTACCACCCTCATGATCCTATTCTCGAGTTAGATCCGATGATTGATTGTGATTCTTTGGTCCAAAATGACATCCTCGGTTTGTATAACGCCTATCGCACTGGCATAGACTTTCAGCCTTCTGATCTTGCGGTTGCTGAGAACAGAAATACTAACGAATCATTTCAAAGCCTCGCCGCCACGCTTGAGAATGAAGAAAAAGAGCTACAGAAGCGCTCTATCGAAGATATAGGGAGTAATAATTGGGTTGTCAGCGGCGATCTAACTCAGGATGGCTGGCCGCTAATGATCAACGATCCTCATCGCGCTCAGGCCGTTCCCTCGTTACGCTACTGGGTGCATTTGGTTGGTCCGGGCTGGAACGTTCTCGGCGGTGGTGAGCCGGAAATCCCAGGTATCTCAATTGGGCACAACGAACAAGGTGCTTGGGGTTTAACCGTGTTTAATACCGACGGCGAAGATCTGATGGTATATGAGATCAATCCTGACAATCCGAATCAATATAAATATCAAGGTAACTGGGAGGACATGCGTGTCATTGAGGAAACCTTTCAGGTTAAGGGTGCTCCTGAGGTAACTGTTGAACTTAAATACACAAGACACGGACCGGTATCTTTCGAAGATGCTGAGAAGAATTTAGCCTATGCAATAAGGCCAGCTTGGATGGACGTTGGCGGGGCGCCTTATCTAGCTTCTCTTCGCATGGATCAGGCTACGACTTGGGATGAATTTCGCGAGGCTTCTAATTACAGCCATATTCCAGGAGAAAATATGATCTGGGCTGATCGGGACGGCAACATAGGATGGCAGGCTGTGGGAATAGCACCGTTAAGGCGCAATTTCAGCGGCATGGTTCCTGTGCCTGGTGATGGTCGCTTTGAGTGGGATGGTTATCTTAAAATAGAGAACAAGCCTAATGCCTACAATCCTGATGTTGGTTTCATCGAGACGTCCAACAGCAATTACACGCCTCCCGACTATCCTTATATGGATGCAATTGGTTTTACGTGGACAGACCCTTATCGTTGGGCTAGGGCAAGTGAAGTTCTCGCCTCTGGTCGTAAATTTAATATGACTGATATGGTTGAGCTTCAACATGATTATCTTTCTATCCCT
>Ga0114998_10000146_pt1 | contig 44140 bp, 33 predicted proteins | sample ArcticOcean_MG_C_5_FD_87044 | JGI IMG/M metagenome (GOLD analysis project Ga0114998, IMG submission 87044) | Marine microbial communities from western Arctic Ocean - ArcticOcean_MG_CB4_138 | ecosystem: Environmental > Aquatic > Marine > Oceanic | place: Arctic Ocean: Canada Basin | collected... | reverse complement strand
TTCAAGCTCAAGGATATGGAGAAAAACAACCTAAAGCATCAAATGAAACACGTATTGGAAGAGCATTAAATAGAAGAACTGAAGTTAGAATGTCTGCTCGAAAAAAATGGACAATGAAGAACGTTTCCGATCAATAATTGTATCCATATTGTTTTAAATAAAACAATATTTAAGAATAGTAACTTACATTTATCTTTTTAAATTGATTTGTCAATAACTAAAGGATAGCCAAGAGTTTTTCGAAAAGCATTTTCAACAAATAACGGTTTTAAATTTTTCCATTTTTTAAGCATTTTCCATCCAGATTCTTCACTAGAAAAAGCGTAATTATTTTTAGGGTTTATTTTTTTTGAATGTGCACCATTACATAGACTAATACATAATCTTGCAGCTATTAAGTAATAAAGGATTTTGATTTCAATTTCTAGAATTGGAAGTTCACTATTATATGACTCTAAAATTATTAAAGCCCAATCTAAAGGGTTTTCTTTATCATAAGAAGCATAAGTCATAGCAATAGCAACCTCATTAATCAATGGTGAGTATACTAAATCTCCAAAGTCTATAATAGAAGAAACTTTATCGTTTATTATTAGTACATTCCACTCGTTTGCATCACTGTGGATAATAGATTTTCTTAAATAAGAAATTACTGGATTGACATTCTCTTCAAATTGATTAAAAAAATATTTAATTAAAATTTTGTCTTTTTCAAGATTAAGATCGTCAATGTATTTTCGATTTAGGTGGAAGTGTTGTATGTCCCAGTTCCATATTCTACTCTCTATGATTTTGTTATTATATGGTTGTAGTTTCATATTCATTTTAGCCAGAAAAGCTCCAAAAGATTCAAAAATTTCTTTCGTATTCTTAACACTTCCTAGCATTTTACCATCTAGAAAAGATAACATTCTAAATATAAATATTTCTTTATCTATTTCGAGGGTTTTCAAATATACCCCATCAATGGATTTTATTGGACTAGGAAATTTATTGTTGTTTTTAGATAAAAACAAGAGGACTTCATTTTCACCCTGAATAATCGATTCTAACTCTGAGCTGTATGGATATTTTTTGAATATATATTTGTTGTCAGTTGTCTTGATTAAATAATTTTCATTTTCATAACCATTAAGCTTTTCAATTGAAATAATTTTAAGATTAAAATTTTCTTCAATTATTTTATTCATTTAATAAATGTACTCATTCATTATTATAAATAAAGTAACATTTTTTCGATGTTAGAAAAATTATATTTTAATGTGATTAAATAATTGTGTTTATTTAATAAGAGTTAAATAGCTAATCTGGACAAGTTCCCCAAACAGGTTTATTCAACTCTGATAATAAAGAATCTCTTGAAAATGAATCTGGTTCAGAATTAATATTTGTTACACACCATTTTGATAGGTTTTGATTAAAAACTGAGGCGCCTTTAAACAACGAAGACATATCATTAACCAGACTCACATCCCAACTACTAATGTTTTGATTGAACAGTTTTGCTCCGCTAAACATATAACTCATGTTAGTTACCTTACTTACATTCCAAGCACCAATATCTTGATTAAATGATGTTACAGAAGAAAACATAACATTCATGTTAGTTACATTACTCACATCCCACCTACCAATATGTTGATTAAATTTATTAGCACGCGTAAACATAGATGCCATATTAATAACCTTACTTACATTCCATCTACCAATATCTTGATTGAAGGTTTGCGCTAGCGCGAACATAGATTCCATATTAATGACATTGCTTACATCCCAATTGCCAATATCTTGATTAAATGCAATTGCAGAATAAAACATTCCCCTCATATTAGTAACCTTGCTTACATTCCAACTACCAACATCTTGGTTAAACTCATCAATAGAAGCAAACATTCCTTCAGTATTAATAACCTTACTTAAATCCCATTTACTTATGTTTTGATTAAATTTTACGGCACGAAAAAACATATTACTCAAATCAGTTACATTACTTACATCCCAACTGCCAATATCTTGATTAAAAGAACTAGCTCCATTATAAAGACTATTAAGGTCAGTAACAAGTGTAGTTACCACTTTTGTTACATCTTTATCCTTATCAGCCATTTCCCTTAATGTAATGTTGTCTACAGCTGTATATGTCACTCCATTAATCTTAGCTTTTGTACCAACAGTAACCCAATCTTTTGCTTTTATAGTGACCCCATTAACATCTAAATAAAAGGGTTTTAATTCCTCTAGATCATCTTGATTATTTGAAGAACAAGAAAACACAAATATTACTGAAATAAATAAAAGAAGTTTTTTCATATTACTTAATACTAATGTACTTAATTATAATTCAGACTAATCTCAAATCTAGTATATTGCAATAATAAAATTATTATTATGAAATTAAACTTATTGTCTTGTGATACTCATAGACCAGACAAAAGAGCGATAGCAAAATGTATTGCGGAAATTTCATCTAATATTAGCGGATCTCTCTCAGTTGAGCTTACAGAAATAATATTGGAAGGAGACCCTGTAGAAATTGAAATTGAAGACAAAAATTCTGGTTCTGCTTTAAGAGCCTTTCGAAAACTAAGTATTGATTACGAAATTATAGAATAAATTAAGCTTTAAATAGATTTCAAAAATAAATAATTTAATCCCTTTTAACATAACGGCATCATTTTATAATACTGGCAATTCTAGGTAAGTATAAAGGTTATAAATAATGTTTCTAATTAAAAGATTCATGTCATACTTTGAATGTGTATTTTTGTCGCTCTAAAAATGAATTAAAACCTTATGAACCTACTCTCTGTTGAAGGTATTTCAAAATCTTATGGTGAAAAAGTAATTTTTACCACCCTTTCTTTTGGAATTAACCAAGGTCAAAAAATTGCTTTAATCGCCAAAAACGGAAGTGGAAAAACCTCTATTTTAAATATCATTGCTGGAGAGGACATACCTGATGAAGGTAATGTTATTTTTAGAAAAGGAACTCGGGTTGCTTACTTAACTCAAGAATCTAATTTAGACCCTAAACTAACAGTCAAAGAAAGTATTTTTCAAGCAGATAATCCTATCTTAAAAATAATAGCTGACTACGATAAAGCATTAGAAAACCCAGAAGATCAAGAAGCCTATCAAAAAGCATTTGAGGCAATGGATCAAACCCAAGCTTGGGATTTTGAAACACAATACAAGAAGATTTTATTTAAGCTCAAGCTAGATGATTTAAGCGCCAAAATTGAAAGCTTATCGGGAGGACAAAAAAAAAGAATAGCTTTATGCAACGCTTTACTAAAGCGACCTGAATTATTAATTCTAGACGAACCTACCAACCACATAGATTTAGAAATGATTGAATGGTTAGAGGATTATTTTTCTAAAGAAAAAATAACTTTATTTATGGTTACCCACGACCGTTATTTCTTGGAACGTGTATGCAATGAAATTATTGAGTTAGATGAGGGTAAGCTCTATAATTACAAAGGTAATTACTCCTACTATCTAGAGAAAAGAGAAGCACGTATTGCTCAAGAAAATCTGGCAGCACATAAAACTAAGTTACATTTCAAGAAAGAACTAGATTGGATGCGTAGACAACCCAAGGCAAGGACTACTAAATCAAAATCTCGTATAGAAGATTTTAAAGTAATAAAAGAAAAAGCAAGTCAAAGACGTAATGAACACCAAGTTCAATTGGAAATAAACATGGAACGCCTGGGAAATAAAATGATTGAAATGCATAAAGTTCAAAAAGCATTTGGTGATAAAATCATATTAGATCATTTTGACTATATGTTTCAACGGAACGACCGTATTGGAATCATTGGAAAGAATGGTACAGGAAAATCTACATTCTTAAATCTACTAACTTCTAATGACACTGCAGATGCTGGGAAAATTGTTTGGGGAGAAACATTAAAATTCGGGTACTATACTCAAAAAGGTATTCCTGTTAAAAAAGGGCAAAAAGTAATTGATGTTATAAGAGATTATGGTGATTTTATTCCTCTTAAAAAAGGACGTAAAATATCAGCACAACAATTACTAGAACGATTTTTATTTAATCGCAAAAAACAATATGATTTTGTTGACAAATTAAGTGGTGGAGAACGTAAGCGTCTATATCTATGTACAGTTTTAATTCAAAACCCAAACTTTTTGATTCTTGATGAACCTACAAATGATTTAGATATCATCACACTCAACGTACTCGAAAATTTTCTATTAGACTTTCCTGGATGTCTACTAGTTGTTTCTCATGATCGATATTTTATGGATAAAATCGTAGATCATTTGTTTATATTCAAAGGTTCAGGTATTGTTGAGAATTTTCCTGGAAATTATTCTGATTATAGAGCATATGAAAATTCTCAAATTGAAGAAAGAAGAGCAGCTCCCAAGCAAGAGAAAAAACCAAAAAAAGAATGGAAGGATACTACAAAAAAAACAACCTTAAACTTTAAGCAACAAAAAGAGTTTAAAAAACTAGAACGAGAGATAAAAAATATTGAAATTCAAAAAGAAGAAATTAAAAATCGTTTTATAAATGAAACTCTAGACCAAAAACAAATTGAGGAATGTTCAATTAAACTTGGAACGCTTGAAAAAGAACTAGAAACAAAATCATTACGATGGTTTGAATTATCTGAAAACTAAGTTCAACATTCCCCTTAGATCTATGCTTCTTAGTCAGCTAAAGGTTATTATATAAACAAAATCATAAGTTTACATTCTAGTTTGATAGGTGTATAATTCATGATATCTTCCCTTAAAAGCTATTAATTCTTCGTGTTTACCACGTTCCACTATATCACCATCTTCTATTACTAGAATTTGATCTGCTTTTTGAATAGTACTCAGGCGATGAGCAATCACGAAAGTAGTTCTGTTCTGCATTAATAAACCCAGACTTTTTTGAATAAATGCTTCACTTTGAGTGTCTAGATTTGAAGTAGCTTCATCCAAAATCACAATCTTAGGTCGCGCTAATAAAGCACGTGCAATAGAAATTCGTTGTCTTTGTCCTCCAGATAATTTCACTCCACGCTCCCCTATTAGAGTATCTATACCTTTTTCAAAGCGATCTGTGAATTCGTTGACATAAGCACCAACAATAGCCTGCTGAAGCTCTTCTTCATTTGCATTAGGACGTGGGAAAAGAATATTTTCTCTAATTGTACCTTCATACAAAAAGTCGTCTTGAAGAACAACGCCCAATTGACTTCTATAGCTTCGAAGATCTACCTTAGACAGATCTTCTCCATCAATTAAAACTTTACCCGAGCTTGGATTTAAAAAAGCAGTAGCCAGTCCAGCAATAGTAGACTTTCCTGAACCTGAAGAACCAACTAGTGCAGTAACACTTCCTTTTGGAGCTTCAAATGAGATGTCATGTAAAACTCTTGTTTTATCATCATAACTAAACGAAATATTTTTGAAAGAAACATTACCTTCAATTTTACTGAGAACTACTTTTCGGATTTTAAGGTCATTCTCTTCTGGTAAATTCATTAATTCTTGAGTTCGGTCTAAGCCTGCAAAAGCTTCGGTAAGTTGACTCCCTATATTACTCATTTGAACAATGGGCGCAATCATAAAGCCAAGAAAGAGAGTGAATGAGACAAATTCTCCATAGGTCATACTTCCATTCATAATGAAATAACCCCCCATTCCCATGATACCAGCCGATGCTAATCCAAGTAAAAAAGTAGAAGAACTGGTTATAAATGCTGTAGCGGTTAGACTCTTTTTTACATTTTGAAACAATTCATCAACCCCTTTTTTAAAAACTTTAAGTTCTTGTGATTCTGCATTAAAGCCTTTAATTACACGAATTCCATTTAAAGTTTCAGTTAGACGACCAGTAACCTCGGCATTTATTTTCCCTCGAACTCTAAAAATAGGTCGTATATATCCAAAAGCTTTCAGCGCTATTAGAGCAAAAATCGCAACTGGCAATAAAACAAATAAAGTCATTTGTGCATTGATTTTTATTAATATAAATAAAGAAATAAGTGCAGAAATACTCCCCCCTATTAATTGAACCAATCCTGTTCCAACCAAATTTCGAACCCCTTCAACATCTATCATTACTCTAGAGACTAAAGTTCCAGACTTATTATTATCAAAAAAACTTACTGGAAGTGTCAATAATTTTTGTTGAACTTTAGCACGCAATACAGAAATTAAGTGTTGTGCTTCTACACTTAAAACGCGGGTTAGAGAAAAAGAGCTAATCGATTGAAATAATAATGCAGAACAAACAATAATCAATAAAAGTATAAGTGCATCCATATCTTTGGAAGGTATTACTTCATCTATCAGAGTTTTACTGGCGTAAGGAAGCACAAGCCCTGAAAGACTTCTAAAGATTATCAAAATCAGTCCGAAAGAAACTACTTTTCTTCTTGGCCAAATAAATTCTTTAAAAGCCCAACTAAATGAAACATTTTTTTTACTCATACTCATTGATTAATCAATAAAATTTAATTTTCTGACTTCGAACTATCTTGATTCGAGTCTTTTTAAACAACTGTAAATGAATGGGGGAAATTCTTAGAAATACACTAGAAAATTTAAAACCATTCTTATATTCAACACAATTTTAACATTAAACACTAATTGCTTATAACTGTCTATTAATTCATTAAAAGCTAATGAACATAAAAAACATGTAGGTATGCTTTAGGGTATTCTATTTTAATGTTTTTGTGAAATTTTCAAGATGTTTTTCTGGCATCGTATCAACCTCAAATCGAACTATTACGTCACCCCATAATAGAGAAACAATAGCTTTCTTATTATCATTAGCTCCTATTATATATTTTAACCTTTCTACAACAGTATCATTATCCCAATATTCTGGTTTCACATCAACACTAACAGCTAAATCTTTATTATAGGCTTCCCTATCAAGAGTTCCATCATTGCTCATATATGCGAAGGGGTATTTACCTGCAGAATTTAGATCTATTGTCCAATCACCTTCTTTTCTAGGCGTAACAGCAATTGCATACTCACCAGCTCTTAATGTCTTTTCGCCAATAATCACACTTGTTGAAAACTTTATAATAGTAGGACTATTTGCACCAGCTCTCCATAACTGATTGTATGGAACAAGACCACCAAACACTTCCCTTCCTTTAACACCTGGCGACGAATAATTAATAGAAATATTTGTCATTCCAACATTCTGACTTACAGAAGCTTGCGGACTAGACACAGGACTTAAATATGATGTGGCAGTTTGTGAAAATGATGTTATAGCAACAAATAGAAATAAGGATGTTAGTATTATATTTTTCATGATTTTAAAATTGATATTTATCTTAATTATATTGATAACTAAGTTAAAACAAAATTTATTAAATTTGATCAGATGATTAAAAAGACTTATCATTTTTATGCACATCAAAATATAAAGAATCGAGATTCTTACATCTTCGCATAATCCTTTATCTTTTCTTTTACAAAATAACCCTTTTAAACTTTTTACATTAACAAAATCAACTTACATATGCAATTACCTTATATAGAACCCTACAAAATAAAAATGGTGGAATCCATTGAACAATCTACGCCAGAACAAAGAAAAAAATGGATCGAAGACGCTTCTTATAATTTATTCAAATTAAACAGCAATCAAGTTGTCATTGACTTGATTACAGATTCTGGAACAGGAGCCATGTCTGATAAGCAGTGGGCAGAAATCATGCTCGGTGATGAAAGTTATGCAGGGTCAAGTTCTTTTTTAAAGTTAGAAAAAACTGTAAAAAATATTACTGGTTTTAAGTATTTTATACCTACACACCAAGGTAGAGCTGCTGAAAACGTTTTGTTTTCAGCTTTAGTAAAAAAAGGTGATTTTATTCCAGGAAATGCTCATTTTGATACAACCAAAGGGCATATAGAATACCGTAAAGCAGCTACACTAGATTGTACTATTAAGGATGCCTTTGATGTAGAAACAGACCATCCTTTTAAAGGTAATATTGATTTGGAAAAACTAGAAGAAATTCTTGTTAATACTCCTAAAGGAAAAATTCCATTTGTACTAATCACTATTACTTGCAATACAGTTGGCGGACAACCTGTGTCTTTAGAAAACATACGTTCTGTTAGGTCTCTCTGTAATCAATATAAAGTAAATTTGTTTATTGATGGAGCTCGTTTTGCTGAAAATGCTTATTTCATAAAAATTCGAGAAAAAGAATTTGTCAATCATTCCATAAAAGAAATTGTAAAAGAAATGTTCTCTTTGGCAGACGGCATGACTATGAGTGCAAAAAAAGATGGGATTGTTAATATGGGTGGCTTTATAGCATTAAACAATCCAGACACTCATGAGGTTTGCTCAAACTTTGCAATTATGTATGAAGGATTTGTTACTTATGGTGGAATGTCAGGAAGAGACATGGGAGCTTTATCTCAAGGACTAATTGAGGGAACATCCTTTGATTATTTACAAAGTAGAATTCGACAAGTTTCTTACTTAGGACAACGTCTTGATGAATTTAATGTTCCTGTTTTAAAGCCTTTCGGAGGGCACGCCATTTATATTGACGCTACAAAATTCGTTCCTAATATTCCAAAAGAAGAATATAGAGCTCAGGCTTTAGCAATAGAATTATATATTATTGCCGGAATTAGAGGTGTTGAAATTGGAACCTTATTAGCAGACCGTGACCCCATAACTAGAGAAAATCGTTTTCCTAAACTAGAAATGGTTCGACTCGCTATCCCTAGAAGAACCTATACATTATCACAAATGGAATATGTTGCTGTTGCGTTGAAAATCATATACGAAACAAGAAACAATGCCAAAAGCGGTTATACTATAAAATGGGAAGCTCCAATAATGAGACACTTTTCAGTAAAACTGACAAAAAAATAAACTATAAATTTTTTTAAAATATTGAATTTCTCTAAAACACAAGGTCTTTGAGTAGTATTAATATGATTATATTTAAATAACAAATTGAACTAAAAAAATAAAAATGAAATACTTAAAAACTTGTCTATTTGTAACCGTTTTAACAATTAGCCTGTACGCGTGTAAAAATCAAAAAACTTCTACAGCCTTTTCTATTGCTGAATTAGATTTGAATAGAGGACCTTTGTTACTTTGCGGGGATTCAGAATTTGGAGATGTCAATTTCACGCTCTCATGTCGCTATGATTTAAGAGAAGCATTTAATTTAGGATTATCTTTAATCCATTCATTTGAATACGCTGAAGCTGAAAAAGCATTTGTAAGCGTTCTAGATGAGGCTCCTGATTGCTTAATGGCCTACTGGGGAACAGCAATGAGTATTTTAAACCACCCTTTATCATTTAAACAAAATCCTAAATCACTGGAACGTGGTGAAGCATTACTAAAAATAGCAAACACTTTAATACCAAACAATGAACGTGAACAAGACTACATTGATGCTGTATCCGTATATTTTAAAGACTGGAGAACAGTAGACACAAAGACTAGAAAGTTGAATTACGCAACTAAAATGGAAGAATTATACACTAAATATCCTGAAGATGTTGAAACCGCTGTTTTTTACTCTTTAGCTGTTCTTGCAACATCAGACCCTAATGACAAGACATACAGTAAACAAAAAAAATCCGGAAAAATACTAGAAGACTTATTTATTAAATTCCCTAACCATCCAGGTATTGCTCACTATATAATACATAATTACGACTCTCCTGAGTTAGCGCATTTAGCACTGGAAGTAGCACGAAAATATGCTGTAATTGCACCAGCATCAGCGCATGCTCAACACATGCCTTCACATATATTTACACGTTTAGGATTGTGGAATGAATCTATTAGATCTAATAATGATTCTGCCAATTCTGCAGTATGCTATGCAGAATCCGTAAATCCAGATGCAACTTGGGTAAGTGAAATTCATGCATTAGACTATTTGGTTTATGCTTATTTACAAAAAGGTGATAATACTAGAGCAGAGTTAGAGTTAGAAAAAGTACAGTCTATTAAAAAAATATTTCCATCTAATAGCTATGCATCTGCCTATGCGTTAATTGCCGTACCATCTAGATTAGCTATTGAAAACAAAGATTGGAAGCGCGCTACAGAACTTCAATTACCGTTAACAGAAATGAACTGGGATAAATCATATTGGCCCAAAGCAATGCTTCATTTTTCTAAAATATTAGGTTTTTCAAATTTAAAAAACATTTCTTCAGCCCAAGAAGAGTTAACTATTTTAAAAACACTTCATCAAGAGCTTATTAAATCTGAAGATATTTATAAGTCAGGTCAAGTCGCTATTCAAATTAATTCAGCTAATGCCTGGATTGAGTTGGCTAAAGGAAATTCTGAAAAAGCGTTAAATTTTATGCTAATAGCTTCAGATTTAGAGAGTAAAACTTCAAAACATGCCGTGACACCTGGAGAAATAATTCCTGCTGACGAACTGTTAGCAGATATGTATTTAGCTCTAAATAAACCTAAAAAAGCACTTGAAACTTATAAACTAAATCTAAAAGGACACCCCAATCGATTTAACGGATTGTATGGCGCAGCCAAAGCAGCTCAACAAATCAATGACAGCAAACAAGCTACTTTTTATTTTCAAGAATTAATAACGCTATGTGAATCCACTAACAGTAATCGTCCTGAATTAGCTGAGGCTAAGCAGTTTATTTCAAAAAAACTTATATAAATAAATTTAGAATGTCTAGACTAATTAAGCTCTCATTAATCTTTTTTATATTTTACTTAAATTCTTGTAATCAAGTTTCAAAAGATCCATTACCTATTTATAACCCAACTGACTTTAATCCTGAGTTAGTTGATGCGAGCCTACATAACAAAATTAAGAATCATAAAGTAGATGACTTTACACTCATAAATCAAAATGGGAATGTTATAACTCAAGAGAATTACAAAGATAAAATTTATGTAGTTGATTTCTTTTTCACTAGATGTCCAAGCATTTGCCCTATAATGACAGATAACTTAGTGAAAGTTCAAAATCAGTTCATTAATGATAACAAAGTCATGCTCCTTTCTTTATCTGTAACACCTTATATTGATAGTGTATCTGTTCTTAAAAAATATGCGCAAGACAAAGGAGTAAAAGACAATAAATGGAATATTACTACAGGGGACAAAAAGCATATTTATAATCTTGCTAGAAAAAGCTACTTTGCCGTTATTGAGCAAGGAGATGGTGGTTTACAAGATTTTATACATACACCTAATTTTATACTAGTAGACACAAATAAGCAAATTAGAGGAGTCTACGATGGTACTGATGATGAAGCTGTTCTTAAGTTAATTGATGATATTGAGATTTTAACAAAGCTATAGTTAAGTCATAAATATTTTATTACTTTTAGTAATGGAAAATAAGACATTAGGGGAATTTATTATAGAAAACCAAAATGCCTTTAAATATTCTTCAGGTGAATTATCTAGAATTCTTAATTCCATAAGGCTAGCTGCAAAAGTCGTTAATCATAAGGTTAATAAAGCTGGTCTAGTAGACATCCTTGGCTCCGCTGGAAATAAAAACGTTCAAGATGAAGATCAAAAAAAACTAGATATTTTAGCAAATGAAATATTTATACAAACATTAATTAATAGAGAAATTGTATGTGGAATTGCATCTGAAGAGAATGAAAATTTTATAAATGTAGAAGGTCATAACAACGAGAATAAAAACAAATATATTGTCTTAATTGATCCTCTAGATGGATCATCAAATATAGATGTGAATGTTTCTGTGGGAACAATTTTTTCAGTTTTCAGAAGAACTAGTCCTTTAGGTTCCCCTGTGAATTTAAATGATTTTTTACAAAAAGGAGTGAATCAAGTTGCCGCTGGATATGTAATCTACGGAACCTCAACTATGTTGGTTTACACAACGGGGCATGGTGTGAATGGATTTACTTTAAATCCAGCTATTGGAACTTTTTATCTATCACATCCTAAAATGACTTATAAAAAAAATGGTCATATTTACTCACTAAATGAGGGTAATTACATCCATTTCCCTGAAGCTATAAAAAATTATGTAAAATACTGTCAATTAGAAGAGGGAGATAGGCCTTATACTTCAAGATACATAGGGAGTCTAGTTTCAGATTTTCATAGAAATATAATAAAGGGCGGAATTTATTTATATCCAAGTAGTAAAAAAAAACCTAAAGGAAAACTCAGATTACTTTACGAATGTAATCCAATGGCTTTTATAGCCGAACAAGCTGGCGGAAAAGCATCAGATGGTTTTAATAGAATAATGGAAGTAAGTCCAAAAGAGTTACACGAAAGAATACCTTTTTACTGCGGAAGCTATAATATGGTTAAAAAGCTAGAGAGTTTTATGAAAAAATATCAATAAATATTTTCTAATTAAAACGGCATACCTTCGCAAATAATGCATCCACTAAATCCATATTATAATCGCTACGATCTTAAAAGATTAATCAAATTCCATCCTTTATTACAAAGACATATCATTTTAAACCCTTTATGTGAAGAAACAATCGATTTCAGTTCTTCAATTGCAATCTATGCATTGAACAAGGCTATACTACTTGCCGATTTCAAACTTGATAATTATGATTTACCTATTGGTTATCTAATTCCGCCTATTCCCGGAAGGTTAGATTACCTACTGCATATACGTGATTTCCTTTCAGAAAAATTCAATACATCTCAAAACGAGCAACTAAGAGGGTTAGACATAGGTACTGGAGCTAATGGCATCTATTGTATTTTGGGTGCTCAATATTTTAATTGGAAAATGGTTGGAATTGATAGTGATGAAAAAGCAATAGAAATAGCAAATACTAATATCCAACATAGCTATGCATTAAAAAACAATGTTAAGTTGTATCATCAAAAAAATAAAAGTTTTTTGTTTAAGAATATTATTAAATCCTGTGATCTATTTGATTTTATAGTTTGTAATCCACCTTTTCATATTTCTAAAGAAGAGGCTATAAAAGGGTCACTTAGAAAACTTAACAATTTAGATAGCCAAAGTATTAATACAGAATTCAAACTTAATTTTGAGGGACAAGCAAATGAACTTTGGTGTAACGGTGGAGAAGTACTCTTTATTAAGAGGTTAATAAAAGAGAGTCTGATGTTTAAACATCAAGTGAAAGTGTTTTCTACTATTGTAGCTAAAGCAAATAGCTTAATTATAATAAAAAAACAACTTAAGAAAGCAAAAGCAAATTTTTATATAATCCCCACGAGTTTAGGTAATAAAAAAGGACGTTATGTGATGTGGTGGTTTGAGATCAACAAATCTTAATTATGAATATATTTTGGTCAATGATTATAAAATTATTACACGCACTTTTTTCTTTTTTAATCGTGTATTGTTTAATTTATCTGCCAATTGATCTGCTAATTTTTTAGGGACTGCAACAAACGCACAATCTTGTTTTAATTCTATAGTCCCTAAATCATCTTTATTAATTTTTCCTTGTTTAAAAAAGAGTCCTGCTATATCTCCTTTAGAGATTTTATCTTTTCTTCCTCCAGAAATAAATAACGTTTTCCATAACTGACTTTTTCGAACTGACTTTTTTGAGATATTTACTACTTTAGAGTTTTTAACGAACTCTGGCAGATCTTTATTTTCAAACTTCATTACATACGCAGTTCCATTAGATTCTACTCTACCTACTCTCCCATTTCTATGTGTAAACTCTTCTAAAGTTCTAGACATTTCGTAATGAACAATAAATTTTAATTCTGGGATATCTATTCCCCTAGAAGCTAAATCTGTTGCAATTAAAATTTGACTGGTCCCATTTCTAAATTTAATTAACGAACGTTCCCTGTCTTTTTGCTCCATCCCCCCTGAAAAACAACTATGCATTATATTGTTTTTATCTAAAAAACGACTTACTTGTTCAATACTCTCTCTTAAATTACAAAAAACGATTCCTGGTTGATCACCTAGATATTCTATTAAATCTAAAAGAGCTTGTAATTTATTGTTTGAAGATAATTTTACTGTTTTAATCTCGAGTTTTGAAATTGTTTTTTCTGATAAATAATTAACAATTGTTGGATTATTTAAACGTACAAATCCTGGAATTTCGGCATTATGAGTTGCTGAAGTTAAAACTCGTTTATTTATATGCGGCAACTGGCCGATAATTTCTCTCATTTCCATTTCAAAACCAATTTCAAGAGATTTATCAAACTCATCTAGTATCAGGGTTTTTATGTTTTTTTTAGAAAATCTATCGTTACTAAAATGATCTGCAATTCTACCTGGAGTTCCTATTAATATGGATGGTACATGTTTAATTTCAATTTTATCTTTAGACATGGAGCGTCCACCATAAACGGCATTTACTTTAAAACCAGAGCCCATACTACGAGCAACTTGCTCAATTTGTATTGCAAGCTCCCTTGATGGAACTAAAATCAATGCTTGAATGTCGTTGCATTCAGGATCCAAAATTTTAATAACAGACAATAAAAAAGCCAGTGTTTTTCCAGTTCCTGTTGGGGAAAGTAGAATAGTATTAATTGTATCATTTATTACAGAAACAGCTTCCTCTTGCATCGGGTTTAATGCTTGGATATTTAATTTTGATAAAATATCTTGTTGTTCTTTTATACTATTTGCCATGATGATTATTTTTTTTTATCACTTTTTATTATCGTGTCATTTTACGACTATAGACAATGAAGAATAAACTTATAATATATCCATAATTTTAGATAGGTAAAATTACAAAATTAGAATGATTAAGAATTTTATTTTTAATATTTAAAATTATAATAGGTATGGCTTAAGAAAAGTATAAAAAAACAAGAGTTAAAATTATTAAGCGACTCAGTAATCATCAGTTTATTAAATTAATAAACACTAGATATTGTGATTACGGCACGCTATTTGTTTAATAAAGGTCATGAACAAATTTTTAAAAGTATTATCGTTATTTATTATTATTTTCAATCTTCAATCATGTTCAAATGATGATGAGGATTATGTTATGGAGCAACAAACAATTTCGGGGAAAATTGATTCAAGTATGAATTATACATATTTGGCTTACGCTCTTCAAAAAACTAATCTTAATTCCGTTTTAAACGGAACTGAGAAATACACTCTAATGGCACCATCCAATATGGCTTTTAGAGCATTTTTGATGAATAATGGATTTAACACCATTGATGAAGTTCCAGAAAACTTATTAAAGCAGGTTTTATTAAATCATGTTTTAAAAAATGAGTTAGAGTACAGAGACATCGAAACTGGATATTATAAAACAGTTGCTCTAAGTGAAGCTTCACTAGTTCCACTTTCAATATACATTAATCAAGTAAACATGAGAGTTACATTAAATGGAGAGGCTAGAATAACACAGGGCAATGTAAGAGTTTCAAATGGTATTATCCACGCAGTGGATAGAGTAATTCCCTTACCCTCAGTAGTTACTTTTGCAAAAGCTGATCAAGGACTTACTAATTTGCTTATTGCTTTAACAAGATCAGATTTAACTGTTGATTTTGTAACAACCCTAAGTACTAAATTAGGAGCTTCTCCTGCCCCATTTACGGTTTTTGCACCTACTGATCAAGCATTTATGGATCTATTAGTTGAGCTTGGTGCTCAATCGCTAAGTGATATTGATGAGCCTACTTTAAAATCTACGTTAAGCTATCATGTTATTGGCGGAACAAATGCTCTATCTACAGATTTAACAGATAATTTACAGCTAAACACTTTAGGAGGACCAATAACTGCTAATATTTCTGGAGGAGCAACTTTAACAGATGGAAATAACAGAGTTAGTAAAATTATAGCAGTTGATATTCAGGCTACAAACGGAGTTATACATGTAATTGATAAAGTGATTTTACCTAATTAATTTTGTTATCGATTTATGTAATCATAAAATATATCATTTTTTTTATAGACCTTAACTACATAAATAGTTAGGGTTTTTTAATTTTTATGAAATAAATTAAGTGAGAAAATGTTCTTAAAAATTGTCTTTTTCAAACGCTTTTAAACTCCATACCATCTCTGGTTTATCTATATAGTCCGGTATTATATTAACAGCTTTAGCGTGAATATCTTCATCTATGTTATTAAACCTAACAATCCAATAATCAACTTTATTGATTCTAGAAATACCTTCAATTAATTCAGCATCTATTTTATGCTTTTTTTTTAAGTAGTAAGCAAAAAAATAGCAACTTTTCCAACTTTGATCTTTTTTAGGTTTAAAATCTAAAAGAAATCCATCTATTAACTCCTGTCGTTTCATTGTTACAAATTCTAAATTATCTACAAAGAAAGGTAAAAAATCTAAATAGATATAATTTTAAAATCTAGTCTGATAATTTAATATATTAAAAAAAATGAAATTTAAATTTTTTATAGTTCTCATATTTATTAGTACAGTAAACTTTTCCTTTGCTCAACAATTACAACTTGAAAAGTATCCTGAGAAGAATCAGTTGTTTCCACGTGACAAAAATGATATGGCATTTGTTGTTTTTTCAGGATTTATCATTGATGAGGCTGATTTTAATTATTAAATAAATATTTTTATTTTACAATTTAGTAGTTAAATCTTTTTTCAGATGATGTCTTTTAGTATTTCTAATTCAGATCTCTAGTGCATCATTATACATTCATGTATCTTTTCAGACTTCCCATCCAAACATTTCATTGTATAATTCTTCCTCGGACATTTCTGAATCACCATAAATATTAAAACCTTCACAAATAATATTCAATCAGACTTTAATAAAACCAATGTGATAAAAAAAAGTTAAAAACATTAATGAATAATCAATAAACTCTTACTCTAAATTAGAATAAAGCAAAATACTATATGTTTCTAAATAAAAACCGTCTACAAATAAGATAAAGATTACATTTGCGCGTTTAAAAAATTAAAATATTTTCGTTGAAAAAACTACTCAAAAACTTCAGTCAAAATCCTAAAAATGATATCCTTTCAGGAATAACAGTTGCACTAGCATTGATTCCAGAAGCAGTAGCTTTTGCATTTATTGCTGGAATAGATCCACTTGTCGGACTTTATGGAGCTTTTATTATGGGTATAATAACAGCTCTTTTTGGAGGAAGGCCAGGAATGATTTCTGGAGCTACAGGTGCCATGGCAGTTGTTATGATTCATATGATTCAAAAAGGGAATGAATTCGGAAACGCTCTATTAAACCCAGTTGAAAACTTAGGATTACATTGGCTTTTCATCACTCTATTAATTGTTGGTCTGATTCAAGTTTCAGCAGGGGTTTTTAAACTTGGAAAGTTTGTTCGATTAATTCCACATTCTGTAATGATGGGATTTGTTAATGGTTTAGCAATTGTAATTTTCTTGTCACAATTAGGTTTATTTCAAAAAAACTCAATAAACGGAACTCAATGGATTAGCGGAACTGAATTATACACTATGCTTGCCTTGGTCGCTACAACAATGCTAATTATGTTTTACCTTCCTAAGTTAACTAATAAAGTTCCAGCAGCTTTAGTTGCCATAGTTAGTGTTGCACTGATTACTATAATAGCAGGTCTTGAAGTGTCAACAGTCGGTTCTTTTATTCTTGATGGAGGAGGTGAAGGACTTAAAGGTGGATTACCAGTTTTTCAAGGACAAATATTTGAATTACTATATACCCTTGAAGGGCATTGGGATTTAATTATATCTACAGCTGTATTACTAGCAGCAGTAGGGCTAATTGAGTCATTAATGACTCTTAACCTTGTGGATGAAATAACACAAACTCGTGGAAGCGGAAATCGTGAATGTCTAGCACAAGGGGGTGCTAATTTTTTAAATGGACTTTTCGGCGGAATGGGTGGATGTGCTATGATCGGTCAATCTATCATAAATGTAAATTCTGGAGGAAGAGGTCGTTTATCGGGAATTGTAGCATCAGTTTCCTTATTGTTTTTTATTCTTTTTGGATCAAGTGTGATAGAGCAGATTCCTATTGCTGCATTAGTTGGAGTAATGTTTATGGTAGTAATTGGCACTTTTGCATGGAGCAGCTTAAGGATTTTACATAAAATTCCTAAATCAGATGCTTTTGTACTTATTACAGTCTCCGCAATTACTGTTTGGCAAGATTTAGCAATAGCCGTGATTGTTGGAGTTATTATTTCTGCTTTAGTATTTGCTTGGGAAAACGCAACTATGATTAGAGCTAGAAAACGCGTTAAAAAAGATGGAACTAAAGTATATGAAATTTGGGGGCCATTATTTTTTGGATCAATTCAAAACTTCAACTCTAAATTTGATGTCCAAAACGATCCGTCAAATATAGAGATAGACTTCATAGAATCAAGAGTAAGTGATCACTCTGGAATTGAATCAATTGAGAATTTAATTCAGAAATATTCAAAAGTAAATAAAAAGGTGAAATTAACACACCTTAGCCCTGAATGTAAAACCTTACTACTTAAGGCTAATCCATTAATAGAGAACAGTATTAAGGATTCTATAGATGATCCTAGATATTACGTGGTAACTGATCTAATTGATCGTGAAATTTAAAAACAACTAATATCATCTATATCAAACAGTTAATTAATTTGGATCATTTTCTAATATTTCAAAAAATTTAGAAATAGAAATACCTAAGCCTACACATAACTTATTTAAAATTTTAACAGAAATATTTTTCAAGTTTCTTAATAAAGAAACCTGTTTTATACTGCATGACAAATATGATTCACTCAATACTTTTAATCGCAACAGACTAAAATGAGTGTATTAATTTAAGTATAATTTTTATTAATTAAAATATTAACAAAATTAAAAATTCTTTAAAAAGTTGTTTAAATAAAATGTGGTATTTAATTATAAACTAAGAAGACCTTAGAATTCCTCCGTCAATTGGAATATTGGTCCCGTTTATATAAGCAGCATTATCAGAAGCTAAAAAAGTTATTAAATGTCCTAATTCACTAGGTTTACCAAGTCTTTTTAACGGAACTAAACTTTTCATTTCATCCAAAACATCATCAATTTTAATGTTTAATTTGTTAGCTTTTAAAGAATTAAGTTCCTTAATTCTTTGAGTCTCAAATAATCCTGTTAAAATATTATTCACAGTTATTCCGTAAACTGCTAAATCATTTGAAAGGGATTTCCCCCATGAGCATACTGCTGACCTTATAGAGTTTGACAAAGCCAAGTAACTTAAAGGCTCTTTAATTGAAACTGAAGTCATGTTTATTACTCTCCCCCATTTGTTTTTTTTCATATTTTCTAAAACTAACATAGTGGTGTAAACTACGCTTTTAAAAAGCAGATCAAATGACTTTTGATAGTCATCAATGGAAACACTTGAAACATCTCCTGATTTTGGACCTTGTGTGTTATTAACCAAAATATCAATATTATTTGTCGATAAATATTTCTTTATTTTAATTTGATAGCTATTAAAATTATTGTAGTCTACAACAATGTAATCATGCTTTAATCCAGTTTCAAAATTAAGATCTTTAACAATCTTAGAAAGCTTAAACTTGTCCCTAGCAACAAAAGTAACCCTAGCTCCAGAAACAGCTAACTGCTTTGCTACAGCATAGCCTAACCCACTACTGCTTCCACCTACTAATGCTCTTTTATACTTAAGTGATATATTCATTTATATTCTTCTCTTACTGGACTAAAAACATCCATTAATTTACAATTAGTCAAAGCTTTTCCGGAATGTCGAACATTTGAAGGAATTACAACAACATCACCATCAGAATATATATTTGGTTTTCCATTTAATACAAACTCAAAATTTCCTTTAACAACGTGCATGATTTGTTCATTAATATGCTGATGCTCATTCACTAAAGACCCTTTTTCAACTTCCCAAAACACCCAGCTTATTTGTTCGCCATGCACAAACTTTCCTTTAATACCAGGAAAAACTTCTCTTTGTTCTATTTCTTTTAGATTCATAACTATGTCAATTAAATCTAAGTTATAAAAATATACGTATAGTTAACGAACAACTAATGAAATGAAAAAGATAATTATATTTGATCTGATCATTTTAGTAAAAATCAAATTATAATGCATATTACTTTCAAAAAAATATTTAGTCGTTTCGTTGGTTATATTCCATTTATAATTTGCTTCATAATACTTTGCTATAGTGAGACGTTTAATTCAATAAGTTCTTTAAATGGCTTAACGCAATTAATTCTTTTTATAATTATAGTTAGCATTCCTGCACATATCACTAAAAGGATGTCATATGTTGACATAGGTTGGCCCTGGGGACTTGTTTGTATTGGTGCTATAGTCTTAATGAATGGTGACGGATATTGGTTAAGAAATTATATTATTTCAGGGATGTACATATTTGCTGGGTTAAGGATGGGTATAGGAGCTTTAGTATTAATGAAAAATGGACACTTAAACAAAGAATTATCTAGATATGAGTATCAAAGAAAAAGATGGAAAAAATCAGGGTATTCTAATGATGATATTTCATTACAATATGAAATTATGATACAATGTTTTGCTAATATTACTTTCTTGGCATTACCAGCAATAATACAAAGTTATAACCCTCAAGAGTACATTTCTCCATTAGAAATATTTGGCTATATTTTATGGATAATATTTTTTGCAATTGAACATATCTCAGATTTACAAAAGCAAAAATTTTTAAAAAAATCTTTCTTAGAAGGAAAGAAAAATCAAGTTTGCAATGTTGGTTTTTGGAAGTATACGCGTCACCCTAATTATTTTGCAGAATGGATGCTTTGGAATTCTCTAATTATTTCATCTTTACCATCCTTATTCTACTTTTATTCAATTGAATCGCAATTAATTTGGATAGGAATGCTTGTATCACTTATTTACATTTCAAAAATAATGTACAATACTCTTGTTTACTATACTGGAGCTATACCTTCTGAATATTATTCATTAAAAAAAAGACCGAATTATAAAAAAATTCAAAAAAATACCAATATGTTTTTCCCTGGATTTCCAAAACAAAATAATAATGATACTTAGATCTTTTTAGATAGTTTTTCTAACGTTAATCCTTGAACTAATATTGAAAATAACACAACTGAATAACTTAAGAAAAGAAGAAGATCTTTACCTTGACCAAGCTGGTCTGGTAAATTAAGAGCTAAAGCGATACTTAACCCTCCCCTTAGACCTCCCCATGAAATTATAAATGCTGTTCCTTTTTCAAAAGTTTTAAAAAAAGAAAGAAATTTAATTGGAACGAATACACCAATAGATCTAGAAATCACAACAATAAATATTGTTAAAATTGAAATAATTAAATAGGTTGAGTTAAAGTTTTGAAAAATCGGAATTATGGCTAACCCTATTAAGATAAATAATATCGCATTTAAAGTTTCATCTAAAAGGTGCCAAAATTTATACACATAATCTCCCATTGCTTTTTGTACTCCAACTTCTCCACTTTCAGTATCAATATTTCTGTTTAAAAATAGCCCCATCATCACAACTCCTAAAGGACCAGAAAAATGAAATTTACTTGAAATTATTGAAACTAATAAAACTAGAGAAAGAGTTATTAATACCTCTAATTCAACATGTTCATTTTCAACATATTTAACTAGTTTCAGACCTAGATATCCTAAAAGACATCCTATAAAAATTCCACCAAACACTTCATTAGCAAAAAGAGAACTTACACTTCCTATTGTTATATTTTCAATTCCTGATATTTTAACTTTTAAAAGAGTTAAAAAAACAACTACCCCTATCCCATCATTAAATAGAGATTCTCCAGCAATTCTAGTTTCAGTAGTAGGTGATAATTTCATTTTCTTTACAATTGAAAGAACTGCAATAGGATCTGTTGGAGCTATTAAAGCTCCGAATAACAAGCAATCAACTAAAGTCAGACCTAGTGTGTTTAAACCAAAAAAAGGTTGCTCAATTAACCAAAAAACTCCTAGCCCAACTGCAAAGGTTGAAAAAACGACGCCAAAACTAGCTAACAATAATATTGTGAGTTTATCTTTTAGTAACTGATGAACATTTACACTTATGGCTCCTGCAAAAAGAAGAAAAGGAAGCATTATGTCGATCAATAAAACACTAAAATCAAAACTGTTATTCATCTCAATAACTGATTCCAAAAACTCTGGAAAGATTAAACCAATTATTAAAATAAATACAGATAACCCAATAGCTAAAACCATCAAACCTATAGTTTGTGGTAATTTCAATAGCCTTAAATTAATTATTGAAAAAAAAGAAGCTAATAATAAAAGTATTCCTGTAAGTTCAAGTACGTTCATGTAAATAAAGATTGGTTATCTATAACTAAAATAGAAAATTATAAGAATATTTAGAGATTTATTTTTTGTTTGGAAATAACAGCATCGTTTGTAACAAAAGGCATAGCCATCATATATTCAGATCTAGGCTTAATTTCAAACAAAGTATTTGATAATAAATCAAATGATGTTTCAGTCATTATTAGAGAAGGTTTTATTTCTTTATTAATTACCAAATCAATTTTCAAGTTATCATCATAGGGAGTATAATAGTAAGTGAATAAATTTCTTACAGATTTCAATTCATCCAACTTATTAATAAAAACATTTTGAATTCCAATATTTTCAAAACTGAGTGGCTCATCTGAATAAAAACTAATCCTGTTAATTGAACGCTGAGGTTTTATTATTAGCGTAATGTATCTTAAACCTTCACTAAGAGAATCTCTAACCTTAACAATATTAGATGGTTTAACAATTCTGTTATCAGTTTTATTATAATGTTTATATGAATTATTATACTTACTGGGATAAGTTCTATCATTTAAATTATTTTGAACTGTATAATCTTCAAAAAATTGTTTTGTAAAATCATCTAAAACATGATCATAACTTGCCCAATAAGACTCGTTTTTGTCAACGTCATTAATAAAAACTATACTATTTGGTTTTTTGTTGTTTTCATTGTAGTCACTATTAAATGATGCGATTAAAAAAAATAAAAAAGAACAAAAGCCTATTGCTTTTATACATAATTTATTTGAACAAATTGATTTAAAAACAGGAATAAGAAGACCAAACATTAGGACAATAAATAATCCTGTAATAAATAAATTACTTAAGCCTAAACCAACAGGTAACGTCCTTAATTGAGGTGCAAATATATAAACCAAAGGAATAGAAAGTAAAGTAGATAATACAACTTTTAAACTGTCATAGTTTCTTAAAAAAATCAATAGACCTAACACTATTAACGCAAAGTATACTGGTATAATAAAAAATGCTGCACCTTTTAAATAAATAAAAAATAAAAAATTTATAATAATCCAAAAAAACAATGGAGCGACAAGCAAATCAACTCCTTTATGTTTAACAAAAAATGATTTATAAATTTTAAATACTATCCAAAGGTTTAAAAACGAGAAGGCAATTATATATTGATAGCCATTATAAGTGAATCCATGTAAAATATCATTATAACTTGGATGTAAAAGAACTATTAATTTCCATAATAAAAAGGAAATAACCATACACGTGACAAGAGAACTTAAAAAAGGAATGAATCCAGTATTAATTGATTTTATTGACATTTTAACTGTTTTAATTCCAATAAAAAGTAAAAAAGTGAAAATTATAACTGAAAAAATCAACAGTGGAAGAATCCATGAAAAAGGAAAATGTAGTAGAGTAACAAAAGGGAAATTTGTATAAACTTGATCAATGTCACTGTTTAAATTTGATAAGTCTGAGTAAGCAAAATAATTTAGTGTAGTAGTGAAGTAATCTGCTTGATGAAGCAAAGTTTCTATATCTAGTCTTTCAAAAGAATCTTGTTCTGTATGGTAATCAAAATGATCTCCAATAAATGCGAAATTCAATCCATTTATATCGCCATACTCTCTAAAAATTGTCAAATCAGTATCGTTAGGCAGCATCTTATAAATACTATACATTAAAGAATTTGCTACAGGATAGTTTGGTTTAGCTTTAATAAATTCAGATAAAAGTTGACTATTCTTCCCGTTTGTTTCCATCAACATATAACTAGGACCTCCACTCCCTCTTGCTTCATAATTAATAACCAATCCTATATTACTAGCCAAAGGACTATAATCTACAAAGGCCTGAGCTCCAAGTAAACCTATCTCTTCAGCATCAGTAAAAACAATGTGAATATCATTCTTAGGTTGTTTATTTTTTGCTAAAAATGCTCTAACTCCTTCTAAAATAGCAACAACACCTGAACCTGCATCACTTGCTCCTAATGATGAATGATGTCTAGAATCATAATGCGATAACAAAACCAAGGATTTGCCATCTTCATAACCTTTTATAGATGCAGTAATATTAGCAGTATTTGTAGAAGACCTCCATTTACTTATAGCTACTTGATTTTTAACTTTAGCAATAAGTCCCATTTTATTTAACTCATTCACTATATAATTCTGAACTATTAAATGACCTTTAGAACCAGTATAATGAGGTTCTTTTGAGATTACTTTTAAATGACTCAAAGCATTTTCAATTGAAAATTCAGTATCTGAGTTAAACTCATTAGTAACTTTCGAAGGAGTTAAATCAGAATAGCTCCAATAAAATGTCAGAATTAATATAATTATAGAAATAAGCGAGGTGTATTTTTTCATTATTAACTATCTATTGAAGTTTATAAAAGTTTAGATTCAACTTAGTTAAAAACTTGTACAATGCCTAGATTTAATTTAATATATTCGATTAAAATTAACCTTTAATAACTATATATGAAAAAATTATTTCTATTAACAACTGTGATTTTATTTGCAGCTTGTCAAACACCAACTACTCCTACTGAACCAAAAATGTCTAATGAAGATATTTCTAGTGCTCTTAAGGAAAATGCTGTAAAACTTCAGGACGCTATTCTTACTCAAAACCTGGAAGAATTCAACAAGTATGTTGACCAAAACATTACTTTTACAACAGGAGAATCAAACTTAAAAGAGTTTATTGTGATGAACACCGAAAGATTAAACAACGAACAAGAAACTAATTGGGGTTCGTTTGAGTTAAATGATATAGATGTAAATCTTTCACCAGACTCTACTACAGCTGTATTAACTTTTTATGCTAAAGGAAATTACACTATTGGAGAAGGTGATGTAATAGACTACAGCACAAGAGCTTCTTCAGTATGGGTTTCAACTGAAAATGGCTGGAAAATAATGCATTCAAACTGGGCGCCTTTTGGAGGTGGCAATGGTATTCCTGAATAACATTACTAATAGTTTTATTTAAAAAACCCCTTATAAATTATTTGTTTATAAGGGGTTTTTTAAACCAATCCACTGCTTAATTCCTATATTTAAAAACAATGAATACATTAATAGTAAAATTCAAAATAGCAAAAACTACTATTAAAATATTTTTAATTGTATTTGCTTCTCAAAGCGTTCTATCATGTGTATACAATAAAAATATAATACCACCAATTAATCCTGTACCTACCAAACGGCAGTTAGATTGGCAACAAATGGAGTACTACGCATTTATCCATTTCAATATGAATACTTTTACAAACAAAGAGTGGGGGTATGGTGATGAGTCTCCTTCAACTTTTAATCCAAGTGAGTTAGACACTGATCAGTGGGCTAAAATAATTCATGAATCTGGAATGAAAGGAATTATTATAACTGCAAAACATCATGATGGATTTAGCTTATGGCCAAGTTTATACACGGAACACTCAGTTAAAAATAGTCCTTGGAAAAATGGGAAAGGAGATCTGATAAGAGATTTAATGAAATCTTGTAAAAAGTATAATTTAAAATTAGGAGTGTATTTATCTCCATGGGATCGTAACCATCCTGATTATGGAAAACCTGAATATCTAAATTATTTCAGAAATCAATTAAGTGAGCTATTATCTAACTATGGTGAAATATTTGAAGTATGGTTTGACGGAGCTAACGGAGGAGATGGGTATTATGGAGGAACTAATGAAATTAGGCATGTAGATAAAAAAGTCTATTACCAGTGGGAAGATACTTATAAAATAGTCAGAAACTTACAGCCGAATGCTGTAATCTTTAGTGATTCTGGACCTGATATTAGATGGGTTGGAAATGAAAAAGGATATGCAAACGAAACATCTTGGTCTAATTTATACAGAGATAGTGTGTACACAGGGATGTTAGATTACAATCGATTTTCTGCAGGTCAGGAGTTTGGAACACATTGGATTCCAACCGAAACAGATGTTTCAATTCGCCCAGGCTGGTACTATCATTCAGATCAAGATTCCAAAGTAAAATCATTAGATAAATTAGTAGACATCTATTTTAATTCAGTTGGACTAAACAGTGCATTATTATTAAATATACCTGTTGACAAAAGAGGGCTTATTCACGAAAATGATTCCCTAAGGCTAAGTGAATTAGCTAAGTTTTTAAAATCTACGTTTTCTAAAAATCTTGCGCTAAAAGGAAAAATAAGTACATCATCAAATAATGTTAAAAATTACAAAAAACATATTAATGATAATGATACAAACACATATTGGTCTTCAGAAAATGGTGACGATAAATGTAAAATTGAAATAAACTTTAATAAACCAATTAATGCTAATGTTTTAAAAATATCTGAACATATAGCTTTAGGCCAAAGAATAAAAAGTTTTCATTTTGAAATAAAATCGGAAAATCAATGGAAATCGATAAAAACAGGGACAACTATAGGTAATAAACGATTAATCAGATTCACTTCTAATGATATTGACGCTATAAGAATTACAATTCTTGAAACTAAAGGTAAACCTGCAATATCAGAAATTGGATTATACAAAACTCCAACATTAAATTGATTAAAGAATTATTATATAGCCATTGTGAATCTAGTCTTAGATGTAGGTTAATAAATTATAAAAAACGTAGTGATGAGCTTTATGAGTCTTTGAATTCAGAAACTAAGAGTAGCGCTGGAGACAAACACGAAACAGGAAGAGCTATGATACAAATAGATAGAGAGAAGAATGGGAAACAAATTAAAGAAGTTGAAAAAGAATATGAATTATTTTCAAAAATAAACAGTAATGTGGTTTTAAATTCTGTAGGATTAGGCTCTGTAGTAGTATCTAAAGAAAATCAATACTACATAGCGATATCAGCTGAAGCATTTGAATATAATTCAAAAACTTACTACTGTATTTCAATAAAAAGTCCAATTGGATCACTACTTTTTGGAAAAAAAACTGGAGATATTGTTGTTTTTAATGATAGAAAAATTGAGGTTTTAGAAATTTTATAATGCGTAACGCTGAGGCCCTCCCCTTCTAATTTCTTCTGAAGCAAAATCTTCAAATTTTTTAAAGTTTAATCTAAAAGCATTAGAAAGCTTAAAAGCTGTTTTATAATATTTCTGGTCATTATTCCAAGTTGCTCTAGGGCTAAGGATTTTAGTTGGAACACCCGGGCACTTTCTAGGCTGAGCGACACCAAAAACTGAGTGAATATGATATTCATCATAATTGTAATCTCCTAAATCTCCGTTTAAAACAGCATTAATCATTGCTCTTGTGTATTTTAATTTCATTCTAGTTCCAATTCCATAAGGTCCCCCAGTCCAGCCTGTATTAACAAGCCAGACATTAACATTATTATCATTCATTTTAGTAATGAGCATTTCTGCATATTTTGAGGGATGAAGAGGCATAAACGGAGCACCAAAACAAGCTGAAAAAGAAGGTGTAGGTTCTATTACACCTGACTCAGTTCCTGCTACTTTTGCTGTATATCCAGAAATAAAATGGTAAGCAGCTTGACTAGTAGTTAATTTAGAAATTGGAGGTAGTACACCAAAAGCATCTGCTGTTAAAAAAAATATATTTTTAGGGTTACTTGCTATAGATGGAGTTTTAATATTTTCTATATGATTGATAGGGTAACTTACTCTTGTGTTTTGAGTGATTGAAATATCATTATAATCAACTACTCCATTATTATCTATAATAACATTTTCTAAAATAGCACCCTTTTTTATAGCTCCAAAAATTTGTGGCTCATCATTTTTATCAAGATTAATAACTTTAGCATAGCAACCTCCTTCAAAATTAAAAATTGAATTATTTTTATCCCATCCATGTTCATCATCTCCAATCAACTTTCTATTAGGATCTGTTGATAACGTGGTCTTTCCTGTCCCTGATAAACCAAAAAAAATTGCTGTTTCACCTTCTTCATTGACATTAGCAGAGCAGTGCATTGGCAAAGTATTTTTATCAACTGGCAAAATAAAGTTCAAAACTGAAAAAATTCCTTTTTTAATCTCACCAGTATACCCAGTCCCACCAATAAGAGCGATTTTTTTAGAGAAATTAAGAATAGCAAAATTATGTTGACGTGTCCCATCTCTATTAGATTCAGCCATAAAACCAGGTGCATTAATAACTGTCCAGTCTTCTTTAAATGAAATTAATTCACTTTGAGATGGTCTAAGGAACATATTATATGCAAACATATTTGACCAAGGGTATTCGTTTATAACACGCACACCTATCTTATTACTAAGCACTGCGCAAGCAAAGCAATCTCTAACATAAAGGTCTTTACCATTTAAATATTTAATTACTCTACTATACAGCTTATCAAAATCAGAAGATTTAAAAGGGATGTTAACATCTCCCCACCAAACCTTTTCTTCAGTAATCACATCTCTTACTATAAATCTATCCATTGGAGACCTTCCTGTAAACTCACCAGTATTCACAGCCAAAGCACCAGAAGAAGTTTCAACTCCTAGTTTATTTTTTACAGAAATTTGATGAAGTTTTTCTGGTGATAGTTGATAAAATACATTATTTGATTTAATTCCGTAAGATGATAGAGATATGGTCTTTGTTTGATTAGAAGCCATTTATCATATTATTTTTGATCCAAATAAAATTATATAAAATATATGCTTAAGAATATTTAATTTAAAAAGTTTTAAAGCTTTTTATTAACATATAGAGAGATTCCATATAAAACAATAGTACTCCAAATTACATAAAGAAAATGTGAACTCGGAATCCATATATAAGCAAGAATTAAATTGCTGAATAATAAAAAACCTAATACAGTTAAAATTCTCTTTCTAACAATATTAATTTCAAGTATTTTATTTGAAGAAAAAGAAATCAATAAAACACCAATTCCTAAAACATACAAACCTAAAAACCTATATATCTGAGTTAAATATGCATTCAATGTTTGATTTCCATTTATTAAAAAAAGTTCATCAAATGACATGTTTAACCTTTCTTCATTTGCTATTTGATCTAAAATCCAAGGTTGATCATGTGAAAGCCACCTTATTCCACAGACAATAAGAGTTGTAGAAATTAAAATCAATGGTATTTGTAAAAACTTTAAATTAATATTAGAAATCATATGTACAATATAATAAAATCATAATTAAATTATATATTTAAAATAATATGAAAAAAATAATAATTATTTTGTTGATTTTTTTAGTGTCCTTTTCTTATTCTCAAAGTAATACTGAAAAAATTATTTTTGAAAGTGCTAATCCCTATTCATTTAATGATATAATTAGTAATGCTAAGGATGTTGAAAGTCAAATAGTTTATGGAATATTAAAAGTTCCTTTTGACTCTTTAAATCCATTAAAGAAATATCCTTTAGTCATTGGGGTTGCTGGAAGTCTAGGTTGGAAAAGTCATCATTACGAGTACTTAGAAATGTATCAAAGTTCTGGCTTTGCTACATTCGAACTAAATAGTTTTAAAAGTAGAAATATTGAGTCTACTGTTGGTACTCAAAATCAAGTAACTATTGCAGCTATGGTTCTAGACGCTTACAAGGCATTTGAAAAGCTTGCTGAACATCCAAACATTAACAAAAATAAAGTCTCAATTACTGGATGGAGTCTTGGAGGTGGTGTGGCATTATTTTCAGGGTGGTTGCCATTAAAGAATGCTATAAATAAAGATCTTAATTTCGCCTCTCACCTAGCATTTTACCCTCCTTGTTTTATTGAGCCAGAAAATTTAAATTTTACTCAATCACCTATTCACATACTTATTGGTGAAATAGATGATTGGACTCCGGCACCGCCATGTATTAACTTAGTCAATAAATTGTCTAGTAAAGCAAATATTAATATAACCGTTTATGAAGATTCCCACCACGGATTCGACAGAGAATCTCCTGTTGAAATAAACAAGAATGCCTATAGTTTTAAAGAATGTCTTTTCAAATTAAAAGATAATGGAGATATTTTAATGAATTATCTACAAATACCAATGACTAATTCATTTCTACAGAAAATAGGATTTTTATTTTGTACATCTAGAGGGGTTCATATAGGAGGAAATTCTATTGCTAGAAAGAACTCTTTTGAGTTTTCTGTAGATTTTATGAATAAAACACTTAGATAATTATTTCTATTATCTAACAATCTCAAAGCTATGGTTGATTTCAGTCTTTTCATTAATTGTTGCTCCAACTGAACAGTATTTATCTAAAGAAAGAGAAATGTATCTTTCAGCTTCATTATTAGTAAGGTCAGAAGAGTAAATAATGTATTTAATATTTATTGACTTAAAATACCTAGGAGGATTATCAACTCTAGTGCTGATAGTTTCTGCTTTGATATCTTTAAAATCTCTTTTTCTTTTTTTTATCATTGAAACTATCTCAACTGCAGCGCAAGTTGTTAAAGCGGATAGTAAAAGTTCCATTGGAGATAAATGAGATTTCTTATCTGGATCACACATATCTATTAAAAGCTTGTTGTTAGAATTGTTTTCTACTTCAAAAGTATCGTCATTAACATAATTCATTAAAACTTTAAGACTCATATTTAAATTTTTTAATTATATCAAACTTAATAGTTTTAAATTGTAATCAATATTATTATCTTCTTAAAAAAACAATATGCTACAAAAGTTTGGAGAAAAGTTTACTGACTTATTTAAAAAAACCATGCCAGATTCTTTTGTATTTGCCTTGGTTTTAACATTAATAACTGGACTTTCAGCTATACTTTTTCTAGAGTCAACCCTTTTAGAAATACTAGAATCTTGGTATAAAGGATTTTGGGGTTTATTAGAGTTTGGAATGCAAATTACATTAATTGTTGTAACAGGATACAGTATAGCTTTAGCTTCTAGTACCGACAAATTATTAAGTAAAATATCAGAAAAAATATCAAGCCCATTACAAGTTTACTTAACCGTTATAGTATTAGGTGTTTTACTTTCTATGATTTCTTGGGGAATGGTTATAATTGTTGCTGTTTTAGCAAGAGAATTAGCATTAAGAGTAAAAGGAATAAATTATCCTTTTTTAATTGCTTGTACCTATTTATCATTTACAAGCTGGGTTACAGGATTATCTAGTTCAATTCCTTTATTAATTAATACTAAAGATAATTTTTTAATAAAACAAGGAGTATTAGATCAAGTCATTTCAACTTCTTTAACCTTAGGTTCAAGTTTGAATTTTATAATCATTTTCATATATGTGTTTATTGTTCCGCTTATCGTATTTATACTGATACCTAAAAGCAGTAAAAATAAAGAATTAAAAGATCTGATTATTGGAGATCAGCAAGATGTTAAAATCAGCATAAAAGAAGAGGCTTTTCTATATAGGTCTAAGGAAAATAATTTGTCTGACAAATTGAATCATAGTAAAATTCTTCAAATTTCAATATTTATAATGGGTCTTTCCTACCTGATTTACTATTTCAGTTCAAATGGCTTTGATTTGAATCTTAATATAATGATTTTCATTTTCATTATACTAGGACTTGTTCTTCACCAAACTCCTAAGAGATATGCAATATCTATGAAAAGAGCAAGCAATAATGTTTATGGAATTATATTTCAATTCCCATTTTATGCAGGAATAATGGGGATTGTAATGTATACAGGACTTGGAGAAGCTTTTTCAAATTGGATAGCATCAAATGCTAGCATTTCAACATTTCCATATTATTCATACCTAATTGGTGGTATAGTTAATTTTGCAATCCCATCAGGCGGTGGAGAATTTGCTGTAATCGGTCCAAGTCTAATTGAAGCAGCCAAACAACTATCTGTCAGCCTTCCACCAGATCAAGCATATAATTATATTTCAAGAATAGCTTTATCAATGGCTTACGGAGAATCTTTAACTAATTTATTACAACCCTTTTTTTTATTAATTGTTTTACCCGTAATGGGATCTGGAACAAGAATTGAAGCTCGAGATGTCATGGGCTATTTAGTGGTTCCTTTTGTAATTCTTTTTATATTGGAATCATTATTAATACTATATCTCCCTATATAGAAAAGGATACTTAATTGCCTTTTTATTTGTAAATCTTCTTCATAAAATTAACCTTGGTAATGGCTGAGGCTGTTATAAGACCTGAAAAAAGCGCACCTCCTACTCCAGCAGATACGATATCTTGACCTGTCAAGTATAAACCTTTAATTGGTGTTTTAGGCCTTAAAAATTTTTGACTAAATCGAGTTGGTGTATGATCAATACCATATAACTCCCCTTTATTGTAATTAACAAAATTTTTCGTGGTTAAGGGACTTGACAATTCACAACAATCGATCTTACCTTTCAAGTGAGGAAGTTGATCATATAAATGATCTAAAAGTCTGTTAGTGATTTTCACTTTTAACTTTTCATAATCCTCTCCTCTTTTCATCCATGAAGTGCCTTCCCATTTTAAAAATCTTTCATAAGGTAATAAAGTGATAACATCAATAGTACTTTTATTAGGATATCTAGATTGCCAAGAAGGATCTTTAGATGATGCAAAAGAAATATAAACTAAGGGAAATTCTGAATCATTATCTTTTAAATATCTAGAAACAGCTGAATCATGATCTAAATCTTTTGGATAAATCCATAAGTTAGATTTAGGAAGCTTCAATTCTTCAGAAGTGCCGTTTAAACCAATATACAGACACCCATGAGCAACTGACGGAGTAACTTTAGTTAAGTTTTTATCAAAACCATGTTTAATTCTAATCTTTTCATTGATTAAATTATTGTAAGTATGAAACACTCCTGTTCCACTAATAATAAGATCAGAATAGAATTTCTTTCCATCACTCATTACAACTCCTTTAGCTGTATTGTTTTCAATAATAATACTACTGACTTCAGCCTTTGTAAGAATAGTTCCTTCAGAGGATTCAATCACCTTATCAATTGTCTTGGCTATTTGTGAAGAACCACCTACAGGAAAACTACCACCATTAAAGTAATGTTTTACTACACTAGCATGCATAGCAAAACTACTTTGTTTAGGAGGAAGTCCATAGTCACCATATTGACCTGTTAAAACTTTAATTAACTCCTTGTTTTCAGTTAGCGAACTTATCACTTCATATGTTGTTCTACTAGAAAACTTTAAATATTCTTTTCTTAAAAAAAAACCTAAAAAATTACTCAGAAAATTTGGCAAAGATTTATCTAAATAAAATTTTTTCATACTCTTATTACTATCAAAAACTAACTGAACATAATCGTTAATAGCTTTAACATCATTTGGAAAGTACTCATGCATTTTTGATTTAAAATTCTTTACTCCTTTTACAAAGTCATAAGTTTTATCGCCAATGACAATTTTGTCATAAACCTCACCCATATCAGCCCATTTAAGTTGATTGTTTGAAACATAATCAAACATTTTTCTGATTGGGGTATTAGGATTTTGAACTTCTCCTATATAATGAATACCTACATCCCACTCGTATCCTTTTCTTTTAAAAACATGAGTAAATCCACCTGCTGTATAATGCCTTTCTAGTACAAGAACTTTTTTTCCTTCTTTTGAAAGCAAAGCAGCAGTTGTTAAACTACCCATTCCTGATCCAATAATTATTGCATCATAGTTCTCACTTAACTCTACTTTTTGTTTATATGATTGAATCATAAATAAATTTTTATTAAATTATATATATTCAACAAGACATTCTTGTTAGAATGTTTTAAAAAACATTATATTTGCACATATCTTTATAAATATATTAATATATTCCGCACTTAAATAAAATACAAATGAATTTAGTAATAGAAAACCTCACAAAGACATACTCTAATAAAGTAAAAGCTATAGATAATTTAAGTTTAACAATTGGAAAAGGAATGTTTGGCTTACTAGGACCAAATGGCGCTGGGAAATCATCACTAATGAGAACTATTGCTACACTTCAAGCTCCAGACTCAGGTTCAATTATATTCAATGAAATTGATGTTCTCAAAGATCAATTATCACTGAGGAAAATATTAGGATACCTTCCTCAGTCATTTGGAGTTTACCCTAAAATGTCAGCCGAAGAATTATTAAATTATTTTGCACTTTTAAAAGGTGTTTCAAATAAAACTGAGCGTGATAAGCTAGTTAATAAACTTTTAGACATTACCAATCTTCAAGATGTAAAGAAAAAATACGTTGAAGGTTACTCCGGAGGTATGAAACAAAGATTTGGAATCGCTCAATTACTACTTAACAATCCTAAACTAATTATAGTAGATGAACCTACGGCCGGACTTGATCCAGCAGAAAGACAAAGATTTTTAAATGTATTAAGAGAGGTTGGGACTAACTGTACTGTTATTTTCTCCACTCACATTGTTGATGATGTAAAGGAACTATGTAACGATATGGCTATATTAAATGGTGGAAGAATTTTAAAACACATCAAGCCTGTTGACGCAACTAATGAAATTAAAAATAAGATTTGGACTAAAACTGTTACTAGAGAAGAACTTGAGAAGGCAGAAATTGACTTTAATATTTTATCTTCTAACTACAATGTTGACAATACCTTAACAATAAGAGTATACTCTGAAGAAAAACCTTCAAAAGATTTTAAGAAAGTAGAACCTCAACTTGACGATGTGTATTTCATTGCCCTTAAAGAAGATCAAAACAGTAATTCTTAAAAAACCAATTAAATGTTCTTAACTATATTTTTTAATGAAATTAAGTATTGGTTTGGAAGACCAGCTTTCTACATATATTCTTTTATATTCCTTTTTATAGCATTAATGATGTCTGGTGCTGCAGCAGGACTGTTTGATTTCTTGACCGTCACTACTGGTTCGTCAAAAATTGTTAATTCCCCACTTGGAATAACTGGGTTATTTGGAGGCTTATCAGGTATTCTTATTTTTCTATACCCTTCCATAATTGGAGTTTCGGTATATAGAGACTACGAAAGTCAAATGCATACTATACTATATTCATATCCTTTTACAAAGCTTCAGTACTTATTGGCTAAATTTTTTAGCGGAATTTTTATAGTGAACATAATCGTTTTAATAGTTGCTTTTGGTATAGTGTGTGGTTTTGTTCTTCCGGGAACAAATCCAGATATTATAGTCAGTTTTGATCTCAAATCTTATACAGATGTTTATTTTATATACATACTTCCTAATATGCTTTTTATGGGAGCTATTGTATTTGGAATTGTCACTTTTACTAGAAACATTTCTGCAGGTTTTATAACCGTGTTAATTTTACTAATCTTACAAGTCCTATTAACAAGTCTATTTGAGGATCCTGATAAAAGATTTTTAGCAGCTATTTTAGATCCGTTTGGAGATTCAGCAATTCAATATTATACAAGGTATTGGACTGTGTCAGAACAAAACGAACTATACCTGCCAATTAAAGAAGTTTTAATTTACAACAGATTACTATGGGGTGGTATTGGTGTTTTAATATTCACAACTATTTATAAAGTTTTTAGTTTCAGCCAAAATGCTTTTACTTTTTCATTTAATAAAAAAGAATCAAAAAGAGTTGTCAAATCAAATTTTGGAGGAATTATTAAAATTAATTTACCTAAGGTTAGTTTTGATTTTTCTTTTAAAAACCAACTGAAATCACTTTGGAAACTATCTAATATTGATTTTTTCTTTATTATAAAAAGCTGGCCATTTATTTGTATTGTTCTGGTTGGATTATTAATTAATTTAATTGGACTCTTCGAGCTTGGAAATGTATTTGGAACCGCCACTCTTCCAAGAACATGGAGAATGCTACAGTCGGGTTCTACTTTTACTCTTGCAATAAATATCTGTACATTTCTTTATGCTGGAATATTAATTCATAGATCACGAATTTCTAAAATAAATCAATTAGTTGATGTTAGTCCTACCCAAAACTGGGTCCTTTTTGGTTCTAAGTTTCTTGCAATTTTTAAAATGCAATTAGCTCTTTCATCACTTATAATGATCACAGGATTAATATTTCAAACCTATAAAGGATTTTATGATTTTGAAATATCCCTCTATATATATGAACTAATCGTGTTAAATCTTATCTACTTTGTAATATGGTCTTTTCTTGCATTTCTTGTTCAAACTCTAATTAGTAATCCTTATGTGGGCTTATTTTTAATGATTGTACTTTTAATTGGTATTCCTCTTATGGGTTTAGCAGGTGTCGAACAGGCTATTTTTAAATATAACCAAGGTCCTGGTTTTTCATATTCTGACATGAACGGATATGGTGATACGCTAAACAGATATTTTATTTATAAAATATACTGGCTATCACTTGGTTTTGTCTTTTGCATATTAACATCTCTTTTTTATTTCAGAGGAATACCTAGTAGTTTTAAGCAGAGAATTCTTATTGCCAAATCTAGATTCAACGGAAAATACCCCTTTTTTATAACGCTTTTCACTTTAATGTTTATTTCGATTGGTGGTTACATCTATTACACAAATAATATTTTAAATAAAAGAACAACTTCAAAAGAGAGTGAATTACAAACTGTAGAGGGAGAAAAAAAATATAAAAAATATGAAAATTACAGTCAGCCTAGGATAGTTTCAGTTAAAGTGAATGTGGATATATTCCCATCTTCAAGAAATTTAAGTGCTTTTGGTGAGTATTTAATGGTTAATAAAACTAAACAGGCTATTGATAGTATTTTTTTAGATCACAATGGACTAATCAGCACCTTTAAATTTAATAAAGAAACAGACCTTGTTTTGGAGGATACCCTTTATAATTTTGATATATATAAGCTAAAAACCTCATTATATCCTGGAGACAGCCTGAAATTATCATTTTCAGTCAAAAACAAACCTAATACTCTATTGAGAAATAATTCTCAAATAATATATAATGGCACTTTTATAAATAGTGGTATTTTTCCATCTCTTGGTTACTCATTAGGAGAATTAACAGATGATAAGACAAGAGAAAAGTATGATCTTCCTAAAAACAAACTAAAACCACAGCCGTCAGATTCTACAGCACTTGGCAATACCTACATCGCAAAAGATGCAGATTGGATTGATTTTGAAGCTACAGTAAGTACTTCAAAAGATCAAATTGCGATTGCTCCTGGTTACTTACAAAGAGAATGGATTGAAGGAGATAGGAAGTATTTTCATTATAAAATGGATAGCAAAATATTAAACTTTTATGCTTTTAATTCTGCAAAATATGAAGTAATTAAAGATAAATGGAATGATGTGAATTTAGAGATTTATTATCATAAAGGTCATGAGTATAACTTAGATAGAATGATCAAGGGAATGAAGGCAGCTTTGGATTATTGTAGTGAAAACTTTAGCCCTTATCAACACAAACAATTAAGAATAATAGAATTCCCTAAAACTGCAGGTGGGTTTGCTCAATCTTTTCCAAATACTATTCCTTTTTCAGAAAGCATTGGTTTTATAGCTGATGTAGATGATTCTGAAGAAGGTGGTAATGATTATGCGTTTTTTGTATCTGTTCATGAAGTTGCGCACCAATGGTGGGCTCACCAAGTTATTGGAGCTGATGTACTTGGATCTACTATGTTATCAGAAAGTTTGTCAGAATATGTTTCTTTGAAGGTGATTGAAAAAAATAACGGAAAAAGTAAGATGCGTAAATTCCTTAAAAGATCTTTAGACACATATTTAACTCAGAGAACTTTTGAAAGTAAAAGAGAAAATGCGCTTATGTATAATGACGGACAAGGATATATTCATTATCAAAAAGGGTCATTAATATTTTATGCTTTGAGTGATTATATTGGAGATAAAAAACTGAATTCTGCACTTAAAAAATATGTGAAAAAAGTAGCTTTCCAGGAGCCTCCTTACACGACTAGTATTGATCTTGTAAATCATATAAAAGAAGTTACTCCTGACTCACTTACTTACTTAATAAAAGACATGTTTGAGACAATCACTCTTTATCAAAATAGAGTAATTGAAACTGATTTTGAAGAGCTTGAAAATGGCAAGTTTAAAGTGAATATTGAATTTAAAGTAAGTAAATACAGAAACAACGAAAAAGGCAGGATATTTTATGGAAATGAAGAAAGAGATTCAATTACTTACAAAACAGATAAGATGAAAAAACCAGAGTATTCTGTGTTTTTAGCTGACTATGTTGATATAGGAATCTTCAGTAAAGATGATCAAGACAATGAGGTTGAGTTGTATCTTGAAAAACATAAAATAACCTCTATTCACAATAAAATTTCAATAATAGTCGATAAGAAACCTTCTGAAGTTGGTGTTGATCCTTATAATAAATTAATAGACACAAATTCAGATGATAATAGAAAAAAATTGGCAGAAGAAGCTCTAATAGTTAACTCCTCTAAAGAAATGATTGTTCAGGTTATTTTGATTCTTATTTGGTTATTAGCTATTTTAAATATATTTCCGATTCTATCACTTAGAAAAAAAATACTAAATGAAAAGAAGACAATTTAGCAAGCTACTAACTTCTGCATCTTCTGGAATTATTCTCTCTAGTGGATACTCATATAATAGTTTAAAAGAAAGAAGTAAAAATGGTATTTCACTAGCACAATGGTCATTACATAAAATGATCAAAATAGACAAAACATTAAACCCCATAGATTTTGCACAAAAATCTAAAGAACTAGGTTTTGATGCAATTGAATACGTTTCTACTCTATATAGACCAGCATTAGAAAAGATGACAATTTCTAAATTAACTAAAGAATTAAAAAGCAACTCTAAAGAGCATGATATAATAAATCTTCTAATTATGGTGGACGATGAGGGTTATTTATCTTCTAGTAATCCTAACCAAATCATAGAATCTGTAGAAAAACACAAGAGATGGGTGGAAATGGCCTATGAATTAGGCTGTCACTCTGTTAGAGTTAACTTAGATGGAGAACAAGATTTGGATAGATGGAAAGAAAATTCTACTAAGGGATTAACTTTATTAAGCGAGTTTTCACAAAGTTCTAATATTAATATTATTGTTGAAAATCACGGCAGCCATAGTTCTAATGGGAAAGCATTATCTGAAGTTATTAAAAATGTAAATTTAGAAAATTGCGGAACATTGCCTGACTTTGGTAATTTTTGTATTAAAAGAGAAAAAAATAATCTTTACAGTGGACCTTGCGAAATTGAATATGACAAATATCAAGGAATGAGAGATCTTATGCCCTATGCAAAAGCAGTAAGTGCGAAATCCTACGATTTTGACGAATTTGGAAATGAGACTACAATCGATTTCAAGAAAATGATGGATATTATTAAGGGATTTAATTATCAAGGTTTCTTAGGGATTGAATATGAAGGGAATATGCTTTCTGAGCTAGAGGGTATTGATTTAACAAAAAATTTAATTCAAAAATACAACGGCTAAATATTTATTTAATTCTTAAATATTTATAAAAATCCTAAGCTACAGTTCCTTAAATTTCGTAGTGATAATGTAATTGAAATATACTTTAATTATAAGTCGTTTTATTTATAAGAAATAAATTAAACTTTTATATTTGTTTGAATTCATACTAAGATTTGCATACTGTGATTAAAAAATTTATTGTTTTCTTTTTTTTGTTAGGTTTTGGGTTTATTGGGTTAGCGCAACTTAGTAAGGTGCATTATGTCCCACCATTAACAAGCGGACCATCAAATGCTGATCCACTAGATCAATATTTTTACATATCAACTCCAATGAATGGAGATGTTGCTTTTACTATTAAACCAGTAGGTGGAGACGTCTCTAGTTACATAAACGGGCAAGTATCTAATTCAAGCCCATATAAATATACTATAGCCTCATCAGGTTACTCACAATTATTTCAGGATCCCGCAACTACAGGTGTAGTCACTAGCGATAAAGGATATATAATTGAATCTCAAGATGTTATATATGTTTCCATAAGAATGAATGCGGGAGGAAATGCTCAAGCTGGAGCACTAGTTAGTAAAGGAGATAATGCATTAGGAAAAGTTTTTAGAATAGGAACTTATGACAACCAAGGAAGCGCAGGAGACAATTATTTAAATTTCTTTTCTGTTATGGCAACTGAAGACAATACTACGTTAAACCTTAGTAACAACAATATTAGTGGTTTAGTTATTCAAAACTATTCAGGTCAATTTCCAATAGAAAACATCACTCTAAATAGAGGAGAAAGTTATACAATTGCTTTAAAAGTAACAGATTCAAATGGGAATAAAGATGGTTTAATTGGGGCTTTAGTAAGTTCAGACAAACTAGTGGTGGTAAACACAGGTTCAGCTAATGGGAGTTTTGGAAATGGTGGAGCAAGAGATTACGGAATTGATCAAATAGTTGGAGAGAGTAAGGTTGGAAAAGAATACATTTTTGTCAAAGGAGATGGTCAAGATAGTTATGAAAATGTGCTAATTGTAGCACATTACGATGAAACTACAATAAAATTAAATGCTGAAGAAAATATAGTCGCCACAATCAATAAAGGAGATTACTATATAATAGAAGGGGATAAATTTTCTGATGGAAATCTTTATGTGTCCACTTCTGAAAAAGTATTTGCCTACCAAGGAGTTGGAGGTGCTAGTGAAGCAAATCAGGGAATGTTTTTTGTCCCTCCTCTTAGTTGTGAAAGTAGAGGGGATGTTAATAATATCGCTGACATCAATGAAATCGGAGACAATACCTTAACTGGTGGTTTAACTATCGTTACTAAAACCACTGCTACAGTTTTAATAAATGGAGATGACATTAACTCTCAACCCGCAGGAATTACTGTTGTTGGACCTATCAATGTTGCTGGAAAAGCTGATTATGTAACCTATAAAGTTACAGGATTAACAGATGATGTATCAGCTAGTAGTAGTGATGAACTTTACTTGGCTTATTTTAACCAAAATGGTGCCGCAACTTCTGGAAGTTTTTATGCTGGATTCCCTTCTGATCCAAACGTATCATTAAACCTAACAGCATCTGCTTTAGGATCATGCATATCCTCTGAAGGTGTTTCAAATGTTACATTTGAAGTGAGTAATTCAGGAAGTTACGACTCTTTACAGTGGGTAAAAAAAGACGAAGGTGCAGAAACTTATTCAGATATCATTGGAGAAACAAATAACACATATAAACCCAGCGAAATTGGGACATACGCAGTCAAAGGAACTATTACTTGTACTGGGAAAGTTTATAAATCAAGTGACATACCCATTAGTGTATGTCCAACAGATTTTGATGAAGATGGTGTTATCGACAACCTTGATTTAGATAAAGATAACGATGGAATTTTAAATACTGTCGAATCATTTGGGTCAGGCATAATAAATATAGCTGATGTTATAAACCCTGATTTTTCTTTAACTAATTCTAAAACTAATTCGGTTGTGTTATCTTCTGAATTGACTAAAGACAAAGAGTCAAATAGCTTTACAGGTACTGCAATAGGAACCTTTAAATCAGAACTTGTAGCATCAGAATCCGGAAAGAATATTTACAAAATTAGTGCCAATTCAATAGCTTCTCAAGGTCAAGACGAACTATTATTTTTTCATGCTAAAAAAGATCCTGATGTGGTTCATAACAGAATTGATGGAGAAAGTTTTATATGGAGGGTATTACCATCAAATAAAAACATTACTGTCTGGGATCCAGATGATAGGTTGCTAATTGATACAAATTATGATGGAAAATATGAAACAGGTGTCAAATCATTTACTGGTTCTGAAATTCGTTTTAAAACAAACCCTAATCCACTTGGAGAAATACCTTATGAGTTTTTTGCTTCAGAATGTAGATCGCTAATTTTTGAACACAATATCATTAATAAAGATGCAAACTCATCCTATTCTGGCTTTATTGAAACTATTGATTATAATCTAAATACTGATTTAGACTCCTCTTTCAATTATGACTTTATAGATTTAGATAGTGACGATGATTCATGTAATGACCTTACAGAAGCAGGGTTTGAAGAATTAGATCCTGATGGGGATGGAGTTTTAGGAACAGGGTTACCAACTTTTGATAACGGAAAAATAGACAACAGAGGAAAGTATATTGATCATACCTTTCCTGATCCTTTAAAAGATACTGATAATGAAATTTATTTGTTTCAAAAAGCTGGGACTTCAATTACAATAACTAAACAACCAGAATCAGTAAGTGAATGTGAAGATTCAAACGCTAGTATAGAAGTAAGTAATGCTAATCCAGATCCTTTAACCGCAACTGTCAATTATAAATGGCTAGTTTACAATTTAACAAATGAATTATGGGAAGACTTGATTGATGATGGAACATATTCAGGAGTTACGACTAATAAACTTGATATTACAGGTATTACTCAGGTTATGAACAGTTTAAGATACAAGGTAAATGTTTCTTCTAGTGAATACCTTTGCGGAATAGATTCAAGTGAAGCGGTATTAACTGTTGTATCTACTCCCTCCAAACCAATCGTAGAACCAATTCAGATATACTGCTTTGATCAAGCCAACCAACCTAAAATATCACAGTTAACAATTATATCTCCTGGTGAAAATTTAGTTATAAAATGGTATGAGACTGAAACAGGGGGAGAAGCCATTGACCCCAATATTTTATTAGAACATGAAAAAAAATATTTTGCTGAAGTCACTGACATTAAAGGGTGTAGTAGTTCCTCTAGAACTGAAACAAAAGCATTTATCTCAAACCCAATTTTAACTGCTACTAAAGAGGCATTATGCATTAGTGAATCAACAACAATTTCTGTAACAGGTGTTCCTCAAACTGCGGAGGACTTCATACTAGAACATCCTGAATTAGATTTGTTTTTATCATTTAATGGGTCTAACTATTTTCTAAAGCAAGAAGCAATGGCTTGGGAAGCAGCTTACACTTTAATACAAAGTTTTGGTACTGGAGCATCTATGTATCAAATAAACACAAAGGAAGAAGAAGATGCCGTATATAACAAACTTTTTGATTTAGGTTTTGCAGGTCCAGGAAACTCGCCTAATAATCATTTTTGGCTTGGTTTAAAACAGTATAACACATCAGAATTAAACCCTAACAATAAGGTAGACGAAGGTTGGTATTGGCTTGATGGACGTCAATTAACATCTGAACTTGCTAATTGGAATTCCGGAGAACCTAATGATTATCCAACAACAGAAGAAGATGGAGGTGAAGATTATGGCCAATTTGATTTTGGAGGGGCTGCCAAGGTATGGAATGATATGACAAACATTCAAGAAAGTGGAAATTCATGGCCAGTTTTTGAATTTAACGGGACTACATCAGTAGTTTGGGGAGAGTATACAAATGATGATAAAACAGAGTTTAATATATTTGATGAATCTAGTAGTAGTATTTCTGTTACTCCTATAAAAACTACAATATACTTTTTAGAAGTCACTATTAATGAGGTTATATGTAGAACAGAATTTACTGTAACTGTTAACCCTCCCCCTATTTCAAATGCTATTAATGATTTAATTTATTGTGATGACAGTGAAGATGGTGATGATACAAATGGCTTTATTGAGACTGTAAATCTAGAAGACCAATCTCCAATGATTCTAGGAGAATCACAATCAGTAAATGACTTCACTGTAACCTACCATTTAACTCAAGCTGATGCAGATGACACGACTAGTATTGGACTTACTTCTCCTTACACTAACTCAGTAGCTGGTGGAGAAAAAATATTTATTAGAGTCTTAAACAACACAACTTCTTGTATAAACTCTGATAATTCATTTAATATAAAAATAAATGCGATTCCTAATGCTAGCCCAGTTAACACCATTATTTTATGTGATGACAGTTCTGTTGGTGGTGATACTGATGGGTTCATCTCAACTTTTGACTTAACTTCTAAAACAACTAGTATTCTAGGTGTACAAAGTGCTGATGATTTTACTGTAACCTATCACCTC
>Ga0114998_10000143_pt1 | contig 44286 bp, 52 predicted proteins | sample ArcticOcean_MG_C_5_FD_87044 | JGI IMG/M metagenome (GOLD analysis project Ga0114998, IMG submission 87044) | Marine microbial communities from western Arctic Ocean - ArcticOcean_MG_CB4_138 | ecosystem: Environmental > Aquatic > Marine > Oceanic | place: Arctic Ocean: Canada Basin | collected... | reverse complement strand
TTTCTGTTTCATAATATTCAACCCTTTCTGTTTCACAGTGTTCAACCATTTTCATATTTTTCGAAGGCGGGGCCCCGGGTCCCCCACAATGTTTAACAATTAGCCTGCGGAAAAAAATTCAAGTTTGTTCAAAAAATCATCGGCTTCGCGTTCTCTTTTTCGCCTGTACCATTGAAAAAAAATGGACCAACAACAGCACAGTATTTCTGCAACAATGGCCGCAATCATGGCCAGTATCATCCAAGACTCCATTTATGATTTGTCGTTTAGTTGTATATATATCCATGTTTTTATAATTGATGTTTGTGTTTGTAATTGCATTGTATGCCATTTCTTGTTTGTTGTTGTCGTCGGTTCTGTTGTGCAAACGTCAGTATTGGCGTGTTCCCATTGTATCAGCATTGGTGCTATTGTTGACACTGATTTGGTACTTGTGGTCTCCTGTACATTTTGGGCCTGTATCAGTTTTGAAAAGCCACGACCGTCCTGTCATAGTCCAAGATGAAATCCGCAATTGGGGTGATACTGTGAGCTGCAGTCCTCGTCACATTTACCGACCTTCCACCATTACCGAGATACAAGATATTGTGGCCAAATCTTCCAAAGTCCGAGTTGTTGGCGGTGGTCATTCGTGGACTCCGTTGATATGTTCCAACGACGTAGTGATGACTCTCAGCTGTGGTCGTCCCGTGATTAACTCTGAAACTGCCATTTTTGATGCGGGCTGTTCGATTGAAGAGGCACAGAAATATTTGATGGTCCACAACAAGCAGTTGCATGGCTATGGTTCAATCCAGGTTCAGACTTTGGCCGGTGCTTTTATGACAGCGCTGCACGGTGTTCAAAATAAAAGTTTTGCCTCGGATGTGTTGGAAATTGCGGCGGTGTTGGCAAATGGTACTTTGATTGAAACTCGAAATATAGATATGTGGCAGGGTTCTATGGGTATGTTGGGAGTGGTAGTGCGCATGACCTTTAATGTGTATCCGAGTAAATCTGTCAAGGTTGTGGAGCGTTCTGCGTCGTTGTCGGAAGTGTTGTCGACAATGGGTACAGGTGGGTTGCTTGGCATGGATGCCAAAACGATTTGGGGCAATACCAAAGATGTGTATAATTTACGTACATTTTCAGAGCCGTTGGAACAAAAAATATCCCTGTCCCATCCGATTACATTTGACTCATTTTTGCACGACAATATAATGTTACCGTTATTGTTAACCCTCTCTCGTGTGGTTTATATGTTGCCTGTGGCCGAGTGGTATTATCCCAAGTATGTGGTCAAGAGAGAATTTGTGACAAACGCCTGGTACCGATATCCGGAATTTGGTTTTAAAAGTGCGGCGTACGCCATTCCACTCGAACATTGTTCGGCGGCACTGCAAGAAATTCGTCAAGTCGCGGCGGGTCATTTGGTCACGGTCGAGCTGCGGTATTTGGAGAAAGCTCCAGGATGTTTGTCTTGGGCACAGACCCCATCTTGCGTATTGGACACTTCATTTATAGATGCATCCTTGTACAATTTCGACAAACAGGTGGTGAGCTATCATGAGGGCGTTGAAAAAATCGTCGCGTTGTATGGTGGCAACCCTCACTGGGGTAAATACTACGCCTCTCCATACTCGATGTTGAACATCTCTTGTCTGTCTTCCTTTAAAGAATTCAGAGCCGCTATGGACCCTACTGACAAATTTGTCAATCCGTTTACAGCGAGTTGGTTGGCCGGTGGTCGTGGTGCTTATTATCCGTCGGCGATACAAAAAAGAGGGCAATTGTGTCGCGTTGTGCATCTGTTGGTCATTGTATTTGTATTGTTACTGTATATATGGCCGACAAGTTCTCGGCGACGAGCACGTTTTGGTTCCCTCAAATTTCAATCGTAGTGCTTTGTAGCGAATGTTTAAGAGCGTACGTGTACAGTTTTTGTTCGACATAAACCAGTACGACGATGATGACAAAGGCACTGACGGCGATGGATGCTCGATTGTCCAAAATGTAACTGTTACACAGCCATGGCGAGACATCGGCCAGACAGGCGACGACGACGGCCCAATGGAAACAGATGAGTAGTTGCAGTAGATAGATGCTGAGTGTAGAAATGCTTAAAGGGGTTTCGTCGAGACCTAACAGTATTTCTTCTCTTTTGAACTGTTTGGAGCGTGTTTGTATAGAGTATATGGTTTGACAGGCAATGGCCAGGATGGTGATGTAACAATGTAGTGTGACGTATTGAATGTTGCTATGATTGCACAAAGGTGCAGAGGTGACCCGATGACCAAATTCTACAAAAAGTCGGTCCATCCACCAAGTAACGAAGCTGCCCCAGACCCATGGATATGTAGAAGATACAAAAGCAAGATTTTTTCTAATATACATGTTTTTTTTTGTTGTTGATTATACATTTAAATACTCAGTGCTGTGCTAATAGTTTTTTTCTCTTCAGTGTATCGTTTTTTGTCCTGTTCTGCCAATGTGACATATTTTGATTTGACCGCATCGTTAGAATTTCTCCAGGCAGCTGCTACATTTGACATTAGTTCTCGGGGTGTTTTATCCGGGAATTGGAGAGCAATCGATGCTCTCATATCTCTCATGAAGAACGCGTAAGACGACCTTGGACGTTTGATTTTGTACGGTGGCGTGTATGACGACATTTCGTTGTGGTAGCGTTTACGGTCTTCTTGCGATTGTTCTTCGTATTTTGTTTTGTCCGTCACTACTTTCCACAAGCCAGCAATGTATCGAGATTGTTCGGTGAGTGACATTTTTCGCCCTGCCTCTTTGAGAATGGCGCGCTGTTCACAGGCATAATACAAAAAAGGTGTCATTGCGCGTTTCGGTCGATTGGGGTCTCGGGTTTTTTTGGTTCTTTTCGTCATGATTTTAAACTATATGGTTCAAACTATATAGTTTAAACTTGTCTTTGATAATTGGATTTTATAATGCGGCCGGCACCATCCGCCATTGTACTTGCTGCATATTTTGGAGCAGTGTCGAGATATGTGTGTATTGTTGTAGGTTTTCTTTGTGGTGTTCCATAACAATGTTGATGTCGGTCCTCAACGTCCAAATCGTCCAGAGATGAGCGATGGCGATGGCAATGCAGACCACGACCAGCGTACTCGAGTAGATGGTCGGGTTTTCTGTGTCTACGATGGTTTCTGCGTGGGTGGGTCGGGGAGTTTCTGGATATTGTCGTCCAATTGGTGGCTGGTCGTCGTTGTCGGAACTAACCAAGTCGTCGTTATCCAGGTCAGTTGTGTTTATAAAATTCATTTATTGTTTGCTTTTGTATGTTTATACTCTTCAAAAATGTAACTAATGGATTTGTATATTTATGTACCTTCAAAAATGTAACAGTTGTGGTTTGCGTTGGCGCAACTGTGTATTCTCTTTGACGGTGCGGTCGACTGGCAATACAGGCAGTTCTTCTTGTTCCAATGTTGGAGGAGGTGCAATATATGTCTCGGACGGTATAAAGAGGATGATGGCCCCAAACAGACTGATGGCTGTTTGGACGAGTATTGCGGAGTAGGCCAGTGTATTGTTGACATACATCAGCGAGAATAAGTTGGACGCGATTGAAATTGCGATAAGAATGCCTATGAGAGTGTATTCGGCGGATTGTATCATGATGATGATGATGGGCATTGCGACCAGTGGTGGTGAGACCCATACCGACCATTGAGATTCTATCAACAGCACAACATTTGTGACAACGGCAAACGGTAGAGCCCATGCGAACAGAATGACGATGCGTTGCGTGGAGGAGGCTACAAAGTATGGAATTCGGACAATTAAATAAATTGACCACATTTGGTACGCGTCCAGGAGAGCTTGCAGAGCAACCATGGCAAGTACAACCACGCTTCCCGGTAGTGTTTGGATACATCCTGAGTTTTCGATGCATCGCATGGTGCCAATGGTTCCTAAGGCCAGTACAGTTCCGTCCAGAAAGGTCGCCATGACCAGTGCTATGGCTGCTACGTACCAGGCAAATTTGGAGGGTACACATGAACAGAGGAGGAGCAGTCCGTACAAGATGTAATTGAATTCCAGTAAATTTGTGGCTTTATGGACAGAGTCAGAGACATATTTGCGTCCAAATTGTATGAGGAGTGAGATTCCCAGTACTAATATGACTCGAAGCCGTACATTATTTTGTAGTGTGACGGATGACATTTGTCTGTACCCAGGGTCTTTTATACTATGCGCGGCTGTCTTGTATTTGCAGGGATGTGGTGCACAATATTAACGACAAACAGTTGGCTTTGTATCATCGTCAGCCATATGAACAGTATCGTCGGTACTATGGTGCATGCAGTCTGCAAAGAGTCTTTGGCACTGGCAGTAGCAGCCAGTGCCATTGTTACATTGGCCAGGCACCAGCTGAAAATGTGCCATTCTTGGTGGATATGTATGACAAAAATAGGGATAAATGCGTGCCAGGAGACGAGTGAAATGGCGGACAGTATTTGTGTGGGCACTGACGACAGTAGTAGAATCGGAATTTGGCTGAGCGACAGTATAAACGGCATTGCGTAAACCAACAAATCAGGCATCAAACAACGAAGGGGTGTCAACTTGTACCATGTATTGGAATGCAACCGTGGTCTCCAGCAACATATTTGGTTGGAGGGCCCAAAGGCAATAGTTCTTCCCAAAACCCATGCCCAGATGCTTGAACTAACCGCATATAACATTATTGATAATCGAGTTGTTGTTTATACTGGAAAAAAATATGTTAACCATATGTGACTATATAAGTATTAAAGTGTAATATTTATAACAGTTATGTCGCAACATTGGAATCAGTTTAGCATTGATGTTGACAATCCTAAACGTCAAAAAACTTCTTCTACCACCTACGAGTTTCAAGCATTGAACAATGAGGTAGCAATGGAAAGCACCCCTGATTTGTTGCAACCAGAGACGGTTTCATCTCTCCAGACTCCTTCGTTGATGGTGGCCGAAACAAATTTTTTCAACCAGCAAAATCAAGATTACTGGCATCGTACGGATTTGTCTCACTTGCGCCCCTACGACTTCCCGTATGTACGGGCGTTGTTGCAGCAGGAACCTTGTGATACTCTCTCCCCGGAAGATATCAAGCACAAGGAACAAGTGTGTACTTCTATCCAGGTGGTGTCACGGGCCTACGAGGAGAAATATCTGAGAGAGCCGATTGGGAAAGAGAGAGCCTGCATCATGTGTGACCAGTGCCAGGGATTGCATTTGCCGTACGTCACTGAAAATGCTTTTATTTTGCGGGAGTTTTTATTGCCGACAGAGGAGGAAGAATATTTGCGCACAGGTAAATTACCGAGTGAGGGTCGTTTGTGTTTAATGTGCAAACGGTCTGAAATTGCCCGTGCCTTTATTAACATTCGTGCCGACGGTATGGGTGTCAAAAACAATGTGATTCTGCAAGACTATCGCAATATAGTTGAAAAAGAAGGCGAGTATTGCTTAGATGATTGCATCGTCTCTTCGCATCAAATTTTCCAAGGATTGTTGGACCCTGTTGTTTTGCACTTGCGCAATGCTTATCGTTTGAACGTGAAAGATGGTGTCCGTCATTATGAACAGTGGCGCATGAAATACCCCGGTCAAGAAAACCATTTTTTAGTACAGGCGCCCGAGAGTTAAATCTCGGGCGTATTTGTCCCTTTGAATTTGAGGATGGTATGGTCCGACATCTACCGGAAGAAACATTACTGACCTACTTTTCGGGGTCGGAGTACGAATGGCTGTTTCTGGGCTCGTTTTGGGACAGACTTCAGATATCGACCAGGTACGACGGTCAGAAACCGTGGACTCCTCCCACACACGACAACGAAAAGGTCACGGGACTGGTCGCAATTGTCAACAACCTCATTCATCTGATGTCCCTCTCGTCACTGCCGACAGAAATTGATTTTTGTCTGCATGTTTACTTTGATGCACATGTACCACTCATGTGTGCCATTGAAGACGCCCCGTCGTCGGAAAATATTCTGTCGCTGTTTCATAAACATTGTCCCAAAACAAGCGAAGTCATTCAGGAATCGAATCTGCCCGACATTATCAACGAACATCTTGAATGTTCCTTTTGGAACGAAAACAAAACAAAAATGAAAGCCATTGTCCATCTCATGTGCAAAGCATTGCCTCAGCGATGTCAAATTAGAAATCTTCGTGAAATCATTTCCAATTACTGCCAAGCCGACGACATCGTACACGAATTTATGAAAAATGCCCTGTTGTGTTCGCTACTGGGGGCCTACAAACACTGCAAAAAAAGACTATCGTGGTCGGCCCGCAAAGAAATCATACGACGTCTTGTGTACATGAAACCGAACCGAACACAATTGCAGGAATGGCTTTTTACAAACTACCAGCATCTCCTGTTTTACACCATCAAAGAATTTTTGACTTTTTCAATGCCCATGATTCCGGCTTTGTACGACGAACTGTGCAGCACGTACAAATGGGTCATTTTTGAAGAAACCGTGCGCGGTGCAATGGACAAGTCACGAACCATGGTAGAAAACAATATTATGACCTCTTCTTCCATACAAGACTGGATGTCACACATCGAATCCACACTCATTATTGTCAACAAACAACAACTATGCAATCTATACCGACCACAACGTCAAAACTTTTGTCAAACCGTCATCGCAACCTGTGACCGCATTGACGAAAACCAACAAAATGTCGATATTTATGAAAAATTTCCCATAGAACACGTACATCTGCTGCGCAAAATGACACAACGGGTACCCAGAGGAAACATACATGTAGAGTGGCTCAAATACTTTAATGTCAAACCACACGCCATTGAAATATTAAACAACTTGTACAAACATGTACAACAAAACAGCTACCGAACAGAACTGCGCAAATTATTGCAAAATATTCCACGATATGACTTTGAAGCCATTAGAGCACTGTTTGCGGCATTTTCACAGTCACATTCAGACATACGCGTCTTTCCACTGCCACAACATCTCTACGACGCGCAATGTGGCGCCCTTCGGCGACGATACGGGCTGGCCGCCGACGAAAACATACCCAAACACGTCGGCATTGTTTACGTATGTCTGTCGTGTCGCAGTTTTAAAGGGTTTGTAGTGAACAAACACAGCAAAATAAACAACCTCTTTGCAAACGGACACAGCAAAATTATTATAGACGACGAAACTCTCAAATGTTACTGTGGAAAACGATGTGAAAAATCAGACACCAAAAAAAGAAAACGAATTGCCGTAGATTCTTTTCTGCAGGGAGTTGAACTGGAGGAAGCCCGGAAACGTCGCATCAAAAAAAATTGGAAAACAAACAAAAAAATTGTACAAAATCAACGATGCGCCAATACAGAATGTATCGAAATCAATATGACCGGATGCTTGCTGCAATTTTATGGCACGCTCTATTTATTCTGTCCCTCCTGCGGTAACCCCACCACATTTCACCAAGAACAACACGACGAACACGGATTCACATGCGGACAGTGCATGAAAGAAGGAACACTCTACACTTCGGCCAGTTGCACCATATGCGGCACGTACAGAGGCAAAAACAGCTGGACGACCGTCAACACCGACAACGACGAAACCGTGGCCATTTGCACAAACTGCTACAAACCATGGCTGAAAGACTACGACGACGTCATCCCCGCCGACATCTTACAAAAACAGAGAGATACATACAAAAAAAAATAGATTTTTACATTTTACTTCAATCATAAGTACATCTACGACAACCGGTACCACAACTGGTACAATCAGTATGGTTTCGGAAAACAAACGACTTAGACATTCGCACCATCTGTTTCCGTACTGTAGGTTGCATAAGTCACGCCAATCACCGAAGGGCGCTTCACAACCGTCGCAATGTTGTCGGTGTAGTTGGCGTTGCTTTAAATAGAGATGTGTGGAATATATAATAATTGACACATATTTTTTTTTGGAACTCGAGGATTTTTACAAACCAAAAAATGGAGTTTTATTATGTTACTGTCCGTGAAAGCAAAAAATTTACTGCAATAACCAAAAGAATACTGGCGGACGCGAAAAAATATTCCTTCAATTATGATAGTATAAAACTGTATACTACACTTATATGTTTTGAAGCTATTCAAGACATAAATAAAGCAAATAAACATTATATTGTTTTAAATAGCAATGGGTGGGCAATCATCCTGGATATGCCAAACTTTGTGGAAGTTAAATATATATTTGTGTATCCAGACAATAGGCGCACAGGCTTCTTCACACAGTTATTGACATTACTTAAACGACAGAAAAAAGAAGTTAGTGTTTGCACGCGCGAACCAATCATGCTAAGCGCTTTGGTAGCAAGAGGGTTCCAATTTAAAGGACGTTCCCTCTGTGGGACAGAATTAGCATATATTTTACCTATCGCTTGATAATTCATATACTCATAAATCGACAGTGCACACAAACTATTGCAGGCCACAGCAGTTTATCGCTTTTGTATCTTGTTTTGAACATATTTTACTTATTGAACTTGTCCCCCTATGCTACCCAAAAATGGACGACTTGCTGGCTACTGATGCGCGGGACAATCCGGACCGAACCATGGGCCAACTGATAGTCTACTATTCCGACAAGCATTACAGCCGTATCAAATATTTTTTTGAGCAGTATTATGGCTTGAACTCTTGCCACATCGTATACAGAAACAGTGGTGTTGAAATTTCCAGGCACACACTTGTCAAACATTGGAAGTTAAATGCTGCCGTCAAGCAAGACGGAAAACAGGCTCTTGTGCACCGTTCTGCCACGAAATTTCTAAAGAGATGGATGCAAGACCCTACAGCTGAAATCATCGACATTGACGCCGCAAGTGTGTGCCACACGCCCAATTTCCAAGCATTCGAGCGAATCCCCGCTACTTTTGAAGGTCGTACCATCGAACTTGGGTACGAACTGCAAAACTTGAACAAATTAGTACAGTACATGTATCACAATTTTGTCACGCCAAATTTCGCTCGAATCCATCCCATATACAAAGCAGCCCATTTATTATATTCCGAATACACATTGCAAGGGCAACTCGACAGTGTTTTGAGTGATGTTTGTTTCCGCAAGGGAATCGATACCGTTCCAATCCACAACGTTTTTGGTGATTTGGGTTTTACGGAATTGGCGTGCACAAGAGTATTTTGCGGAAACGAAATGATTGTGCCCAGATTGGTAGGGAACAATTGGAAATACCATCCTAAAAAGCGTCCATTTCCCAATTGTTTTTCGCCAATGGCTCGCCAATATGTGGATGGGCTGCTGGTACGCTACTGTTATTTCTTGGGAAGAGTACGGTTATATGTGAAAAAATATGCCTATGACAGCCGTGGTATATCTAAACAAATTGATTTGCTCCAACGACAGGTCGAAGTGATGCGTAGTGTAAAAAATCCAAAAGAATATTAAAGCAACTATATTTAGGATGCTCTCTATTGAAAAATGTCTACATTGGAGGTGGCTCCCGAAACCACTTGGTTTCCTCAAGCTTCCGCCTCAGTACAACCCAGTCCAGTTGACATCAATCCGTTGGAGTATTTGTATTTGATTATTTTCTGTAGCAGTGTACTATTGTTTCTACTGTCTTCAAAATGCCAATCGTAACATTCTGCCCGAATTACGTGAAGTAACATTTGGCAACGTTTTGAGGACATCTTCCATATCCCAACCTGCGTGCGACAGTCTGTCTTTGTCATAAAACCCTGACGACACCCATTGTGTCAATGATGGTTGCCAGTATCTTTTCAAATCTTCCAATCTAAAGCCAAAGAGCCGCCATGTCTCCACATTGGCCCCTACATTGGCCAATATTGACCAAGTAAATCCTAATTCTACCAGCTGATGTGTGGTATATTTCAAAGCGGCCAATTCTGCAATGGACATTTTCATTTGCAATATTTTTTCTGCGGACAACTCTAAGTTTCTTTTCTGCTGAGCCCATGTGAATTTTTTCAGTTGTGTCGGGGTGATTCCCATCCCAATCATGTGTGTCCATGCAAATCCAAACTCCAAAATGTCTGCACTGGTATACTGAGCTGATATGTTTGACCATGTTATTCGTTCTTGCACTGCGTCCGATGGTGCAAATCCATTGATTGATATGTAAGATAATTTTTTGTTGTGGTAGACATGGTCCGCAAAACATGTTGCTTGTGGCGTAAGTGGAGACAATATACGATGAATTTTGCCCATAAAAGAAGTCATTTCGATAGGTTTCAATTGGCGTTGTTGAATTTTGGACGAAATACCGGAACGAATTGCGACCTGTCTGTCCAGGCCCATGTTTGGCAGTGTTTGATTGTCGGTGTTGCAAGTGTAACACAATGTAGAATAATGATGTGAGAGTACACATGACAAATGAAAACAATGTCCACAATCGAAAGTAGCAGTGTTTCGCTCCAAAATATTGGAGTCACACAGATTACAGTTCATGATTTAGAAAAACAGAAGTCTATTTATAATATATTTTTGTCATTTGATACTTGTGCTCTAATTACCCGTTTTTTTTAATTTTTTCTTCTTTTTGGTGTTTGGTTGGTCCGATTTGGTTTCGTTTGTCATATCCAGTGATGGTTCCACCGACCGAGTATGGATGACATTGCATTTGTGCAAGACGACGTCAACGGGAGCCCCTGGTTTGGAGTAGGACAAAGCCGTCCCCATGATAAAGCGAGATGCCTCCACCGCCCCGAGTTGCAGTGACAATTTCGAAAAGGGCGTAATCACAAATTGTAATTTTTCGTGTGGGATACCGGTTTGCAATGCACGATTTTTGCGTGTGCCCCGGTCCGCAGGATTGGGAATGTCAGCACAAATGATATCGCCTGGGTACAATGTATTTGCACCTGAATTAAACAACGTGTTCAAGCCTGCGACCGTAATTACAAACCCCTGTTCAAATACGTCGACCTCTGGTTTGAAATCGGTCACGGCCACACCTGCATATTTCAAATTTGCCATCACCTGAGCTTTTCTCGAAAAGGTATCGTCCACGGTTGAACCGGTCGACCCCGGAGCAGAAGCGTTCAACGTTTTGCGCCCTCCTTTCAATCCGTTGGCAAATGAAAAAACGTGCATTTGGTGGTCACCGTATCTGCGGACTCCTGGTTTTTGAGTTTGCATGCAAATTTCGCCCTCCATCACTTGGAATGCCTCGTCGGTGCCGACAGCAGGAAAATAGGGGTCAATGACATTGCCATACTTGATTCGCTGATAATGACGAATGTCAAAAGCAGCATTGAAGTCAAAGGAAGTTGGACGAGCGTAAGGTTTGATGCGACGGCGTTTTGCAGAAGAATACATGGGGTAAGATAATTAAAAATAAGGAACTTTATATACCGCATTTTTGTTATATACGCATGAGGACTTCAATTCGTTCCAACCCTTTACAAGTTTCTGTCACAGAATGTGCTTTCTCAATCATCACATCCGTTGGTTTTTTCAATGTCACCTGTGACACCACTCCGACTGGCATCAAAAACAATGCGTCCTTAAAAGTTGAACAGCAATCCATAGTGGCCCGCACTTCAAAATATACAGTCCCTGCCTTCATTGGTTCGCGCATCCCGTTTGGACCACAAAAGGTAGCATTTCGTCGTACCTTTTTCTGGTAAATGCCAATCCACAACATGGCACCGCGCTGTAAAATTCCATTGTTGTCCGGTTTCCACAAACGTGCCACTCTGGCTCGTCCTCGAACGTTGACATTTAATAACCGTTGCCATTTGGAACCAGTGTCCATGTCATTGTTCAAAATGCCGAAATAATTCCAATCCGCCATAATACTTTCTACACTGTCGTACTGCAAGTCATCCGTACCGTTCAATTTGGTGGATCGCAACAAGTGATTCATTACAGGAATGTTTGCCACAATATTGTGCTGCGACGATGCGCGTGAATCGTCGCGACGCACAAACAAAATGTCACCTTCCGAATAATCTTTTTCAAACCCACGAGTAAATGGACGGACAAACAAAGGGGCCCGAGCAGTAGAATTGACCATGACTTCCGGTACGCTATTGTGCATTGTCGGATTTTGCAAGGCTGACACTGATGGACGATTGCTGTAATCAGCGCCGACTCCTGGCGAAGATTTGAACGAAAACGGGGAATTGGAATTGACAGAACCATTTGTAGGTGTACCTTTCATAAAAGCAACAGATGTCATTTTTATTTTTACGCGTCCCTATTTATACTGTCATACTACAGTTATCCTTCCAAGCGATATTGTGGATTTTTTTTTCTCTCCAAGTCAAAGCCAAATAGTTTCAAGCAGTGGACTCTACAGTGGACTCCTCGCGCTTAAATACATGTCCGTCTGTACAGTAAAAACATGCTCCCGCCATCAAAACACCTAGAACGACTATAACGACACCGACGAACGTGTCCATAGTTGTTTTCGCCCCATCCAACTAAATACCCATGAAATCTTGTTTAAGAAAAACTGTATGGTTTGATTGATTGTGTTTTCGAAGCTACCTCTTTGGACAGTGGTCCCTTGTAATATTTAATCAGGTCTAGCTTATGTTTGGAAAGGGCAATCCACTGTTTGATTGAACCGTTGTCCACTTTGGTACGGCCGGTCACATTGTTGCGACTCAAAATATTTTCCCGCCGCACGTGTTTCTGCATGGAATTTACAAATGATATTTCGGACCCAATCATCCTTTTCATGTTCATCCGATGTTTGGAAAAATGTGCTTTGCATGTCTCGGCAGTGACCTCTGGGGCGTCTATGCCCTGCCTCTCCAACGGTTCTTTGACATGTGTTCGGTACAAATCGGCTTGCAGTGTATATATTTCATCGTCTCGAACTTTCCCAACCATTTGCGAATCAATTTCTTGCATGCGTTGAATGACGGAATGCGCTTCTCCTGAACCACCATCTCCGTACTGGCACAAAGCACATTTGCACCCGTCCGAGTGCATGTCATCTTCGTCGTCACTAAAGTGACAGGGTACAAAATCTCCTGGGTCGTCTTCGTCCATCATTCCCGTATTTTCAGCCACTGCTTCAAAATCCAAAGCGGGCAATATATTCATGGTTGCAACAAAAACACATCTTTATATATCTATTTTTTTAAACACTGAAACACATGAGCAGTGGCAGTTCGTTTGAAACAATTTTCCAAGCAGGTGTCTGACATTTCCATGGCTTCCGCCGCCGTCAGTATGCCATCTTTATTGGCATCGCAATCCATGAGAATTCTTTCGGTTCCGCCAAAAAAATCAAAAGCTTTGACCTGCCACCAGGGCAGATGGTCGCCGATGGCTTTTGTCAGTTCTTGTCGTGTAATCGTCCCGTCTTTGTTGCTGTCAGCAACGCTGTAAAAACAGTTTACTGCCGCCTGTTTCGAAATACAAGCATCTGCCTGTCCAAACATTATCACAAGTCCTACTAATGTCCACATCTGTTCAGAGTACGCCATGCTTTATATACTGGTAATATGATTATATAAGCACGACTACGACAACGCAATATGTTTAAATATTTCCCAACAGTGCATCAACTGGTTGCCTCTGGTTGGACTGATACCGACGGGCGCAAATGGTTGTTTCAAGACCCTCCACAAGAAACCCCCTACGACTGGGACGACAGTTGGAGACTGGCCTATGTCTATACTGCTAAACAAGAACAGTTGCACCGCGACGATGAGTATACACTGACCCGAGAATCTGCAACGAGACAAATCAATGTGTGTCGACTTTTTCACAAAACGGGATTTAAAACATGGGCAATTGTTCAAGTAGTATAAATGCTCTTTGCTGTGAAGAGCCTATGATTCTACGTTGGTCACTGGTCACCCTTGCAGTGATTTGTTTTTTGCTTCAAATACGAAATTTCCAACGTTATTTGGTCGAGCACCGCCGTAAGCACGATGCGGCTGTGACTTATTTGAATTCCGATGTTTGTTCCGACGCTATTACCCGAGCTCAGTTGGGCACTTTTAATTTGTGCGAAAAGGCCGAACATATTGTAAACGAGCGTCCGGCTCAGACTGCCTTTTATGACATTTTAAACGATTGGTACCCCTGTGGGCACGGTCGTTGTGAGGGTGCGTTGGATTGGTTGTGGGCAAAATCCCATTGGATAGTGCTTTCGATTGGCGGTTTCGGAATGTTGATATATTTCAAATGGGTGGACCACCAGCGTGACATTCTTTTTACCAAGATGAGATTGCCGATGATAACAGCGACACATGTCGATTAGTACTATAAAAAGCGTGCGTGTATGAACCATAATGTCGGAAAATTTTGTTCGGCATGATATTAAATTTGCCCCTGCCGAACCACTCCAATCGAACGAGACCAGCATCCATGTGTTGGACGATGAGAGTTCACAGGAACGTTTTCAAGATGTGAACGGTGAGAATTCGGAACATTTGCTGGCACGACAACGATTGAACGAGGAAATCCGAAAAGACCCAGCGTACAAATTTTTGATGCAAGTTTCCGCCTTTGCTCAGCGACGACTCAACAAATTGACGGGCGGTAAAGCAGTTGCGCATCCCAACTCTCAGTGCGATTTGTCCGCCAATATTTGTTCCAAACCGCCAGACGTCAAAAACATTGATTGGATGCAAATCCCTGAAATTTCCGGTGTCGTGCATTTGTCCGCCGATGCGTACGGGCACATCAAAGAATCTGAAACAATTGTCAATAATTTTATTCCAAAACAACCGCTAAAAGTCTTGATTGAAGATCCTCAATTTCAAACACTGTTTGCTCGACTTGTGGCAATACGAATGGGATTATCTTCAACGTTGGCCAATTCTGATTTTCAAAAAGACCGTGCATTTGCACGGTTGCATCAAGAGCAAACAATGGTGTTGAGAGCATTGCAGAAAATTAAACATAACAATAGAAGAAAATGGACAGAACCAGGTTATTATTAATTTAAACTATTTGTTGGTATACTTCTCTTGGCAATTTTAAACGATTGCCACGCATGTATTGGGGGTTAATAAGCTGAAACGATGGGAATTGCTGTTGAATACTGACCAGATTGCCAACCAAATGCGCAAACACTGGATGTTGTGGGTCAATGGGCGTACTGATAAATTGAGAGTCCGTGGAAGGAGTCAGTTGAAAGACATCGGCCGGGTTCATTTTGTCTACAATGGTGGCCGATCCAGACAAATGTACCAACCGCATGACCAAAGTATCTTGAGGAGTCATTTTGTATTCTTCTTCGACGATGCGAACGGTACTTGGGCGCAAAGACGGTGGGCGCATGACCTGAGTATTGAAGGTCAAATCGTCGTCCCACGAACAACAAGAAGCAATGCGCGCCACATTTTTACTGTTCATGTCTTGCCATTTGTAAAAAGAGTTGTCACTGCCAAAGGAAGTAGGGTAAAACTGTAGGCTCGATTCGCTGGCAGTGTACATACGGTATCCCCCTAAAGTTGAAGATTTCACCAACATTTGTGAGGTTTGTTTGACACAGTCGTTGGTAAAGTAGACATTGACATTGTCGGTGAGAATGTCGTTCACAGTGTCAGTGTAGGAACATTCCGTCGCAATCGACGCCACCATGCCCGCTCGGTGGTTGGAGGAGTGCAGCGAAATCGATTTTGAATTGCCAAATTGTGTTCTCTTCCACTGCGTGGCCACTTCACCCGCCGTTAATCCTTGGTTCAACCACGACAAATACAATGTGTTCAAATTTGGAGCCGAATCGACAATAACATGGTGCGACACATCTTCACTGCCAAATTCGTCGGGACGGGAAATCGAAAAGGCACCCACGGACGAGTTTGGCATTGCCAACGCTACTTGTTGCAAGGACTGTTTCGTGGCCGGTGTCTCCAAAGAAAAAATGGAACGACCGCGACCAATGCTGGGATGAAACCAGCTCATATCTTTTTCCGACAGTTTGTAGTCGGGTTTCACACAGACGACAAGCCCTGACGCGATAGTGGGTACATTGGCAAACAAAGCAGCGTCGTTGTCTACTGAAAAATTAGCAAGGACCTGCACACTTTTGACAAATGTTGCCTGCTCTTCCAGTCTTGTCATAACCGATGCAAGTGCTTGAGATGCTGCAGAGTCTAAATTAACATTTTGTGATTTGTTTACAGTGATTGACATTTGGAAATGTCAATGCATATTATATAGGGTGTTTTTGTTATTCATGCGAACCAAGTCTTATTTTTTTTTGACATTCATTGTTCCAATCGTTCCACAAATGTGTTGGAACTGGTATAAATAATGATTTGCCAGCACAGTCACTGTCGAAACATCGTTGTTGCACTGTTTGTCGAGCGATGTCAATCCCAAACCAAATGTTATTGCCTTTGTGGCATCTTTTTGCAATGCCACAATCGGTCGACAAACAGGGCAAGGTGTATTGACCATAACTGTTCATCGACAGTTTGTGTCTCGAAATATTGGCCCGCTTGTGTTTGTCCAACCACGCCAATATTGGATTCAACAAACTGCAATAGGTCGACCGTGTGCTATAATTGGACAATCGCACAGTGAGACGAATCCATTTTTGCATGTCGTGGTCGTATCTGAAGAGATTGGAGGGCGACAACGACGTCGATTGAGGTTCGGACTTGTCGAGTTCCAAACATTCCAACCAAGCAGAGGTGTCTGGACTTTGTACCAGCAGTTCGTGCCACTGCTTTGCATGTTTCAAAACCCGGTTCGACCCAAATTTGGTCGAACCCTTGATTCGAAACATGCGGTTTTTGGTGTACACCGCAGTGTCAACGGCCTCTGCCCCATGCTGGCCCTGCATGGCTAGCACCGTTTTTCTAACAAAAGCGCCAACATGATAGACATTTTTGAGGTAAATGTCGGTACAAATGACATGCCAGGAAAATTTGTGTTCGCTGCATGAATCTACAATCTCAAAAGTAGGCTGGGCAATATTAAACTGTCGACGACATGCCTCGGTGAAAAAACGGACAATCTCTGCAATGTCCACAAATGTTTCGGATTCGATATCTAAAAAAATACGGGAAGCCTTGCCTTCCACAAGACATTCGTACCAGTGACGAGCTTGCAATTTGTCGTAGATGGCTACAAATTTAGAAATCGTACCGACCATGAAACGTTTCTGACCAGCCGCAGTGACATCTTCCGCAACCACAACACCATCAGGGGGCACATTGCACAATGCGCCACGCAAACTGTGGTACATTGTGCAATCTTTTAAGTTTTTGTCCACGGAAAAATCTTATCTTAAGAGTAACTTATGAAGTGCTGCACGATTTAACTTTTGGGAGTTATATAAGGGCAATGTTTTAATCCAAAATATGTCCCGAATTCAACGCCCATCCAACGAACTCCAAACCAGTACTAAGTCAGACAACATTGATGAAATGACAAACATGGCCAGTTTGACTGCTTCCGCACCAAGTGATGGTAAAAAGGAATCGTACACGACCCGTGTCGTTTTCGAAGCCAATGCATCGGCTCAACAAATGCAAGAAGGTGTCGTTGTTCAGCTTGCTAACGCCTCGCATGTTTTTGCATCCTCGGCTAAAGATGTCGATGTCTCGAAAGGAATTTTGACTTCCATCACAGTCAAATCCATCTATTCGGACTGTTCCGAACCAGTGACTTTTGCACTCAATTTGTACAATTCTTCCGAGCAAGAACCAAGCATCAAAAACAACGAAGGATGGTTGCACACTCCGACGCAAACCGATTTTGGTTCCATGGCTTCTTCCAGAGACGAGGAAGGATATCGCAATTTGTTGGCAGTCATGCCCTACGAAAAATCTCGTGCCGAACTCCAAGTGTACGAACCGAACGAAATTGCCAATGACCGCTACATTGAACAGTACGGCAATTACAATGGCGAAAATTTGCACGAGGGAGTGGTCGCATTTCCAGGTGAACAGTACTACTTGGTTTCTCAAAACCATGTAGTCCTCGACGTGATTCGCCAAAATTGGGAACAGTTGGGCATCAATGTCGACAACGAAGCTCGGTTCAACGGAAAATACGTCCAGGTTCCCGCCCATGTGTTTGACCGTGTCTGCAACGACCTCAAATCTCATGTCCTTGCACGTATGCCCTTCACCAATTTGAACGATGTCCGTGCCAAATTTTACAGTAAACCCACCGAACATTACGCCGATGCTCACCCAGACGGCGTCAACGGTCTCTACAAAGTATGCGTGGAATTACAAATGAATTACCAATTTCCATCGGCCAAAGAGGAAGAAGAAGCATAAATACTATTTAAATAACTAATCTAATTTGTACTATTACCATCCATGTCCTTGTATCACTGTACCTGGCACAACTGTGGCCGCCCTGTATTTGCCCTCACTCTGTGTCGAAACCACTATCGTGCTTTTCGGGTCCCTTGCGCCTGGCCCGACTGTCCGAGAGTGTCCTACTGTCGTCAAGTCTGTGCTCATCACTATCGCAAAAAACAATTTCCATCCATTGTTTGCTGTTCGGAATGCGAACAACCAGCTTACATCGACAACAAATGCTTTTACCATTTTACGGCCAGAAGTTGCATTGAATGCAACTCGAAAGTGTTTTCCAAACAACTGTGCCAACGACATTACATGCGACAATGGAGAACGGCCAAACCGTCTATAAAGGCAGAGGCAAAGTCCGACAACCATGTTTTGCCATCATGAACTACAGTTGATGCGACTGGTACAGCAGAAACAATCCGCCGAGGCCATTTATTACGCACAGCGGTACCTGAGCGAGTTAAACAACATTGGCAAAGACACTGTGCTTATGGCCATTTATCAAGTGCTGAATCGAAATAAAATTGTGGCCAAGCAGCATATTGCCCTCTGTCTACATCTCTACAAGAAAATTGATACCGGTCCCACTCTTTATTCACAACCATCCGTAAGAAAATTGTTGGTTTCTCATCAGTTAATTTAATCCTTTGCCAAAAGTGGGTGGACCACGCACACTGACAACAATCCAGAAACCAACATGACATTTCCAATCATCAGCCACCAAAGACCGGATACCCATTCATCTTTTAAACATAAATTGGATTCAACCATATTTGTATCTTTAGAAATGTGGAATATATATAGACCACTTTGGTTGACATAAACATGAATTTTTTTACAAATCCTCAGCAAAAACGATACGTTCTCAAACCCATTCAACATCCTAATTTATGGTCTATCTTTAAAGAACAACAATCCGTATTATGGACGACAGAAGAAATTGATTGGTCTCAAGATTTAGCAGATTGGCAACAATTGGAACCCGGTGCCCAACAATTTTTGTTACATATCCTCGCTTTTTTTGCCAGTTCGGACATGCTCATTGTCGACAATCTAATGGACCAATTCATGGCAGAAGTGCAAGTGGCAGAAGCGCGAGCGTTTTACACCCTGCAAGCATTTGTCGAAACCATTCATTCCGAGACCTACTCGTTGGCACTGGAAAAGTTTGCGCCCACTGACCAACGCACACAATTGTTCAACGCAGTGGCTCAAGAACCCACTACCAAAGCCAAGGGAGACTTTGCGACCAAGTACATGGATTCACAACGACCTTTTGCGGAACGTCTATGGGCTTTTTGCATTTTCGAAGGCGTCTTGTTTTCGGCATCGTTTGCCAGTTTGTACTGGCTACGTACCAAGGGCAAATGCAAGGGACTCACTTTTTCCAACGAACTGATTCAACGAGACGAGGGTCTCCATGCTAAATTTGGAGTGGAAATGTTAAACATGTTGCCCCAGCTGCCTGAACAAGAGATTCATGCCATATTGAAAGAAGCCGTGGCCATCGAAGAAGATTTTGTCAATGCTGCACTTCCCACAACGCTCACTGGAATCAGCGCCGCTCAAATGATAGAGTACGTACAGTACTGCGCAGACAGATTACTGTCCATGTTGAAAGGCGACTACGCACCACTTTGGAAAGTGGACCAACCTTTGGTTTTCATGGACATGATTTCAATCGATGCCAAAACGAATTTTTTTGAACGACGGGTTTCCGAATATCAATTGGCTCAAGTGGGGCAACAAGAGTCCGACTCAATGTTTGCATTGGACGCTGATTTTTGAAGATCGGGTACAAACAAATACACTTGTAATTACAAAATACAAATGGCAATGCATAACAACGACTAGAACAACTATAAACCAAAACATATTTTACGATTATATTAATATTATTATTTCGAGTTATAAACTGGTCAGTTCTCGAATGGCTATGGCTCAATTCGACCGATTGCATTTGTATCTCCAAAACCACAAACGCCTTTTTCCAAAGTTGGTGCCGGCTCTGAAACATTTATCGGAATTTGTGGGCCACGACGACATCAAAGAAACCGTGTCCAAGATGGTGCTGTACTTTATTGCCCAGTGTTCGAAACAGCCACGCCGCTCCAAACGTCGTCGGTCCAATCGTAAAAAAACACAAGTCAAACGCCAGCGGACATTTTCGTCGGTCAATTCTGAAGAAGAAGCGGATGAAGACTATGACCCCGATAAAGATTCCGCCGGAATGGCCCTGATAGCTTTGCTGGCCCAGTCCCTTCACGGCGTTGACGACGATTCTTCCGACGACGAAGAGACGGAAGACCCACCGTTTGTTCAAAAATGCCGCGACAAATTAAACTTACTGCAAGGACATTTTGTACACACTCTGCTTCTCGGTAAACCAGGCTCTGGCAAAACCACTTTTGCCTCGTTGCTGGTCGACGTCTGGGACGCCCTCGGCATCATCGACAAACGCCGCTTCAAAATTACGAAACGCTCGGACTGGGTTGGGAAATACCAAGGTCATTCCGTAGCCAAAGCAAAAAAATTAATAGATTCCGCCAAAGGGGGAGTTATTTTTATAGACGAGGCCTATTCCATCATTTCGTCCAAAGACGGCGACGACATGTACGGACAAGAAGTTCTTACAGAAATCGTAGAAGCCATGTCCAACATTGACAAACAGGTGATATTCATCATGGCGGGCTACGAAAAAGATATGAAACAACTTTTTACCCACAACGCAGGCCTCGAGCGACGCTTTGGATACGTGTACCGTTTTAAAACACCAGCCGCGGTTGTATTGGAAAATATTTTTCTAAAACAATTGACCGAATGCAAATGGAAAGTCGACAAAAAAGACCGCAAACTCATGAAAGATTTCTTTCATCGAAATTTCAAAAATTTACGTCATGGTGGAGGTTCCACCAAGCAATTGTTGTTTCACAGTCAACAAAATGCAGTTGTACGACATTTTCCAAATACTTCGGAAAATATTCTACAACTTACAGACATTGAAGATGGCATGAAAACTTTTTTGCAACACGCTCAGATATTCAAAGCACCCACACCACCTATGAACATGTACTTGTAAAATACACTATTTAATCACTGTCTATTCAATTTAAGATGACTTTTCGTTGGCATTCCGTCGGGTGGGCCCTACTTGTATGGGCCGAAATATTTGCATACACTCTCCTCACATTGTCCGACAGTACACAACTGCGACGGACCGTGCCAATTGCAGCACTACTTTGCACAATTGTTGCATTTATTGCCTTTGTTTTTCACAAAAGCAAAGAGTTGAAAGCAGTAGTACTGTTTGCTTGCTGGGGACTTGTCGCAAACATTGCCATCTTTTTGAGAATTTGGTCCGTCGTCGACGACGCGTTTCTTAACATTTACATCACAGTCACATCGATACTCACATCCATCGTGTGGTGCATCATCAGCCACTCCTCTCAAGTATCCGAAGCTGCCTGGCACTGGTACATCTGGTTTACCATCGTTCTGACCGCCGTCTGTGGGGCATTCAACAATCAATTATCGCTGGCAAAACAAATCTACATCTTGAACACCGCAATATTGCTGGTTATTCAACTCATATACGCCTGGTACACTTTTAAAAATCAAGCAGCAGGTCGAAAAAGATGCAAACATCTGTGGCGCATCGCGGCCGGAACAACAGTCGCATGCACACTACTGGTTGGCAGCATCCTACAAAAATCATCCACCATTTCAGATGCACAATGGGAAAGCTGTGTCGTATCCGTCGAAATTGCCGCAGCATTGTTTATTATTACCGATGCCGTTATTGGATTCAACCACGACAGCCAAGAGACGGACGCAAATTTGCCTATAAAGTATGAACAACTCGGCACAAATGACAACACTCCATAATCTAGCTCTTTTTCTGGGATTTATTGTCATTTTCATATTTGTACACATTGTCTTTAAAAATATTAGACAACTCATGCTCATCGGTTGCAAACTAATTACTACAACTTATATTTGGGGTGTCGTCTGGGTAATGACGCAACTGCACCGGTTACCAGAATGGCAACAGGAACTTTCAAATTCAGTCTGGACCCTAGTAAATATGACAAAAACAGACAATTAATTTTTTTTATGACAAATTAATGGTCGGTTCTGAAACATCGAATTTGGCAAATAGACTACAATATCCTCACCCATATCCTTTGCACAAATGTACAAAATTCCGTTGTCAATGACACGGTACCGTTTCTTGTCCACCACTATCTCATCGCCCTCGCTTATCATATTTGAAGAATAATAAGTTGCACCAGACAACAAAGACACGATGTAAGGCTGCAGCGCATAACCAACACCAACGGAAAATCCACCAAACAATGACACTGCCACCTTTTCTCCCATCAAATGCCCCAACAAAAATACCAACACCACCAAAATCGACAAAAAATTAATCGACTGTGAAACATACACCGAATACTTGAAATAAGAATGAATACCATGACTGCACGAAGTCAATAAAGGAACGCTCACCAACAAAATTCCAGCACATAACAAGATGTCGTCCAACGAAGTCCATACTGTTGTAAATAATTTAGTAAAAGTATTATCATCCACCATTTTTTTATACAGATGACGTTTATATAGTCAACAAAATGTGGTGCATACAACGCTGCAATGAACCCATGCATATGATGGTACTCATCACCACCACAAAAGTTGTTGACTTTTCAAAAGAGGTACCCACCTCCAAACACAACGCGTAAGAAATGGCCCCACGGACCCCGCACAGCGAAAAAAACAACAACTTGGACACAGACCAGTACCTATCACCACAACAGTGCAATAAAGCTCCCAATGCAAAGACAACCACAATTCGAGACATCAAACACGCTAACAATACCAAGACAGAATTCCAAGAAAACTCGAAACTTGGCAACGCCAATCCCAACATCAAATACACATACGATTCCATCATTGAAGCCACAGCAACCACAGTTTCTTTAAATTCGGAAGGCGATACCAAAGTACTTCCATATACAAACAATGACACAATGCCCGAAATACCCACACTCTCACACAATCCATACACCAATAAAGAAATTAAATAGTGCAATGAAATGTCGGACGAAGGCCATCGGTTCATCAAAAACGAAGAACCAATGCCAGCAACAACCGACAATGTCAAATTCACACAAGAAATGAACACTATCTCGGACAATAGCCAACCAGAGGCAATGGACCGGTCCGCACGCATCAAAATATGCACCATTGCCACAGAAATGGCATCATTCATTATAGACTCGTTTTCAAGGACATCCACCACTGCACCTTTGTAATTTATTCGACCACGCAATGCCAAAGTGGCCACCGTATCGGTTGGTGCCAAAATTGACGCAAATATCAAAATACGAATTAAATCAGTCTCGTCCGTCCACACATAAATACCACCCGCTATCACTACCGTCGACAACAATGTACCCGGAATTGCAAATACCAACGACGGCAACCAAGTCTTTCGAAGCAACGACAGTTTAAATTCAAAGGCAGACTGCAACAAAATTGGAGGCAACAACATATACATGAAAAATTCAGGAGCAAAATGAAAAGGAATCGTTTTCCAAATACATGATACAATCATGCCCAACAACACTGCGAAAACAGAAGCAGGTACATAATTAGACCAGTTTAATTTTCCCCATACAACGACCAAAGTTACCAACACCAATAAATAAACAAAATCATTTGCCATTTATGAAATATTATACAACTATATACTTGTCACCACGGTAAAATCCACACCATCACCTTCACACACGCATCCAGTGGAGAAATTTCGATTGAAGAATTTATCCGGTCAACAACAACATTGTCAGAGACTGTTCGGTAATCGATATAAACATTGGAAGTGGGCAATCGACACGTCCATTTAGACTCGAGGGCAGAGCAACTCATATTCCACTCAAATGTAAGATTCTTCGCACACATTTCCACAATCCCAGACAATTGTGGAGACCTTTCCAACATCAAATCCATCTCATTCACCAATGAAAAATAGTAATTCCAAATCTGTACAATCATCGTCATCAACACACTAAAGACAAACACCAACACACAAATACGATAACACCAAATACGGGTTTGCAATTCGCACATAACCACCATCTTCATATTTATAAATCTTTATTTATACTATTTATCTATGTTTTCTGCTTCTTGTTGGTCAAAGTTGGTCGAATCGGACTGCTCGGACGCTTGGTTCCTCCAAGGCTTGCGGGACTGTATGCTGGCGAGGCGGGACTGTACATTTGTTTTTTATTAGGACTTGCGGGGCTGTACGCTGGCGAGGTGGGGCTATATGCTGGAGAGGTGGGGCTGTACGTGCATTTTTGTTTTTTATTAGGACTTGCCGACGGCACAGGGCTGTATGCTGGCGAGGTGGGACTGTATGCCGGCGAGGTGGGGCTGTATGCTGGTGAGGCGGGGCTGTACATGCCTTTTTGTTTTTTATTTGTCGACGACACAGGACTGTATGCTGGCGAGGCGGGGCTGTACATTTGTTTTTTATTAGGGCTTGCTGACGAGACAGGGGTATGCCGCTCAGGTGCTGATTGTTGCTGCTGCCATGCTGGTACCGGCGAGGTGGGTGCATACGTCGGCGAGATGGGGACATACCGCTCGGTTGCTGATTGTTGCTGAGGTGCGGGATTTGTTGCAAATGTACTGTGTGTTGCCCACATTCCGTTTGGTGGGGCTTGAGCTTGCCATTCGTCAAACAAATTCTCTTCTTCCTGTATGGTTGGTTGCCAGGTATCTTGGTCCCATTGTTTTTGGTAGGATTTCTCAGTAATTACTTGGTTGTAGTAAGAACCACATTTTGCATATTTGCCAAGCAAAAGTTGTTCTGAAATCCCTGTCAATTTGTCATTGAGACCTTTGACTGCGGCATGATGAAAAATTTCAACCGGTTGCTCAAAAGTGGCTCTTTTGAGTGGAGTATTGTCGTCCATCATTTTTTTGACGCCGTGCCTGGTCAGTGCATTGATATTGCCAGCCCATGTCATCCAGTCAATGATGACCATGAGATGTCGAATATTGACGTACGAACCATCAAAAGAGAGTACAGTGTGCATTTCTCGTAGTAGAGCGGCTCTGGCCGCTTCAATACCGTATGTAGCACGAATGGCAAAGATGTCGTTGCATTGTGTTTTGTGTTGGTTGATGGATTGCAATGAATTGACAAAGTTCAAGTCGATGCCTTCCGTGTCAATGACAAATTGTCCTCCTTCTGTCCGTATATCTACTTTCGGAATATATTCAGAGCCTTTGATGGTGGTGTCTAGCGTATTTTTGGCATGTTTGAAAAAGTCGTTTTTTGTTCTCATGTATATGTGTACATTGTCGACAAGGTTGTCATGATATGCAATGACCAATTTTTTGTTTTTGCGTAAATTTGTTATAATATTTTGAGTTGTCACATCATTTTGTACCATTTTTTTCCTGCTGATAATGCATGTCAACATATTATTGGACAGGTTGTCTTTGTCCCATCGTAAATTATCTGGACATTGGAGGTACTGTTTTAATTCGTCGGTGGGTTGGTTGTCATATGTGTGAACCATTGTTAAATCTCTCACTCGAGTGCGTTGTATTTGTGTTTTAATTTTCCATGCTTTTTCTGGCCGAAGGTCGGAGTCGGAGAAGACTGTGATGCAGGGTGTTTTAATTTTTTTGGAGGCATTGATGAGCTCCTCGAACCGTGGCACTCCCAGGGTCACATTTTTAGCACTGTTCCCAGCATTGTGAAAGGTATCTCTAACACACATGCCAGATGCGGTGACCATGTTTCGTGTTTTAGCTACTGTTAAATCATAAACAAATGGATGTGATGATGGAACTTCTTCGACTGACACTACCTCGTCCAAAAATACATCCTTTAGTACTTTAGCTGTACGGCGGACAGATGCGCCTTCCAAACGTTTTGCTTTACCCGTTGTAGTTAAATGGATATGCTGCATGAATTTCTGGCCTCCTTCAATGCTAATGTATAACGCCCACATTGGATTTGACTTGACGTCCCAGGACATCATTGTCGAATATATGCCATACTTTTTCAAAAGTAATCCAATGCCTTCGGTCAATAGCTTTGATCTGGAAGCAGTTGTCATGGCACCGTTCTTCGCAACTGAACCATCACCCGAAAAATAGGCATCCAACAGTCCCTCCACAAAATCTTTAGGTGCTGAAAAAACGAAGGACGGTACCTTTTTAACCCACGAACCATGATTACACAGTGTCACCATAAGACGGGTCAAAACAGAAGAATGAAACATAATTGATGTTGATGTTCCATTGTTCTTTTGTCTGTGAGCTGGAGCTGTAACATGGTGTTTGATACCCAATGATGTGGGCCAAATCGCTGCCTTCTCTCGATAATTTGCATCGTTATTGGCAATGTGAATTTGATGTGCAGTAGCACATCCCTCGGCCAAATAAGCTCCAAAAAAAAACCCCGAGTCACGATTTAATTCAAGAATATCTGGAATAGGACAGGTCGAATGTCGAATATGTTTTGGGAAAACGAACCCAGCCGTCCGAAATCTTGGTTCTCGTCTCATTGCTGACTTGCAAGAGTCCGAGCGTTTGTACGGGACTTTATCTTTGTACTGACCAAACCAAGACCAAGGTGTCATATCAATTTTGGAGGTGATCGACGTAAATATAAACTCTGTTGGAGATAAATAGTTTTTCACCTCAAGTGTGGTGAAACCTGGCGAAGTAGGCCAAGTTTGGATCACTGGAATCATGTCGCCTACCTGAATCGAAGCGCCATCTTTCGTTTCAATGTGACCATCTTTCACCACTAAAAAGGATTTTGCCTTTGTTGCAGTCACATCCCGACCTGATTTTGTTTTGACACGCACCAAAGTATTTGTTCCATCTTTATTAACTGGAGGGTGACGCGTCACGGCTTCAAGGGTTTCCCATGTCACATTACCATGTTCATCTACTGTGAGTGCTTCCGCAAGGCCATCCAAAATCGGCAGGTATTCAGTGTTGGGTTCTGGGATTTGAATCTGCGCCGAATGAGATTCCATAAGACTGTCAATAAGCATCCCTACGGAACCATTTCTGACCGCATGTACGTGACCATTCCATCTGATAATCAGTTCAGTGTTGTAGTCCACACTGTTCAGCGTCACTGGAGGTAAAAAAGATTAGTCAAACTGTATCAAAGTGTAAAGTACCAAAGGAAAACAAACAAAAAAAACACTTACTTTGTGTCGTGGGCTCACCCACTGACTGAGCCGCGATGGTGCCAACCATTTCACCGGGTGCCACAATGGATTTGTGCCATTTTTTCAACAGTATGTCGATGATTTTCTGCAGGGCTTTTTCAGAGCATCGTAAGTCTTTCACAGCAAACACCGACAGTACATATGCCTGTACTAGGGGTATTGATTGAACAGCGGTTAGTAATGGTTGTACAATTTTTTTCGCGTTGTCTGTTTGGCCGTTGTCTTTGTATTTGTGCAAAATCCTAGCTGCGGGGACGGAGACCGCCCACTTGTCCCCTAGTCGGAATGATTCGTTCCATTTCCACATGGTGTAGGCATCCTGTACTTCTGGCCAGGTGTGAATGTCGTAGTCTGCCAGTGTTTTGTTGTCAAAATCACAGTCGACCATTTCGTGATACATGCCATCGATACCGTCTTCGCCGTAGATAAATTGAATGACTCTTTGTTGGGAATCTCTGACTGTTTGGTCACAGGCCACGCTGATGGACTCTAGAGATTTGACTAAACGGCGTTGAATGTATCCGGTGGTGGATGTTTTGACGGCGGTGTCAATCAGGCCTTCTCTGCCACCCACGGTATGGTGCCAATACTCGTCAGGGGACAGTCCGTCAATGTACGAGTGTTTCACAAAACCTCGGGCACGAGCCGATTCGTCGGTAGCTCTAAACATTGGCAGCGTTCTTCCGTTGAGGGTCGGTTGCATTCGTTTACCCGAGCAGTTTTGTTGGCCAACACAGGCCATAATTTGTAGAATATTAACCATGGACCCTTTTGAACCTGATTTGACCATGAGTCCGAGACTATTGTCGGGAGCCATTGCATTTTGAGCAATTAGTCCCATTGAATCTCGTGTTTGGTTAAGCATTCGATTGATGCGCATTTCAGAATGTTCGCCAGTTGTTAGTTTCATGACATCGTCGTCAATCGTGGCACATTCGTCTCGAATGTCGCGAGCGGTTTGTTTGGTAATGCGCATGTCTCCAATTCCAATCGAGAATCCAACAGAGGAAAACCAAACGTGATTGATGCGCTGCAGTTCGTTGATGAATTGGCAAGTTCTATCGGCTCCGTAATCGTTGTACAGTCTATGAATGATGGACCCGTGCGAACGACCGAGTGCTTTTTTGCCCAGTGGTCCTTGTAGCAGTTGTCCTTGTACAATGGTTTCTCTCCAATCAAAATCAGATGGGAACAGCACTGACATGCATTGCAGGCCGGTCCAGAGAGGTCCCGGCAGTTGTGGTTCTGGCAATGTCGCGTCGCTGACCCACATCAGAATGTTGCACATTTCGGCTTTTGTGAGTGTCACCCCGGGGCTCGTCATCATGTACGACGATAGCAATGAATCTTGTACGATTCCCATGACTGGTTTGTTGGATTGTGGCGTAATGATGTTTTGTGCCACAGACATGAGTTCCAAAGCGTCGGCTCTGGATTCAAATGTCTGCAGCGCGTGCAAGTTCATTTCGTCACCGTCCTAAAAATACGAGGTTAGTGAGGTTGTGGTGTACGCAAGACAAGTAGCAACTTACAAAATCTGCGTTGTACGGAGTGGTACAGCTTAAATTGAGTCGGAATGTTTTTCCTTCTAATATTTTGGCTCTGTGGCACATGATGGACATGCGATGCAGAGAGGGTTGACGATTGAATAAAACAGGGTCTCCATCTTGCAAAATTCTTTCAACGGCATCGCCCACTTGCAATGTTGTTTGGCCTTTGATGGTTTGCATGTCGAGACGAGTGCCGTCTTTTTTAACAATGTATTTGATGCGCTTGTCTTGGTTTTCAACCATTGTCTTTAGTTTGTCGTAGGTGAGGCGATTGACATGTTCTACTATTGTTAGTATTTCTGCCACGTATCTGGGTACCCCCACTTGGCGCATGTCCAACATGGCATCACCCGTGATGACCGTGCGAGCCGTATAATTGCAACGCTTGCCCATCAGCGTCCCACGCATGCGCCCCTGTTTGCCCACCAACCGTTCCGAAATGGATTTCTGGGCGGCTCGGGATTTTCCGGGCATTTTGCGCTGGTCAATGTACATGTGGATGGCGTCTTGTAAACGGCTTTGGGCATGGGTTCGGACGACCGAATTTTCATCTTTGGCTTTGTACGCCGCCTTTGAAATGCGCAGTACATAGACAAGACGGCGTGTTATGTCGTCCTCTCCTCGTACTTCATCTCCGTCCAATGTGGGCGATGGACGAACACAGTTGGGAGGAATGGGCAAGACCGTCAAAATAAGCCATTGTGGGTGGAAATCGTCCACGGTTTTTCGAAAACATTTCACCTGTTTCTGAGGGATTTTCCCCAGTCTCTCGTAAGCTTCATGGGCCAATAACGGTCGCAATCCCTCCTCGTCTTGGATGGTAAGGGTGATGGCATTTTTCTTGACGAATTTGGGAGTAGTCCGTTTGCATTGGGGGCATTTTTTTTTCAACGGGTCTTTGGACACGTGGCCACATACACATGAGCGTTTCAACCATTGCAACACTTCAGCCATCCAACCAACATGGTAAAGAGGGCAAGGCAACTCATAATGCCCGAAATGGCCACTGCATTCCGACCAAGTTTGACCACAGGCAGTACAACTGCCACGGCGACTCTGCACTCCAAACAATGGGTCACGCAAACCTCCACGAGTGGCTTGACCGTCACAATACAACTCATCGGTCACGACTTCACACACGGAAATACGACGCATTTTGGCGGGTGAGAGCACACCAAATTGAAGATTGGCGATTTGCATCCTGTTTGCCATACAAATCACTTGTAAGGGATCGTCCACAATCCAAATATATATAATTAGAATAAGTTGTTTTTTAAGGAATAAATTTAAGTTTCTACAAGTTAGTTTCCGTTAATCTTGGCAATTTGACCCATTCTGTCTCTCAAATTTCCCGAACTAAATCCTGACAAAGCTTTAAACAAATCCGGATTGCTGGCACGAATGGAACCCATGGCAGAACTGGTTTTGGATGAATCAAAAGCGAACGGATTGAATTTTTTGACAGATGCTTGATGCACTACAGAAGTCGTGTCGGGCACGATGCGGCGTTTTTTAGTCACAATGTCATGGACACGGGATTCCAGTTCACGTTTTTGTTTCACCTGCTGTTGCGCAGCCAACGACTCAATGTCAGACTTGTATTTTTTGGAAGCTTTGTGAGCAATCTCCAACATTTTGACCGACTCCTTTGGGAAATTTTGAGCCATCGCAAAAATTGCCTTCTTGTTCTCGTCCGTCATCGCATCGGCCGGCAACGAAGCAGACCATGAATCCACCAAAGCTTTCGACAATGCCTCCGCCTTACTCTTCGTCTCAAGAGTCTCGTTGTCTTCACGCTGCTTCCAAGCGGTTTGGAGCTTGTTGAGCTCTTCCTGAGCCTTCTCAAGGGCGGCTTTTGTATCGCCAAGCTCACTCTCTTGATTGATCACCAAATTCATCAATTCTTCACGATTATCAACAGATTGCTCGGGAGCAGATGCTTCGGCAGGGGTTTCGGAAGTGGTGGTTTCGACAGTTTGTTCAGAGACAATTGGTTCAGCAGACATATTTTGACGAGATGCAAGGTGGGTTATATACTCCTTTTTTTTTGATTTGTCCACAGATACCACTTGACATCCTGGTCGACGAGGTTCTGTACATAGAGAAACTTCAATAGGTCTTTTCTTAGTTGTACCGTCCCGAAACGAGGTATGGACATGTTGCAATGACAATCCAGTGTACAATGTATGGCCTGTAGAACTGGGTTGAATAGCATGGGACGCATACCTGCCTTCCAGAGAGGTCTCGTCCACTTTACCCAAAATCCATTTTTTTCCATCTTGGTCGGTCCAGTCCCGCTTGACCGCACCCACCGCTAATCCCTCCGCGTGCTCGATACGGATGGGGACATCGCGCAAAGACATTGAACGAGATTCTTCGTTGGTAAAATCAAAAGTACTGTCGTTTTCACCAGGAGCGTCGGACGATGGCAACACATTGCCCACAAAGTACGGCATTAATGTACAAAAAATTACATATTATTTATACTTGCTTTTATCAGTTATTTGAATTTGAAATTATTTAATTTTAGAGTTATTTAAGCAGATGCTTTTGCATCGTATTTGATGGCGTACACCATGAACCCCACCGCAACAACAGAGGAGGCCGACAACACGAATACGGAGGACAACAAGTTGACACGTTCGAATTGATTAGGACCTAACTCTTTACAGTCGGCTGGAGTGGTCAAATTTCTGTCGAATGGAAGGCCAAAACCCTCCATCGCTAAAACAGGCACAACTAGGAGAGTGGACAACGTCATGGCCAAAGCAGCACTGGCCGCACAGAGACGGAAGAAAATCCCAGAAATGTATTCACGAGGATTGCCATACAACATGTACGACCCCTCTTGGTATTTGGATTCCATATCAATGTCGATGGATTTGGCAAAGTAGGCAATGAGAAAGGCGAGCGCTCCAAAAACAAGGGCACTGATATTGGCACCACGGACAGACAAAGTACCGTACAAGAATTCTCGGTAGTCGTTGTCAGCATCTTCGGGCATCAGTCCATTACTCCCATAATTACAAAGTTTGCCCAGTTCCTTGCTTAGGTCGGTATCTTTGAAGACGCTTTCGTTGAGTGAGAGGGTGACGATAATTAAGACAACAACGGCCAAAGTGGAAACGACGGTTTGAGTAAATCCCATAATTTGTATAAGTATTTGTTGCCTCTTTATATAGTGTCCATTTACACTTTTGTGCAACATTCAGTCTTGTACTTGCCCACGACATACTGGACAAGTTGACGCATATTGCAACCATTGGTGCAGACACATTGTATGAAAGACATGTTGGCATGGCAATTTCTCTACTCCGAGGTTCAACGAACATCTGCATATTGCGCACATCTCAATTTCAGGCCTGGTGACGGTAGAAGTGGTGACCAGGCCATTGTCGATGGTGATGTCAAAAGTTGTTTTCAAATGCCAAAGGGTTGGCCATGTCGAGTCCAGAAAATCCTGCAAAAAACGGCCAAAAGGTGGTTTTGTGGGGTTACGTCGTTGCCATTCTTTCACCTTTTCTACAATACATTCTGGTGTTAAAAAGGGCGGTGCCCATAGTTGAATGGTTGTCATTGTGAACAAAATCAAGTATTATATATGGTATATTTAAAGGTACTCTCTGTTGGTAAAAATGGCCGAAGCAACACTGGAATTGTCCGACGAACAGCGGGAAGAAGTTCGTCAGATGTTGTCTCAATTTTCCACCAAAAAATCTTCACAGACCCAGCAGGCAAGTTTACAAAAGGAGGACAGGTTTTCGATGGACCCGGACCCGTTGGAGTTGGCGGAGCCGGGAGCATCGACCGATTGGAAAGAACTCAATGCCAAAACACGACGCTACACTTTTGTACGCGAAACACGGGCTGTGTTTGTTCCTTACATTTTGGACAATATTCGGATTACATTGGAAGAACTTCGGCAAAAAGCAGAGTTGATTGGCATGGACGTGACCTCTCAGAACGAATCCCTGACCGTATGTGCCGCAACCCAGGCAGACCCTGTTCGTATATTTCAAATTCAAACTGCTCCCCGTCCCGACGGCTTGACAATCGAGACTATACGGTATGTGGTGTAGGATGTTCCTTGTCTTTGGGGTACATGTAAGCGGATACCCCCATATGTACGATGACATTGGCAAAGATGGCAAGCAGTGCAAAGACCCACCCTATCGGCCTGTCATACTGCGCATACCAATACGGCAACTGTCCAGACACTGACCGACCACCGGAACCGACGTAGAGTGCTAAAAAGATGTTGTATATTGTGGTAAACAGCGCCGGTTTCCAGAATTCATGCATGTAAATCCGCTCTTGTTTTTGTGCCAGTAGTGCTACCATGTTGCAGCCGTGCGTGACCAGTGTCATCAAAATATTGACATTTGGGCGTGACCACTGAACCATCGGAGCAATGACTATCCAAAACCCGGCACAAATAACGATGGACGGTGCTAAAATGATGCTGTACAACCCCCTTGTTTTTTGACCAAACAGCAGCAGGCCAAAGTACACAATTTCCAATGTAAACGACCAAATTGTATAGTAAATAAAAATAAATTGTTGTTCCTTGACAATACCAAATCCCAATACAATACTAAACAACAACCACCACATTTTTAGATTCGCCGATGGCCCGCGCAATTATATACATTGTTTAGATTAAATTACAGGGTAGTGTAAGTCCAGCGAGTGTCTTCGACAAAAGCTCGCAAGGAGGTGAACGCCCCCCTAAGTAATTTGTCGACGGTCATCGGCAGTTCCTTTTGTACAAACAGTGCAAATTTTTCGGGTGGGACGGTGGGATTTTCGTTCACAAATAGGTTGTACAGTTGCGGTTCTTGGCGAATGGCAAAGAACAACAGGGCATGTTTGGCCACTCTGTCGTCGGACGTGATGGTTTGAGTCAACATGTTTTTCATCCTCACCGACATGTCCTGGTCCCAACGATTGCACACGATGTTATAAATATCACGACAGAGTGCGTCCAAATGTGTGCTTTCCACGTTGACAATGCAATCGTACATAATATCGGACTTGCAACGACTGTTTTCAATCACCGTCATTTGTTGGTACATCTTTGTTTGTACTGATGTACCATTGTTTGCGATCGTTGACTCAATAGTGGATTTGGTCAGTTGAGTATAAACAGCCACCAAACAAGGTGGATGCAAGATTTTGAAAATTTTGAAAAAGTCTTTTATTTTTTTGTTCGAGAGAGCATCGACCCACATTACGTGAACGCCATCGATGCAAATCCGGACAAGGACACAACCCTGACCGCGTCCATTCGAGATTTTCACGAGATGCGTCAAGACCTTTGCAGACTCATACTGAACCACATGGGACTGTCGGAACCACTGCAACTGTTTGTCAAAGCGCGCGGGGTGGTACAGTACAATCAAGTCCCCCAAGGCAGTCACTGTATTTTTGGCGACAAAACACTGCGGCCACAGGACGGGACACTAATCATCGTCGATGGTCTACACCCCTTTACTTTTGACAAAAGATTTAAAACAATTGTCTTTTACTTTTGGTACATTGTCCATTTGCCAGACGAATTAATTACAAACGCAATCAAATGGATGAAAAACCAATCGTGGTGGCATAACGGTCAAGTCACTTACGATTTTGCAGTGCAAAAAATGCATCACCACAACAGTGACATTTTCGCCAAACAAGCCTACGTCAAACTAACATCGGTATGCAAGTACATCCAAACAGAAATGTCCAATATTCGTATAAATTCAACTTAAAATATTATAATGTTTACATCCTTTGTTGGATGGCCCTTGCTTTTTATACAATTTTTTTTGGTTGACCAAGCAGAACAGCTGCTGGCCATACAAACAATCGTGTGTGCCGTTGTCAATACATATCAACCCTACCACACTGCAACAGTCGTTATCCTCTTTGCACGCCTAACACAACACCACTCACACGAATGGGTCAATATGTTGTTACATCATATTATCATTGCAGCAGCAGTGCTGCTGCAATATTTTTCCAAAAAATATTCCAAAGTTGGATGGGTCTGTGCAGCTTGGTCCATCTACTGGCTTGGATACAGCAGTGTGTATCCATTGCAATCTTGTCTGCGGTGCATGGTCTTTATCGTGGTGTCCAACGCACAAAAAAGGTGGGCTCAATCCAACAACAATTGTTTGAAAACAGTCTGGATTCTGATGGTACACGAACTGGCTTGGTGCGCCATCCCCATACAAATGCTGTACGAAATATACTCGGAAGACAATTCCAAAATTATCCCAGTTTAATTTGCCGAACACTCTAACATAATGTCAAAGGATTCCCAAGTTTTGTTGAGTCGTTGGTTGACCAGATTGTGGGTGAACCATGTCCAGACACGAGCGTCTTCCGCGGTACGCACATAGTCCAGGGGGAAAGGATGCATTTTTAACAGTGATTGAAAGTGTTCGCGACAGTCAAGACAAGGGAAATTTTCTCTGTAATCTGCAACCGTTTCTCGGAGTTCTTGCGGTGTCATACATCGGTGAAGCCGAGACCAATCGTAATTATAAGCAGAGACAGGTAGTACAAACAACAGTAACCAAAGCATATCATTGGGTCACGTATTAGGCATATATATAGTATAAAAGTTACAGTACCCACACTAAAAATGGATACACATCTTTTTATTTTAAGCACTATGTCACCAGCACTCACAAATGCTGCATTACCAAATTTTGACTTTGATACCAAAGCAGGTACCATACAAAAATTCAAATTGGACAATCAAACAACCATTTGGATAGCCTGCCAACATCCGGTCATCAACTGTCTAGCGGAATCCATCGTACCGTACATGGATGCATGTGTGTGTTGGTATCATGACCACTGCACCCTGTCCTGCCTTCGTGTACAAAACTGCATGACTTTTTTGCAGAAATACCATCAAAATATTTCCTTAATGACAACCATCAAACCGGCACTTTTGTACCGACACCATTCCAAAATCCAAAAATATTACAACAATCACGGGTTTCAAAGAAAACATTACTTGAAAGATTTTATAATAAATGTACAAAATATCATCCTCGATTCAAAATTAAGCCGATTCTAACAATCCAAACCAAACCAACAAATAGGGAACGGTCGACCACACAATCGACAAAGCATAAGTGATAAAAAAATATACAAAGGAAGAAGTACAGCCAGTGGTTGAACATGCCTCAGCTGACACTGGATGTGGCACCAAAGGACTACTCGTTGACACAATACGTCCCAGACCAGTGTCAATTTTGTCACACATACTTTGCCAGGACAACGCGGCCCAGACAAACAGGCCAAAACCAATGACGCCCCAAGTAATCGCAAGTCCCATGATTACTCTCTTCGTAGTGTCAGCGTAAAGTTCTTTCAATGCTGTGATGGACACGGCGCCTTCAGTCATTGCAACCCCGGTGTGCGCGGTAAACAGCAGTGTTTGGACGGCGAGTAATCCAAAGGTCAACATGCCGAAAATAGATAGGGCACCCCAAGCACTAAATGGTGCACAGTGTGAGGTGTCAATGGTGCGTTTACAGTCCGTGGCGGATATCCAGCCAGTCTTCCAATCTTTTTTATCCTCTTTTTGATTCCCGGTTTCTTTGCCCTCGACAGTGGACATGCACAATTCGGTGTTGGTAGTAGTACTGTCAATAAAATTAGAACAGGTGGTCACGTTTTGCAGTAAATAGCCATCGACCACCGCTTTGTATTGTCCTTTTTTATCGTCATTATCGGAGTAGACGGCGAGTTGGATGTTCGAACCCGGAAAGTTGGCGGCATCCATGTTGGCACCAAAGAGTGCAATGGTGACCAGAGCACAAAGTCCGATGGCAATACCAACGGCGCCTCTTGCAAAATTGATACGTTTTTCAATTTTAGGAGTTTCTGACATTTTATAAAAAAAAAAACAGGTCTTTATATAGTGTCCGTCTACGAACCTCTGCGCAGTACAACTTGAAATGTGGTATTTTTTTTGGACGGTTCACAAGTGGTTCGAGTCAGTGTGTTCATGATGTTTTTTTCAATGTACCACCCGTTGTTGATGGCCCAGGCTGTAAATTGAAAAACGACGTCGATGGCCCCTCCACATCCACGTACACGTATTTTGGTCATGTTTTGTTCGAGTTGTGCTTGTATATTTTTGCAGTCGGTGTCTCTTTTTACTGTAAAGTCAATGCAAGTGGGAAAGGGATGGATAACAATGTGAACAATGGCTTGACCCCCGACTGATGGTTCAATGTTGATAACGACATCGTGTTTTTTCCGGCGAAAAGTGTCACAAGCAAACAACAATTGTGACTTGTTGGGTTCGACGGAGGAATAAACAAAAGGGACCCCCCTGTTTATCGACTGGTTGATTTGCACAATCCAATCTTTTTTTTGCATTGTTCTCATAAAGTACTTGTATTTATACATAAATAATGTTTATCTTTTAATGTACTTGGATTTTATTCGACGAGTTTGGTTCTTTTTGAACTTTCTACATCTACGTTTTCTCGGCTTCTTTTGTTGCCAATCAATCCGTTTGGGTATGTAATGTTGGGAAGTTCGATCAGTTCGTCGTCCTCTTCTTCGGCGGCCATCATTCGGTCGATGACATGTTGGGGAGTGAATGTGGTTTTGCCAATGGTTTTACCAAAATTTTGTGCACATTCGGCGTCGATGTCCTGTGATATCGTGTACCCGCCCCGAGTTCGAGTTGCTGCTTCATTGTCCGACGTTCCCGTAATCCAGCGAGAAGTTGCAGAATTAGCGAGAATGTTTTTGTATCTTAAGGCGTCACCCCCAGGTGTTCTGTCGATGACTTTAAATACGTGAAATTGTTGGTTCGAGACGGGTACTGCGGTTAGCATGCGTTTCTGACAAGAATTGGCATGTGTTTCAGATTCCAAGATTTGAAAGATGTTGTCGGTGTTGTCTTGACGGTGTGTCAAGAGGTGGCTGACATGAATGAATACACCTTCGTGGTTACTGATACAGGATTGGTACCGTTGTTGTCTCGAACCTGAAACAGGGATTGGAAATGCGTTGGGCGAAGCATTGGAACCCATGGGTGGCATTTCCATTTTGTATTTGGGTGCCATTACTGAATGTTTCGTCATTTTTCCAATGAAATCTCGAATATTGTTGGCCGAAGTTCTCCCTTTGGACAGTGGGATGCGTGAACTGATTAGTTTGGGCAACAGTTGCATTTTGGGCAATTTGATGTAGTTGACGGAAGATTGGTCTGCATCTGGATTTTCAAAGCTCGGCGAGTTTTTCTCCATGGCCCAGATTGTGTTGAGAATTTTATGCTCGATTGGCGACCGAAATTGGTCTGAAAGCAGGGACAGGGTAAAAATGACCATTTCTTCCGTGACACAGAGATGAGGTTCCAACGAGGGCAGCATTTCCGGAACAAATGGTTGCCCGTAGTGTTCGCCACCGGGCAAATTACAGACACGTTCGAGGGCGGTGACAATGGCCATCAATCGTGAGAAAATCTTCACTCGTTCCCAGTCGCGCGGCCCTGGACAAATGATGGAGTTTTTGGTCATTTTGGCTTTCAATCGTGGCATGACAATGTTGTACGCCGAAATGTTGACGTCTCTGATAACACCGGCCCAGATGGCCTTTTCGACGAGCATGGTTCGAAACTGTTCTTCTCGAGCTTCGGCAAACATGGCATGGCGATGTTTTTTATCGGCGGTGGACATCATGCGTTCACCGTTCATGCAGTCGTCAATATCGCGACCGTGTCGTTGCTGTTGTTCAAAATTCCCCCAAAAAAAACGTGTTTTGAGGGCTTCCTCGACTTCGGAGGGTGGGTCATTGGTTGCACCCATCCAGACTCCAATGCATTCGGATTTGCAAAGGCGTGCGGAACGTCGACCAGTTCCCTCGTCCTGGCACCAAATTTTGGCGGTGACTCGTTGCGAAGTCAATTTTTCTTTAAACATTGCCTCTTGAGTCGAATCTGCGTTTGGATTTTTGGCAGTGCGAAACATACCGGGCGGTGCTTCGTGGCAGACGGTCGTAATGTCATTGCGGTTGCCGTCGACGGCGTCGGCTTTGCCAGTTTGATACGTCAATACTTCAGTGGTGCCGGGAATGCTTTGTTTTTCCATCATTAGAAACAAAAATGATTTTGAACAGGCACTTTCCCCTGCTTGGAAACAGTTAAAGTGGAGACCAAAATCACGGCGAAACGAATCGTAGCGAGCGTGATGAATTAAAAACATCATACGATGAGCGGTTGAAATCAAGTAATATTGTTCATAGCCTTCCATCAATCGAACAACGCGGTTGGCAAACACGGATAACGATGGGTCACTGATGCGATGTTTGACCATTGAAGCATCTTGGTGACTTTCTCTCCAAGTCAGCATTTTGGAGACGACGTCGGAAATGCAAGCATCGGGGTCCAAACATTGCGTTTTCATAGCCGTGACAGCCCAGTCTTGGAATTCACGATATATTTCTGGAAAGCGTGCCGTGTTTTCATGAGGCAAGCAATCTTGAGCGTATTTGGCTTTGCTTTGCCGCGACAATGTCTCAAATGCCGAGCGGTCGACCATGCCGTCGAGACGAGCCCGTTCAATGTCGGCCGGCGTCCGAATGTCGTACTCGGTTTGACAATTTTCATCGTAGTCGTCCAAATTTTTGGTGGGAATGGTGCGCTGAGACAGCATCCAATTCTGATGGTCCGGCAAATATTTGGCACAGAAAGTTTTGGGATTCAACTGCGACGGGGTCAACAAGAGGACATGTGCCGACGACGGAAAGGTCAGCTCTGTCACCGGCTCGCCCTTGACATTGGAGCCCGTATAAGCTTCACGTGACAAAAAACGTGGGTCGGCCGAGGCCGAGGTGTTTTGGATTGCGCAATCGATGGTAAATACCAATTTTGGATTTGCGGGGTTTCCATCTGGACCATCGTCGGACAATTTGGATTTGGGCGCCAAAATCTTGTCCATGTTTGAAGTAAAATCTTGATTTTTGTAATAGCGGTCACAAATGGTACGAATGTACATTTCCATACCGGATACACACATCCATTTTTGATAAGGATGCAAACCGCACAATGGGTCAGACTTGCGCGAATTCATTTTACGATTGGACGACTCTTTGTGCAGTTGCGATGTCTCGCACAGCATCTTGGAAAGAAATTGTCCGAATCGAACATCTTTGGAACAAGAGACCGCGTGAAGACGGTACGAGACCGCACGGGTACTGTCGGACGAACTAGGAACCCATTCAAGCCAGGCCTTGACGTAAGGATACTTATCTTTGGGCATTTCATCAATTTCCAACGACAACGACAAGTAAACCATCTGCAAAAACATTTGCATTGTAATCTCGTCGTACCGTGCATTGTTGTCAGTCTTGCGGACATCGCTAAACATCGACGCTGCCTGACGAAACATTGATCGGGGGATGGTGTAGACAACATAGTCCTGGATTTGATCAGTGGAGCCATGGTCGGATGGTTTGGAATGAGAATTTTCTCCCCACAAAGCAAACGGTTCCATGTGAGTCAAAGACATCTTGCTTTATAATCTTTTTTGGGCAATTCAAAAAATAATACCTTATGCCAAATAAAAGTGAGTTTGAATCCAATTTCCAAAAATGCCACCAAAGTTATAAAGCATACTTTTTTTTCAACATTCAAAAAGTAAATGGAATTCACTCTACCGTCGTTGTCACAGCAAAGTTTCAGTCGATGGTACAACAAAAAAGTCCCTCGACCCGATAACATCGATGAACGGATTGTCTACCCCGGTACTAAATTACAATGCACCACAAAATCCAGAGATTTGCGGTCGGAAATTACAGCAGGTCACATCTTTATTACACACGAACAAGGAACCGACACCTTTCACCACAAAGTATTAGGTTCCAACAACATTTTTGCACAACTGCCAAAACGACTCTACAGTCACTGCTTTCACAATATCAGTATACACAGCATTCCACCCAACAACAGAATCACGGTTAGGCTCACAGAAAACACCACCATTGTCCTCCCCTACATTCCTGACGACTTTCTGGCACAAAAAAGAATGAAACGAGGAAACTCGTCCAGGAAAACAAGAGGGACCGCCAAAAAAATTAAAATAGAAACAGCCGAGGCACAAGAAACATCTCAAAACAAACAAAGAGAACCATACATTGGATGGATCACGCAAGTGATGTCGCCAGACACAAACCCCAACGGCGACAGCATTGACGCCTTTCGTATCATGGCCTACATTCACAGTCAATTGAAAAAACACGACGAACAATTTAATGCCACTTTACCCAATCCCTTCTGTCAAACAACGTCCATTCGTGAGATTCAACAACACCCCGACAAACAATTAGCACTAACTACAATCATACAATTCATGCACCATTACGGGAGGCATTTTTTTCTAAAGTAAAACACAAACAGGTTGAGATTTTTTTAAACGTCGTTCCAGATAATCCGTGTACAAACAACAACCCTCAATTGAATTGGGAAATGAAGAAGAAACATCCAAACCAAACAACAACTGGTCCAACTCCTGCAAAGAACAGAAAATTTGCCCTATCGTAGTTGTGGCATCCGAACTAGACACCTCGTCAAAAGTACCAGTCAAGTCGTCCCGTATCACTTGGTGGGCGTGCATAACAGACTTGAAATAACTCTCGGGCTGCACTTGCATTTTTGGAGGATTGCGGAAAATGGCATTGACCAATCGCAAACTCAAAGTCCACAACAATTCTGGCGAATATTGTTTAAAGAGGGACATACTATCGTCGATGTACCAGGCTTAAATAGAAAGATTGTTACGTATTTAAAGACCAGGAAACAAACAGATGATTGACCAGATTGAACAAAATACCGAACAAATAAAACTATATTTAATACAATTGGGATTTTTTTTAACACCGCCAACACAAATGCATCCAAACAAACTCACACAAATCAACGAAGAATTTAAAGAAATTTCCAAAATATTGAAACAACAACCGGCAGAAACCCTCTTTGAAAATGTCGGACAAGTGGTTACCGCCCTCACGACCAATCATCATATCATTCACAGCTTGGAAGATGTCAACAGAGTTGTTTTGCAAACCAAAAAATACATCGAGGACTATCTCAAATAATCCCGCAGCCACAACAACATTTTATTGTCAGTGGGGGCATCGCAATACGTCACACATAACGGCGGAAGCGGCTGACCGTCGTGACGCATTATCATCCAGTCCGCAACTAACCAAGCCGGGGGAGCGGTCTGCTCGGTCAACAACGCCTCCCCATTGCGATTGTCACCCGTATATTTGATAAGACCCGATGGACAATGGTCACCAAACATGTACGACATGCCATTAGGACGACGCGACATTGCACTATAAAAGCTCCAACAAAAATGTGAATATAGAAAAATGATTAAGCACTGCTTATTTTTATTTTGGGCAGTTGTCCTTACGGACGCTCTCAATTACAAAGAGTGCCGCAACACCAACCACCACCCAGATGTCTGCAAATACATGGCGCAATTCCACAAAAATTACTCCAATCACACAGAATTAAAACTTAGGGCCCGGCACATTATGAACAGTCGGAAATACGTTCAAAACGGGGTAGAATTCGGACACACCTCGCGCTCGGACCGTTTCAAACACGAATTAAAAAGAAACAACCTCATGCATCCTTTAATTCGGAAAAACATTGCACGACTCACCAAAAACAAACACAAAGAGTTGACTTCCGCGTCGCATTTGCCACCCATCGACTGGAGAGATATCGACGGTAAGCCATTTGTCACAGACGTCAAAAACCAAGGCGAATGCGGGGGGTGTTTTGCTTTTGCAGCCGCTGCTGTCTTGGAATATTGGTCCAAAAAACATGGACATCCAAAATCACTCTCGGTGCAGCATCTCATGGACTGTACTTCAACATCGACCGGTCAGAACGATGGCTGTGACGGTGGGCTCATGGAATACGTCTTTGAGTACGGGAAAAAACATTCGGTGGTACTCGAAAGCAGATACCCCTTTGCAGAACGAGATGCTACCTGTCCAAACGCACAACTATTGTCACACATGGCAGTCTCCAATTGGAAAGTACTGGAGCGAGAAAATAACCGTTTTGCGGAACAACAGTTGGAAAAAATATTGCACGAATACGGCCCTGTGGCAGTCGGTGTCGATTCCCTGGAATGGGACAACTATAAAAACGGAATTTACAAACATCACATGTGTTCACAAGACATTGACCATGCCGTGACCATTGTCGGGTACACGGACAAAGCGTGGATTGTCAAAAATTCATGGGGCACCGAATGGGGAGACAATGGATACATCTATTTGGAAAGAGGGCACAACACCTGTGGAGTGGCGGAATACATCACATACATCACCAACGCCTATCCAATCATAGCAAATAGACCTTCTGTTTGACCATTAAGACCATAAGACATAGGCCACGAACAACGTCCAAGCCCCAAGACCCAATCCAAAGGCATACAGTTGACATTTGGAAGTGTATTGATGTTTCAGTTTGCGCAGCGATGACTTAATGTCTTCTCGATTTGTTTCAAGAGCGTGGTGAATGTTACGAAAGTTTTCATTGGATTGAATCATCATTTCGGAATTCATTTGAATGACATGGGCGACTTTGTCATCCAACTGAGCAACTTGCGTATCGAGTTTGGACACTCCCAACTCCAACGTTTCCAAACGCCCGGAAATATTTTCGGGACGAGCAGCAGATAACATTATACACTATAAAGTAGTAACATTTATAGTCACATGTGGATATCCATATTGACCGGATTGGGGGCCACTAATTTTTTATTGCTTGTTATATATCTGACTGGGTCTCTCGGAATCATGTGTACATGGGTACCCGGCAGAACAATTGTTGTAGCAATCTCACTACTGTCTTTGGACAATACACAAGAAATATCAAACTCAATGCTAAACAACATTGCCAGTCACATCATTCCAGTACTGTTTCTCGTCGTATTTCGCATTGGAATACACAACTACAAAGGTCGGCAACCAAGATTTCTGAGACATACCATATGGACCGTCATTTGGGCCGTTGCCACAGTGGTCATGATAGTGGCGTTGACCAGTCTGTGGTTTGTCAAATCGCCGATTATTTTTGGCACCATCGGTGTGCTGGCCATCGTATTAAATGTGGCCAACATTCAAGACATGCCAGAACACATCAAAACCACTCCAATAC
>Ga0114998_10000140_pt1 | contig 44356 bp, 39 predicted proteins | sample ArcticOcean_MG_C_5_FD_87044 | JGI IMG/M metagenome (GOLD analysis project Ga0114998, IMG submission 87044) | Marine microbial communities from western Arctic Ocean - ArcticOcean_MG_CB4_138 | ecosystem: Environmental > Aquatic > Marine > Oceanic | place: Arctic Ocean: Canada Basin | collected... | reverse complement strand
GGCAATGTCCTACTCTTCCGTGTCTTAAGACAAAGTACCATTGGCGCTGAAGGGCTTGACTTCCGAGTTCGGAATGGGATCGGGTATTACCCCTTCGCAATAATCACCGGCGAAAGTGTTATATCTAATTAAAAATCATTGTAAACAATAAATAACCTATTTTTTTAAGGTTTTTTTCCAATCTTCCACATAATCTTCAAGTTTTATTTTTCCAAAGATCTTATAAACTTTATTGGACAAATTCATGCTAGTTAATGCTGATGCGTATCTTTCTCCTTTTCTGGGTGGAAGAAACTTAATTTTAGAACTAAAAAGTTTTGCTACTTGTTCAATAGTGTAACTTTTTTTATTCGATATACTGTAGTGTCTGCACATCTTTTTTTTCCAGGCAGTGTAACAAGCTTTAATAGTATCATCAATGTGGGTAAATCTTCTTGATTGCGTCCCAGGTTTAACAACTGTTAAAAGTTTATTAGTTTTATATTGATTCTCAAATATGCCTATAACTGTAGCCATACTTCCTTTACTAATTTGCTTTGGTCCATATACATTATAAAAATAAATTATTTCAAATTTAAAATTATACCAATGTTTCAAATTTTCTAACATCTCTAAGTTTTTAGCTTTAGTGAATGCGTAAGGAGATAGATTCCTATCTTTACCTTTATTACCTATGCTGGCAGATGTTGCTGAATATAGAAGTTTAATCTTATTTTTAAGACAAAAATTAAATACTTCATGAGAACCAATAGTATTTGAATTAATACACTCATTCATTTTCAAAAAACTTTGATATATTCTTGAAAATTCTCCAAAATGAAACAGTGAATGGATATTCTTTTTGTATGTATTTATTACTCTTGAAATATTTTTTGTGTGTGCATTAAGATATTTAACTCTTTTAGTCTTAAGATGATTTTTTTTACTTCCTGAAGAATAATTATCAATACTAATAATATTAAATTTAGTTTTGTTAACTAAATAATTTATCAGGTTTGATCCAACAAAACCAGCTCCACCTGTTACAACAATAATATTTTTCATTTTAATTAACTATATAGTTTTTTATTTTTATTAATAAAAAAAATATTTACACTATTCTTCTTATATTTATTTTCTAATATTTTACCCTTTATCAGTTTTAAAATATCTAAACTTTTTAGTTTTTCTAATTTATTTTTATCAAAATTATAGAAATAACAATTATATTTATTTTTTAAAAATTTATATATCTTAGAAAAATTACATTCATTATATTCAACTAAAACAGTAGGGCTATTCTTCTCAAAAAATTTTTTCATTCCATAAAGAACATATTCATCAAACCCCTCAACATCAATTTTTAAAAAACAAATATTTTCTTTTATATTTAATTCATCAAATTTTTTGATATCAAAAGTTGTTGATTTAATTTGGAAATTTTTTGCGTTATCACCATAATTATGTTTAAGTTTTTCTTTAAGATAGGCCAAGTTAAAACTATTATTGAAATGAAAAAAAACATTTTTATAAAAAGCTCTAAATAATTTTTTTTTTTGAGACTTATTTGATAAGCCAAAAGGGTAAACTTTTATATTATGATAATTTTTTGTTACTTTCGAAACATATTTATCCAACAGGAACCTGTCGGGCTCAAACATAATAATTTTATTTTTTGAAAACCCAAGCTCTCTAAAACCTATGGTAGATAACCCAATATTACCGCCAATATCTAAAAATGTTCTTTTTTCATTTTTATTAAATAAAATTCTTAAAGCGTAATAATCTTTATCGTGCGGGAATAAAAATTTAAAATATTGTAAATTGTTATAGACAAAAACTTGCAATAATGGAATTTTCTCAATTATCTTAATCAATCTATGTTTAATTAAAATAAACATTACTTAAAATATCTATATTTTATTAAAACATATAATGCATCAATCCCATCAAATGCTGTTATTTTTTTTCCTTGCTGGTAAGTTCTACCAATATAATTTATTGGAAACTCTTTTATCTCTAGATTCATCATTGATATTTTTGTAGTTATTTCAGGACAGAAAGAAAAACCTTCTTCTTTTAATCTAATCTTTCTAAAAATTTTTGAATCAAAAACTTTATAACAAGTGTGTGCATCTGTTAATTGCTGACTGTTAAAAAAATTAGAAACCTTTGTTAAGAAAATATTTCCCCAAATTCTAACTATATGGGTAAAATTTTGAGTATTTTTAAATTTATTCTTTTTTAACACTCTTGATCCATACATTACTTTGAGTTTTTTTTTTTCCATTTCGTTAACTATTTTTTTTAAATCTCTAGGATCATACTCAAGATCAGCGTCTTGTATTCCTACATATTTTCCTTCCACATATTTTTGTCCACTTTTAATTGCAGCACCTTTTCCAAGGTTTTTTTTGTGAATAATTAATTTATTTATAAATTTTTTATATTTTTTTAGCACTAATTGAGTTCCATCACTTGAACCATCGTCAACAATGATAAGCTGTTTATAGATATTAATTTTTAATATTTTTTTGATTAATTTTTCTATTGTTTTAATTTCATTATAAACAGGTATTATAATTGTTAACTTAATCATTTAAAAACTATGTTCGAATTATTTTTTTTATCCATATTGGCAGTTATTATATTAACACCCTGTGGTTATATTTTTAATAAGCATAATAATATCAATATTATAAATTTATCTAACGATTTAATTTATGGTATTATATTAATCTCTTTTATTACTCTACTAATAAATTTTTTTTTTCCGTTAAATATTATTATCAATAGTTTGATATTGATATTACCTTTATTGATATTTTTTAAGAATTTAAAAATTTATTTTTCCCTTAATTTTTTCAAATTTGTGATTTTATGCTCAATTATAGTTTTTTTACTAATTGCTAAAAGTAACATTTATCGCCCAGATGCAATATTATATCACCTTCCTTACACGAGTATTTTAAATGAAGAAAAGATAATTTTTGGACTTTCAAATCTACATTTTAGATTTGCTCATATTTCGATAATCCAATATTTTTCTGCTTTTTTTAATAATTTTATATTTGGGTTTAAAGGTGTCACTTTTTCTATAGCTATTGTCGCTTCTGCAGTAATTATTAATTTTTTAGCTCATCTAATCTTCTATCTAAAAAGTAAAAAATTCGATTTTCATTTTTTTTATTTATTTTTCATATCGATATTTATTTTCTATAAAATGAATAGATATGGTGAATACGGTAATGATGCTCCAACACACTTCTTATTTTTTTTTCTAATTTCTGAGATCATTCAGTCTTTTAATGATCAAAAAGTATCTTTTAATGCTAACAATTTTATATTATCAATTTTTATTATTTTAAACAAAATCACTATGGCTTTTGCTATTTTCCTTCCTTTTATTTTTTTGAAGAAAAAAGAATTATTTAAAATATTCATAATGCCAAAGAATTATTTTGCTATTATTTTTTTATCTCTATGGGTTATAAAAAATATGATTATTTCAGGATGTGCAATATATCCAGTAAGTAAATTATGCTTTAAAAACTTAGAATGGACAAACATTGTCCAGACTGAAAATGTATCAAAAGAAAATGAGGCTTGGACAAAAGCTTGGCCTGATTTCAAAAATGTCAATGAGATCTCTCAAGAGGAGTATTCTAAAAAATTTAATTGGGTTAATACTTGGAGTAAAACACACCTAATAAAAATAATTAAAATTTTACTACCTTATTTGATATTACTTTTATTTATATATTTAATAATTCATTTTAAATTTAAAGATAGAAAGATAATACAGAATAACATTAATAGTAAAAAATATTTTACACTAATAACGTTAATGATTGTCTTTTCTGTAATATGGTTTTTAAAAGTACCAGTTTATAGGTATGGTTATTCTTACTTTGTCTCATTTCTTGGATTGATATTTGCTTACTTGTGCATCTTAAACCATCCTGTAAAAGATAGCGCTTATAAATTTTTTAAATTTTTTTTAATTTTATTTTCAGTATTTTTCATTTTAAAAAATGCTCTCAGGATAATTAATCCAGAAGATGTAAATAATAAAAGTTTTTTTCCTAAAACTATTTTTGTAAATAAATCTGATATTAAAAAAGTTGAATTAAATAATTTTATTTATTATGGAAGTGTAAAAATGTGTGGTTACGGTTATGCTCCATGCACACATTATTTAAAGCAAAAATTAAAGTCTAAAAAATTATATAACTATAAAGTAATAATAGCTGACTAATCAAAATATCTATATTTAATGATGCAGTAAATAGCTATAAAAGCATCTTTTAAACCTATTTTTTTTCCTTCATCATACGAGCGACCACTATAAGAAATAGGAACTTCATAAAAAATATATTTTTTTTTAGCAAGTTTGACTGTAATTTCAGGCTCAATACCAAATGATTTTTCTTTTAAATCTATTGATTTAATTGCATCGGATTTGAATAATTTATAACCTGTTTCCATATCGGTCATATTGAGATTTGTGAATGTATTACATAATGTTGTTAAAATTCTATTAGCCACATAATGCCAAAAAAAACTTAATCTAACGTATTTTCCACCTAAAAATCTAGAACCATAAACTACATCAGCATCTGTTTTTAAAAATGGCTCTAATAAACTGTTGTAATCTTCAGGATTATATTCAAGATCAGCATCCTGTATTAAAATAATATCTCCAGTTGCCATTTTAACACCTGATTTAATTCCAGCTCCTTTCCCATAATTTTTGTCATGTTTTATCGATTTAATTTCATTAAATTTCAAAATTAAATCATTTATTATAGTTGGAGTGTTATCTTTGGAACAATCATCTACTATGATAATTTCTTTATCATATAATTTAAATTTTAAAACTTTATCCACTATTTTAGACAAAGTTTTTTCTTCATTAAAACAAGGTATAATTATCGAAATTTTCATTAGAACTATTTTTTTATACGATTATTCTTTAATTACAAATTGTTTTAATCTATCTAAAAATTTATATAGAACAAAAATACTAATTTTGTAATAGTTTTTATGAATTTTTAAAAATTTCATAATTTTAATATTTTGTTTAATGATAGAAAAAATATCTTTATTAGAAGCACCTCCATATCTCATTTTAACTAATGTTTTATTCAAATATTTTGACTTAACATTATTAGTATTTAAAAATCTAAACATTAATTCAACATCTGCAGAATTACCATTTATCAAATCATAGTAACCATAATCATCAAATAGTTTTTTTTTAGCAAAAAAACTTGGATGTGGTGGATGCCATCCTTTAAAAAATAAATTTTTTTCGAATGGACCTGGCTTCCAATATCTCAAATTGATATTTATATTATCTTTTCTAACATAAATTAAATCGCCATAAACTATGTCATTACTTTTGTCTTTATTAAATGTTTCAACTATATTTTTTAAAACATCATTATCACTAAAAAAATCATCACTATGTAAAACAGAAATTAGTTCATGATCACTTATTTTTATACCTTTATTGATTGCATCAAAAATTCCTAAATCTTCTTCAATCAAAAATTTTATATTTGAAATATCATTTTTTTTTATAATTTCTATAGTTTCATCAGTTGACTTATTATCAACTACGATTAGTTGATAATTCTTATACGATTGGGATTTTATTGAATCTATGTTTGATTGAATCGTCTTTGCACTATTAAAAGTAGGTGTAACTATAGATATTTTCATTTTATTCTTTTAACCAGGTGTCAGATTTATAAACTTTATAATTAAAGGTTTCGTCTATTACATAATTTTCTTTAATAGTATTTACACAAATTTCTTTAAAATCAGCACATAGAAATTCACCAGAAAAAAAATTTACATTACTAAATGTGCCTATTTTTTGTATATGTGAATAATTATGCACTATTTTATTATTAATAAACAAATCATTAAATTGAAAATAAGAAAAACTTTTAGAAACAAGAAGCAGAAATAAAGTTCCCATAATAAATGATAATTTAGTATTTTTTGCGATGAAAAATTTATTCAAGTTTAATTTTTTAAAAAGCAAAACTATAAAAAAGCATGGCAAGCTTATAAGTGGTCCTAGCGCATATCTAATTTCAGGAGCACTAATAAACCACAAAGAAAGTATAATAATCAATGAAATAAATATTAAAAAATTATGCATGTTAACAATTTTCGTAGATTTATATTTGTTAAAAAAACTAATCATTAATAAAAAAAAAATCATTATTATTATGATTACTGTTCCTATTTGTAGTAATGCTGCGCTAAAAAAATAGTCATTAACCCACTGAGGAATCCAATCATAACTATGCAAAGAAAAATTTATATCTGTAACACCATTTCTTGTAGGTAATGTTCTTGATATGCGCATTGCTTCTTCAACAAAAAATTGAACTTCTTTAACATTTACTGACCAACTTGTTTTGAAACAAGTTTGATAGAATGGGAAAAATAAACACCCACTTAAAAAAAAACTTCTTAATACCCATAATATACTTGTGATAAATAAAAAAATTGTTGTAAAATTTATTACTTTAAAGTCTTTGTTTTTTAAAAAAATAAAAGCTAGCAATATTACCATTGGTAACATCATTAAACGAGTACTGATGCACAAAAAAAGTGATAAGATTAATAAATTTATATAATTTTCATTATTATTTGTATTTTCTTGAATCTTATAAAAAAAAAATATGATAAGAAAAAAAAATAACATTCCCACGATGTCTCTTTCTGGATTTCCTAGATGATTTAATATCACTCCATTTTTAAATGGATGAAGAAAACTATAAAAGATTAAAAAAGAAATAGTTAAGTAAAGAAAAATATCACTGTAGTTTATCTTATTTCTATGTCTGACCGTTTCATATATCAGTGAACTTAAAATTAATGAACTTATATAATATTTAGCTGAAAATTTATTAATAGTTAAATCTAATAGTGCAACTAAGGAATGCCAAGAAGAATTAAAGCCAAGCCGAATTTCTAGATTACTTAAGCCTAAGCTTATTTTATGGAAACTTAACCACTTTATCACTTGCAAATGATACATGGGACTATCAATGTTCATGTTACTATAAAATGCAATAAAAGTGGCAAAGAATATGATCAAAAAATATAGAACAAAATTTATCTTAAATATCTTTCTATAAGCAGCATATATAAAAGTTAAAAAACCAAGTATCATAATCACTGGCTTTAAATAAATAAGCGGGAAAAAAAAATTAAAGAACAAAGAAATAAAAACTATTAATGATAATCCATACAAAATATCAATATTTTCTATCGTGATATTATCATTATTGAATGTAATTTTTTTTAAAAGAAATGAATACCCTAAAATTACCATTAATAGTAAGTAGTTACTAAAAATCGCTATCAACATTTATTTTTAAACTCTTTCAAATGCAGTTTCTTTTAAAAATTGCTTATATGTTTCTAGTATATTCTTTTTTAAATTTGTTTTGGACTTCCAACCATTTTTTTTTGCGAAAGAGCTATCTAGTAGTTTTCTTGGTGTTCCGACTAATGATTTTTTTTTATATTTAATTTTTAATTTAACTCCTATAATTTGAGAAACTAGTTTAGCATATTGATCAATAGTTTTTTCAATTCCTGATCCTATGTTTATTAAGTTTTTTGACATTTTTTTATCTAAAAAATAGACAATTGCATCTGCTAAATCATCTACAAAAATTAATTCTCTTCTAGTTTTGCCATTTCCCCATAATTCTAACATTTTTTTTTTTTTTATTTTACATTCATGAATTTTTTTAATAAGCGCAGGGAAAAAATGGCTGCTCTCTAAATCATAATTATCTCCTGATCCAAAAGTATTTGTTGGCATTAAACACTTATAATTAGTTTTATATTGGAAATTGTATGATTCACACATTTTAATCCCAGCAATTTTAGCAACTGCATAAGGTTCATTTGTTTTTTCAAGTTTGCCTGACAACAAATAATCTTCTTTTATAGGTTGTTTGCAATTTTTAGGATATATGCAACTGGAACCTAAAAAAATTAAATTTGAAATATTATTAATTTTTGCTCCATGAATTAAATTATTTTGAATTGTTAAATTTTGATAAATAAAATCAGCTTTATATGTATTATTAGCCTTAATTCCCCCTACTCTTGCTGCACATATTATTATAGATTTTATTTTATTTCTTTTTAAGAAATTAAAAACTTTTTTTTGATCTAAAAGATCTAAGTTTTTCTTTTCTACAGTGACGATTTTTGAATATTTTAATTTTTTAAGTTTTCTTAGTACAGCAGATCCAACTAGTCCCTTATGGCCAGCTAAAAATATCTTATCATTTTTTTTCACGATAAGTTTTTTTTAAATTTTGAAAATCATATTCAACCATTTCTTTTACAAGTTCTTTAAAGCTAATTTTTGGTTTCCACTTAAGCAATTTTTTTGCTTTTGTTGAATCTCCCAGTAATATGTCAACCTCTGTTGGTCTATAGTACCTTTTATCACACTCGATTATACAATTTCCATTTTGATCAAATGCTTTCGAGTTTATTCCTTTACCAGTCCATTTTAATTTTATATCAAGTAGTTTAGCACACATATCAATAAATTTTTTTACTGAGTAATTTTTACCAGTAGAAATTACAAAATCATCTGGTTTTTTTTGTTGCAATATTAGCCATTGCGCTTCAACATAATCTTTTGCATGTCCCCAGTCTCTTTTTGCATTTAAATTTCCAACTAATAATTTTTTTTGAAGTCCAAGTTTTATTTTACTTAAGGCAATTGTTACTTTTCTTGTGACAAATGTTTCGCCACGCCTAGGACTTTCATGATTAAAGAGTATGCCATTACATGCAAACATATTATATGCTTCTCTATAGTTTATAGTCATCCAATGAGAAAAAACCTTTGATACACCGTATGGGCTTCTGGGGTAAAAACTAGTTTTTTCATTTTGTGGTATCTCATGAACTTTTCCATACATCTCTGAAGTTCCTGCTTGATAAAACTTACATTTTTTTGTTAGGTTGGATGATTTTATTGCTTCTAATATTCTTAAACACCCTAATGCATCAACATTAGCTGTATATTCTGGGATTTCAAAAGAGACTGCCACATGTGATTGAGCAGATAAATTATATATTTCATCTGGTCTTATTCTGCTTATTATATTCATTACCAGTATTGCATCTGTTACATCACCATAATGAAGAGAAAAATTTTTATTAGTTTCTAAAATATGATCAATTCTATTTGTGTTATATGAAGATGATTTTCTTTTTACACCATGGACCTTATATTTTTTTTTTAGAAGAAATTCTGCAAGATAAGAACCATCTTGACCAGTGACACCAAAAATAAGAGCTGTTTTCATATTACTTTTATACACATATTATTAAAAAAATTTTAAGAAAAAAAACTAAATATATTCATTTTAAGGGTAAATAATAGCAAATAATCTCAATTTCTTCATATCATATTAATTTATTAATTAGACTATTAATCTCAAAAACCATATTTAAATGTATAGTTAATTTAAAATACAAATTAGTGATGCATTAAAATAATGAAAAATAGTATTATCTTTATATCAAATGCATTTGGTGGAATAAAAACTTTTCAAGATATTTTGATTAAATTTATTCTTAAGCAAGAAGTCGAGTGTATCTTAATTGATGAAAAACAATTTAAGAATTATAAAAAAAAAAAATTAAAATTTTATAAAATTAATGTTTTAAAAGAAATATCCAAAACTTTTAAAATTTTGCAAAAGATCAAAGAAAAAAATAAAAATAATATTTTTATATTTTCAAATCCAATTGTTTTTATAATATATTTTTTATATATTAAGTTATTTTTTAATAAAAAAAAAATATTTTTCTTTGCTCATAGTCATTTGACAAAGAAAGGAATTCTATTTTATCTAAGCACATTTCTGTCTGGAATGTTTTTTTTATATTGTAATAAAATATTTTATGTTTCAAAATTCACAAAAAAATATTGGGAAAAAAAATATTTTTTTCCTAAATTTTCAAGCAATACAATACAATACAACTCTGTCGAACTTTCAAAAAAAATCAATAGATCTACTAATGGTAAATTTAGAATTGGTTTTGTTGGTAGGTCAGAAAAAGAAAAAGGATTAAATAAGTTTTTGCAAATAGCTTATGAAAATAAAGATAATTTTATTTTTAATATATTTAGTAGTAACCAAATAACTTTAAACAACAATCAAAAAAAATATCTTAAATTTTTTTTAAATAAAAATGCATCAACAATTTATAAAAATATAGACTTACTTTTGGTGACCAGTCCTATTGAAAATTGTCCATTTAGTGTGCTAGAAGCTAAAAGTTATGGAATACCATCTTTAGTTTATTGTACTGAAGGTGGAATTAATGAGATAATAAAGAATAACTATGATGGAATAATCATAAATTCAGGAAAAAAAAGTTTAAAAGTTAGCAATTATATTAATAAGATTAAATTTAATTATAAATTTTTTTCCTATAATGCTTATATTAATGCAAAAAAATATAATGCTAATATTAAAATTCCAAAATTAATCAAAGATGAATTATTAAAATAAAAGTTAAATTCATTTTTTATATTCATTTTGTGAAAATTTTTTATAATAAAAAAATTCTAATAAGCAAAATATAAATCCTCCACTGAAATAACCTGCACCTCTTATGGACATAGTGATAAATAAAACAATTATAAATATGTTATAAGAGTTAATATTCTTTATATTTAAAAGATATTTTAAAAAGTAAAAATAAAAAATAAAAGCAAAAATTCCAAACTCTGTGAATAATTTAAGAGAATTTGACAGACCATCTTTTAAATTGAGTTTTTTTAGAAGCCAGAAGGTGGCATTCTTGTCCCTAACTCCCTTAATGTTATCTGGAATACGATGATTGCAGCGAACCATATCATCAATACCACATTCTTTATAATTGCTGAGTAAACTATTAGTTGCGTTATCCATTCCATCAATTCCCCATCCTAAGGAGTGATTTAAAAGAGTTTTCTTGGCAATTATAAATGATCTTTGATAAACTAATGATGTCATGTTTTTGTTTTCTTTTTGCAGATTATCTTCGGCAATAGCTCTTATACTAATATCTGTAACTTTTGTGGTGCAATTTTTATCAGAGAGAAAAAAGTATGAATTATAAAATAAAAATATAGCAGTAATAATCCAGTATTTAATATTTATTTTTTTAACAAAAAATAATAGCAAAGTTATTTGCGAAATGATAAGAGCAACAAAAAAAGTTGTTGATAGATTATTTAGTACAATGATTATTTCTATAAAAAGTAATAAAAATAATAATAAGTATAGAATTTTATTTTTTATTTCTTTAATTAAAATATATAGAGAGGAAAAAAATGTTGCTACTGTCATCATCGCTAAGTGAGAATTTTCCAAGTAAATACTATTACTTAAACTAATATTTAGATACCTTTTTAGAATATCTATCAAAAATATGTCAACATTACATTGTCCCATATTTTTATAAAATCCAAAATTATAAATTTGTGACCCTTCATAAATTGAGTAGATAGTAAATATTAACAAATAAAAAATTATAATTTTTTTAAAATTAATAAATATGAAGTTTCTAAAATGACAATAAATTAAAGATATTAATAATAAATAAGATAAATTTAATATTTCAGATTTATCAATAATTTCATTGTAGTAAATTTTAATAAGAAAAAAATGAGCAGTTACAGATATAATGAAAAATATTATATATTTCTGGTAATTAAATATTATGTTGGGGGATAAACTTTTTTCTTTTATAAATTTGTAAAGTATAGGGATAATTAAAATTACAACTAAATAACTCATTTTAAAGTTAGATAAAAAATCACGAGATTTGGAGTCAAAATCCAAAAATGCTAAGTCTTTAATAAAATCTAAATTAACACCCCAAAAAAAGAAAAAGGATGCGAATATAACTATATATATATGATTAATTTTAAGCATCATTTTCTACTACATATAAATAAATACCAATTTGCAAAAATAGGATAGAGCATATCCAATTGTTAAAGAAGCTTCCTGTGGTAGTTAAGGGCCAAATATAAATGATTAATCCTGATAATATAGTTACGTATTCACTTTTTACATTTTTATTATTTTTTATTAAATTATATATTTGCTTAAAGTAATTAAATAATAATTTAATGAAAATTGCTAAAACAAATAAAAACCCAACTAATCCTGTTTCTGCTAATAATTGTAGATAATAGTTATGAGGATGTGTGTTGCAAAAACCTATGTTTGGGTAAGCTTTTTTTAATTCTGTCAATTTTTCATTAATAGTGTTCTTGCAATTGATTCTAAATGTTTTTACACCACCGCCAATAAAAATATTTTTTTTAAAGATATCTATTGCAGATGTGAACAAACCAATATGGTCAGGCATGAAAACGCTAGGACTTGATGGGTGGCCCAATGTATGAATTAACATCTGGTCAACATATCTGCTTTTAATATTTTTATTTGTTGAAATTAAAAAGACAAATATTGTTGTTATTAATAAAAAAAGAATGGTTGTTTTTTTTATACCTAACAAAAAGGGAGTTACCATTATTAGATATAGTGTAGTGGTAAAAAATGCTGACCTTTCACCTGATAAAAATATTAGAATATAAGTTAATAAAATTAGTATAAAAATATAATATTTCTTAATATATTTTTTATTCAAAATATAAAAGGTGCAAAAAATTGGTAAAATTTTTCCTAAATATGATCCTAAAATTAACTCTTCAAAAAAAAGGCCACTAAGACGATCTGGTCTAAGATGATCTCTAAAACCAAATATATTTTTTCCTGTAATAAATTGAAAATATCCATCAAATAACAAAACGACAAGGGTAACACACATCATTAAATAGAAATTTTTTACAAAGTTTTTTTTATTTTTGAGTATGAATAGTACTGCTAATGAAAAAAGACCAAATCTTAGATAAGTTAATGAGGGTTTTATTGATTCATAAAGATTATCCGATAGCAAAGATGTTAAAATTAAATAAATATAAAAAATTATAAATAATCTAAAAAAATTAGATTTCAGAACAGATAATTGATCATGCTTATTTAGGATAAATAAAAAAATTAAAGAGACCAGTACAATAAATAAGTCTGGTAAAAATGGTCCAGAAATTAAAGCAGGTGGTATTAAAATCAGCAATACAGATGCAAATAGTAAATAATTGTGATACTTATTTTCTTTGATTATCATAAACTAAAATGCTTATTATATTTATATACTTTTCAGTTATTTCATTATCTCTAATATTTATCCAAAGCAAATATTTTATTTTACTTGATGCTCCTCGTGATCAAAGACACAAATCAAAATATAATAAAAATACACCTTTAACTGGTGGCATATATTTGTTCATAGCAATCACTACATGGATACTCAGTACTAGTTATAATAATTATTCTTTATTAGTAATTTTATTTATTTTTTCATTCTTAATACTTGGAATTTTTTCAGATTTGAAAACTAACTTCAGTCCTAAACTAAGGTTAATTCTACAATCTATTTTAATAATTTTTTTTATCTATTTATTAGATTTAAAAATTAATAAAACTGGTCTATTTTTTTTAGACTATTTTATTGATAATACTATTTTTAATTTATTATTTTCTTCAATATGTATAGTCATATTAGTTAATGGTTCTAATTTTTGTGATGGAGTAAATTGTAACGTTATTGGATATTATCTTATAGTAAGTTTAGCTATTCTATACGGAGAATTTCCAAATCTAAATAATTTTCCCAATATAAAAATAATTATAATTATTTTTTTTATATTTTACTTATCAAATTTATTTCAAAAATCTTTTTTGGGAGACAACGGCGTTTATGTAATTAATATTTTCATGGCTATTTATTTGATAAACTTTATTAATGTGAATAGTTATATTTCACCACTACTAGCTCTAAATTTGTTATGGTACCCAGCTTTTGAAAATCTGTTCACAATAGTACGAAGATTAAATGCCAATAAAACAATTGATAAAGCTGATGGTTTACATTTTCATACACTGCTATTAAAAAAAATTTTTAAATTTAATAAGAACTTTATTTTTTCAAATTCCTTAACGGGTATACTTTTAAATATTTTTATGTTTATAGGAATTTTTTTAAGTACAAATTATTATAAAAATACAAAAGTTTTAATGCTCATACTTATAATAAATATTACAATTTATGTGTTAATATATTTTCTCTTTTTATCTAGAAAAATTAAATTTAAATCTCGTTAATAAAGTTAAAAACAGTATGGACAATAAAATAGAAACTAAAAATAAATAGCTATCTTTTGGGGCATACCCAAAGTGAAATAATCTTGTTGCAATCATATTTGAAATAAAACACATAAAAACTAGGTTCTTGTCAGTTATATAATTTAAAAAAGATTCTAATGAATTAAAAATAAAAAATATAAACATAATTGATAGCAATAAAAAAACTGGACTTCCTGTATAATATAAAAAAGAGATAATTCCTGGCAGTGTATTGCCTTTCATGATCGTTTTACCAGTATCTACATTTGTTTTTACATCAACAAGACCAAACTCTTTCTCATAAAATGTATAATCAACTTTTTGTTTTTCTTCCTTAAATGCTCTAAAGAATAAATCATATCCTTTGTTTTTTGAGCTTGAAACTAAGATTAAAGAGTCAATACCGATCCATCTATTAATAAGTATAAAATTCATTACATCCTTGGGGGATGTTTCCATAATTTTTGCTTTTATTGTTGGTTGATTACTTTCTACAACATTATCCTTTGGGCTTTCTACTCTATCTTTTTTTAAGCTTGATTTATCATTTTCAAGATTATTTTCTGGTATTTGAAAATTATAATCATTTAGTTTTTTTTCAATAGTAGGATCATCATTTAATGATTTATTATTTTTTTCTCTAAGTTCTTCATACTCTATTATAACAGTCTTAACTTTTTCGATTCTAATATTATTAACTACAAAAATAGAAACCACAGTAAGAAATAATATAAAAATAAATGATATTATTATTTTAAAATCATATTTTTTTATCAACTTTGTAGTTTGTTGATATATTGGTAATATTAAGGATGAAGAGTTGATGATAAATGATCTGCTTAACATCGATGTATAAGAAGTAAAAACTTCAAAAAACACTATTAGAATTGTGAAGAAATTAATTTTCTTTAGAACTCTGACCTCAAGATGAATAATAAAACATGAAAATGTTGTAAAACCGAATAGTAAAAGCCATTTAATTATGTTTATCATTATTGATGGTAAATTATTATTATAAAGGAACCCTCTTTGGTGAATACCTAATTTTAAGTTTAATAGTGCAATTAAGATTGCAAAAATAAGAAAAAGAATAAGAGTTATAATTCTATTTTTTAAATATAGATCTGCAAAAAATGATATCTTTAAATCTATCTTATTTTTAATTAGTATTTTTTTTTTTAAAATTTTATTAATAAAAGAAGAAATTAAACAAGTTAATGCTATCCATATACCCAAGGTCAAGATTTCATCAATATCTGTAGATTTAATTTGTGCAACGTTAGAATCATAAATTCTTCCCTCATATAACATCAAACTAAAAACATATTTAAACCAAAAACCTAGAAAGAGGTATATTGAAAAAAAAATTTCAAAATAACTTGCTTTTTTATCTGTCAAATAAAAAAGCATTAGTATTAATGATAGGCAATAAGCAATGTAAATAAAGACTGAACCTTCATAAAATTTTATAGAATAAAAAGATATGCCAATAAATAATAAAAAAAATACAAATCTAAGAATTTTATAAATTTGAAATATCATCCCCGAACTTTACGGTAAAAAAATAAGGCTAAAAATGAAGAAATCGGATAGGCATAAATAAAAGCTTCTTTTTCACCTATATAATAAAGGGTTACAATTATTGGACAAATTGAAATTCCATAAAAAATATCTTTTATAAAAATTTTTTTTTGAAAAGATTTACTAAAAGACAAAAATTCGTGTCTAAAAGATAAAGCTCTCAACATAAATGGTGTACCAAGCAAAGAGGTTAATGTAATTTTATAAAGATTATAAAATTCAAAATTTTTAAAAAACGATTCATTCGCTATAATTAAAGAAAAAATTATAACTATATATAAAACAAACAATATGCTTGAAATCTTAACAATCCTCTTCTTTAGATCGTCATTAATAGTTACAATTTGACCAACAATATTGTTAAACAGTGTTCCAGGAAAAGAAGCTATTGCAAATGAGGCAAAAAATAATCCTGCAGAAGCCTTACCTAAAATTGCTATTAAAGATATTCTCCAAATTATTACACCAATAATATTAAAAAAACTTGAGGCAACTGCTAAATACTCCACAAATTGATTCTTAAAATATTTAAGAAATTTATTAATATTAAAATTAAGAATATTTATATGATATAAAAAGAATAAGACGTGGAATAAGAAATAAAACTTAAGAATATCTAAAAGTAAGACAGTTTCTATTAGAAAATTAATCACCATTAAAGAGTAAAATATGACACTCATAATTAGAAATAGTTTAATCACTAGAGATGATTTATTTTTTTCATGAATTGCCAGATTTATTTCATTAATCCATGATAGATAAACAATAAAACTTAAGATGGTTAAAGTAATGAAACTTTCGTTATAAAAGAAAAAATATTGGTATAATGTCAAGCCACTGAGAATTATTATTCCAAGGTAAAATCTTATATTGATTACCTCATCATAGAATCTGTTATCTCGATTATAAAGCAATAAAGATCTCGCATTAGCAGAAAAGACTTGCGTCAATAACAAAACAATTCCTGGAAAAACACCAATCTCTGCTGCAAAATATGGGCTACCAAAAACAACAGATAAAACCATTAAAAATGGAACCAATATAGAATTAAGTAAATTTGAAAATAAAACTGAGAAGTTACTGAAACGATTAACTATATTGTGCTGAGTGGTAATTTTTTTTAAAAAATTTTGATAAATATTTTTTTCATTAGATAAAGTATACTTATTTTCGAATAAATTTTTCATCTGTTTTTTTAGTGTTTGTTTTTTTATAATATCTTGGTTCATTATGGTTTTAATATTTCTTACTAAACTTTTGTTTTCTACTTCAGATCCAATTAAAAAATTTTTAATCCATAATGGAAAAAAAATCTTTTTATTTACAAGACTTTGGGTTCCTACACTAAATGCTTCTAGTACTGATAAACTTAATATTTCTGATTTAGAGAGTAAAACATTACACCAGGACTCTGATATAATTTGAAATTTTTTCTTAATATCAAATTCTGGCTTATTAAATTTAATAGATTTTTCAAAACCAGATTCTGAAACTAAATCTAGTAATTCTTTCTTATAGATTTCATCATCTTCAATACCATAAATATTAAAAGACCAATTATCATCTGGTTTAGCAGAAATAAAGGCAATGATAAATTCTTTCAAGTTTTTATGTCGATTAAATCTTCCAAAATAAACAAATCTTTTTTTTAATTTTTTTGAAGTTATTTTTTGAATAGCTAAGGGATTTTTTACAATAGATACTTTTGCATTAGGAAAATATTTGTTTATAGATTCCTCTTCTTCTTGGGTTACTGCAATGAATGAAGATCTTGATAAAAAAAATCTATAAAAAATATATAATGTAAATAATTTTATTGCATAACTGAGATATGATTTGCTTTTCAGTGCTTCCTTCAAAAGCATTCCATGTGGCTGAACTAATATTGGAATATTGAGAAAAGTACAATGCAACATAAAAAAAAAGTGAATTGGTCTCCATATTCCATGAATATGAACAATATTGGGATTATTTTTTTTTAAAATTTTACTAACTTCAGAACTAAAAAATAAATTACTAAATAAACTTTTTACAATTCCAACTTTTTTGAGTTTGTCTTGATTTTTTGCTACAATTATTTTTGATTGATCCGACAAATACTTATATGATGAAATTATTCTAACTACACTTACAATACTGATATTTTTTTTAGATATTTCATCAAGAACTTGTATTACTCTCATAAATTATCTAGTAATTATCCAGTTTTCTAAAACTAAACAATCCATGGATGTTCTTCTAAAACAGTCAAACGCATGATCTGGGTTAAGAACTATAGGTTCATTTTCGTTAAAGGATGTATTAAGTATTATTGGAACATTTGTTAATTTATTAAATTCACTTATTAAATTATAGAAGTGGAAATTATCTATCTTACTCACTGTTTGGACACGACAAGTATTATCCACATGCACAACAGAAGGAACCGTGTCTTTTGCTATCTGTTTCGCTTTTACTACATTAAGCATATAGGGTGAGGAGTAATCTAAATCAAAGTATTTGTTAGAAAACTCTTCTAAAACTGCAGGTGCAAATGGTCTAAAGCTTTCACGTAATTTTATTTTGGCATTTAGAATATCTTTAATATTAGGATTTCTTGGGTCTGCAAGAATTGATCTATTACCAAGTGCTCTAGGACCCCACTCACACCTTCCTTTAAACCAACCTATAATCTGATTTTTAGAAATTCTTTCAGCAACTTCAGCATATAAATCTTTATCTACAAGTCTTTTAAATGAATATTCTTTTAAGAGTGAATTACCCCTTATTAATTTTTCCTCAATAAATTCATTACTGTAAGAGGTTCCCAGGTAGCACTTGTTCGTATCAATTTGTTCTATTTTGCTTTTATTTGAATTTTTGTTTTGAAAAAAATGTAAAGCGGCACCCATAGCACCTCCCGCATCTCCAGCATTTGGTTGAATAAAAATTCTTTTAAATGGAGTCTTTTCTTTTATTAGACCATTAAATTTTGAGTTTAAAGCACATCCACCTGCTAAGCATAAATTTTCTATACCTGTTTCATTATATAAATCATTTAAAATTGAAAATAAAATTTTTTCAAAAGATGATTGCAAGGAAGCAGCAATATCAAAATGACGCTTTTCAATTTTGTCATTTGGACTTCTATCTTTACCTAAAAGTTCTTTCATTTTTTCTGAATATAAGTCTTGAAATTTAGGAATTCCATCTGAAAAGTTATAAGAAAATTTTGAATTTGAGTGGTGTGAAAAATAATCTAAGTTAAGTAAAAATAAGTTTTTATTATCATACTTAATTAAATCATCAAATTGACTCGTGTATAGGGGTTCTCCATAAGATGCTAAACCCATAACTTTATATTCATCACCATAATTTTTAAAACCCAAAAACTGAGTAATACCTTGATATAAAATTCCTAATGAATGAGGAAAATAAACTTTTTTTATACTTTCAATTTTATTTTCTTTGCACAAAAATGTCTGAGAACTACAAAAATCACCAAATCCATCTATAGTTAAACCAACAGAATTTTTAAAAGGAGAATTATAATATGAAGAAGCTATGTGACTCATATGATGTTCAACATTTATAATCTTTCCTGTGAAGTTGTTCATTTTAAGATATTTATCTAAGTCGCTTGTATGAAATAATTTATTTTTAAATTTTAGTATTTTATTAAAAGTACTTTTAGAGAATATATTTTTAACTGTATAAAGAGTTTTTTGTTTAAGATTTGCAGCAGGTGAAAAGTTTACTGTAATAAAATCTATGTCCTTTATTTCTAACTCTGATTGTTCCAAACAAAATTCAATAGAATTTATTGGTAAACCTGCATAGTGTTTTATACGAACAAATCTTTCTTCTTCAATAGCTGTAATAACTTTACCATTGATTACAAGACATGCAGAGGTATCTGCGTGATTTATGTTTAGACCAAGAATTATCATTAATATTAAATCAATTTTCTTTGATTTTGCAAATGACTAAAAAATTTGAAACAAAACCTAAAAAATAAATATTATAAATTTTATAGTCTATTTTATTAGAAAAAATATTTAAAATTTTCTTTAAATCACTTTTGCTTAATAAGTTCATGTTTTTTTCATCTGCAAAGTAGTTCATATTAAAGAATAATAAAATTTTTCTATAAAAGCTTTTTGGTAGCCAATGTAACAAGGGTAATTTAGTATGCAGTTCTATAGGATAAAAACGATTAGGAGTCGAAATTACAACATATTTTTCAGATAAAGAAATCATATTTTTGACTTTAGAAATTTGATTTTTAAGACTACCGACATGTTCAATAGTAGCACTAGAAATAACCAAATCACTTTTGAAGGTGTTGATAGTTTTTTTAGAAAATTTTGAGGTAATGGATTTTTTTATACAAAACTTAAATCTTTTATTTTTAATTTTTTGATTTGAAATAGATTTGTGTATTTTAATATTATTAAGCATTTTACAAAAAATATTTGAACTATCTGCACTTAAATCTTGAGTAGTTCCTATATCTAGTAAATCTTTAATTTGTCGAACATTAATTTTTGTTTTAATTTGATTTACCATTTCAATTCTTTTATTATTTATAATCTTATCAAAAAAATTATTTTCAAATTGTATGTATAAGTTTTTTTTCATTGATCTAAATTTTTAATGAAATCATTTATTTTAGACATTCCTTAATATTTTTATTAGAAATTTTATAAATATATCCATCATAAAATCTTTTGTTTTTTCCTAATGTAAATGGGTTTCTACTAACATCATAACCAACATTTTTTTTGAATTTGAATAATTCACCTCTACAATTTTTTAATACATCATATTGATCATTTAAGTTGTTACCCTGGTATAATATATATTTCGGATTTTTTTTCATAATATCCTCTAAATAATATGCATAACCTTCTTTTGAAAAAATTCCAAATAATCTAAATTCATACGGGGCTACTTCATGTTTATAAAAAGCACTTGCTCTATGAGTGCTTATAATTACAGAATCTTCTGGTATCACTTCATTTGCCCATTTATAAAGTAGGTATCCATCTGCATTTTTAGATAGTACTTCTTCTTGATACTCTTTTGAGAAATTTCCTTTAAATAAATTGAATGAAAAATAACCCAACACAATTAAGTATAAACATGAAAAAATTATTAATACTTTTTGAAATATTTTTTGAAATATTTTTTCGTGTTGAGCTTTGTATAGTAAAGAAAAAAAAAGCATCCAAATAAAAATTTCAACATAAAATCTTCCAACAGGTTGTGCTAAATTTAATGCTATAACAAAAAAGATTAAATAAATTAATGTTATTTTTTTAATAAGTACAAATTTGAAATTATAATTAAATAAAAAATATAGAGCAAAAGGCCCTACACAATATGTTAACTCTCCTATCCGGAAATGACCATATTGATCATATGGCAAAAAAAGCCAAAAAATTAAATATCTTGAGTTACCAGTTCCATGTCTTAAACTTGCATTCATTGCTTCAGCACCAAATGGATCTGACACAGGATTGAAAAAGTTATAGAAAAAATTATCTTGAAAATTAATAAATTCATAAACTTCCCGTGGCACAATTAATATCAAAAATAATATAGAAATAATAAATATAGATTGGAAAAAAAATTTTTTATCTAGAATTTGATAAAATGCAAATAATGTAATTAACCCTGAAGAAAGTAGGAATGAAAATTTCATTTGAGTTGAGCTAAATAATAAAAAAATTAACAGAGAGAATCCTATAACCAGATTTCGATTTTTTAAATCTTTCAGATAAAAAGCGGCTATCATTAAAGATAGGAAATTTGTCGTTATTGGGAATAGTTGTGGTTTAGAAGTGGATATTAGAAATAGTAGCACAGGCATTGTAAGTAAACTTAAACATACGAATAATCTTTTTTCATAATTAATTTTGATTTTTTTATATTCAAAATTAATAATGACCAATATAATAAATAATAACGATGTAAATTGTAAGAGTTGTGAAAAGTGCAACCCACCCAGTACTATACTGTATAAAAATATGGACTCTCCCGATCCAACTAATTGGCTATGCATCCAATTTTTATAGAATTGTGCATTTCCAAACTCAATTTGATAATAGGGTACTGTCAAATGATAATCTAAACTATCAGCATCAGTAATTGGATTTAGAGACAGGATAAAATAAAAAAATAAGATTGTGTAAATAATATTTTCTTTATAATTTTTTTTTTTAAAAATTTTTTTTAAATTAAAAAGATATGTAGGTTTATAAAAACCAAAAACAATTATTATTAAACTAATCAACTTAATTAAATGATTATTTAATTCTAAAAATAATAAGAAGATAAAAGTAAAAACAGCTAAAAAATTTATTAAAAAAAAATAATTTATAGCTGTGCTTATAAGATGATTATCTATTAATAAAATTGAGTCTGTTTTTTTTCTAAATTTATAAGCTAAATTATAAAAACCATTTATTAACAACAAAGAAACTATTATTGAAAATAAATAATTGTTATCAAGTAAAATCATTTTTAATATTTTTAAAAATACTTTAATTTAATTAAAATATTTTAACTTTTTTACATTTTTTTAGATTGTCTAAATTAATTTCGTAAATATAACCATCATAACTCACTTTATCTTTATTAAAAGGGTTTCTAGGATTTTTATTATGCACATTTTTACCTTTGGCAACTAGTTTTCCTCTGCAGTTTTTTAAAAGGTCCTGTTTTAAATTACGATCTAAATCGTTATACAAAATATGTGTTGGTTGTTTTTTAATTAACAAATCTAAATAATGATTGAAACCTTCCTCTGTTTCAACATAAAGTCTAAAATCATAACTTATAAATTCATTTTTTGAAAATAAGTATGATCTATGTGATGTTAGTATTCTAGAGTCATTAGGTAAGTTTTCATTTGCCCAAACATATAAATTATATCCATTTGCATATTTTGTTAAAATATTTTTGTGATTTTTAATTGAAAAAATTCCTGGTATAAAAATTATAATAGTAAACAATATTGCTGTAAAAATTACTATAGAATTAATAGTTATTATTTTTTTACAAATTTTAAATATTAAATTATTTTTTGAACTCAGATAAAAAAGAGATCCTACTGTGAGCCATAAAAACGGCTCAATAAAAAATCTGCCCATTGGTTGCCCAAAAAATATAGCTAAAATAAAAAATATTATTGAAGCATAAACTATTTTTTTTACTGGCTTAAATGTAAAATTTACCAAAAAGATTAATACACTTAAACCAACTATTTCAGTAATGACTCCCAAATTAAATCCAAATTGGTTAAATGGTAAAAATATCCAATAAGGTAAATATCTTGGATTTCCTGTTCCAAGCTTTAAAGAAGTAATAAAAGACTCTGCCGCATAATTATCTGTTGCTGGTGATAGAAAATTTTTAACTATATCCTGACTTAGATATTGATAATCAAAATACTCTCTAGGAAATACTATTATCAAGAAAAGTACTGAGAATATAAGAAGACCTTTAAATAAGAAGTTTCGTTTAAATAGCTCAATGTATGCAAATAACAATATTATCCCTGAGGATAAAAAAAATGAGAATTTAAATTGTGTAGCACTTAAACATAAAAAACATATTATAAAAAATATAGTAAAAAATTTTTTATTATTTCTTTCAAATGGTAAAATAAAAAAAGTCATTAAAAATGCTATAAAATTTGTACCAATAGCGAATAGCTGAGGTTTTGCTGTGAATGTTAAAAATAAAAAACTAGGTATGCACAAAATAGCTAAACATATTAAAATTTTACTATTCAAATTTAAATGATGTTTTTCATGTTTTAGATTTAAAATGGCTATAATAATTGAAAGTAGTGCTACAAATTGCAAAATTGATGATAATTTGTAAGCACTAATTGATAAACCAAATATTATTAAAGCCTCACCTGCCCCAGTAAGTTGGCTTGTAAACCATTCATTTTGAATGAAAAAGCTTTTATTTATCAGGGAAAGGTAGGGAAAAGTTAAGTGATAATCTAATGAATCTGGATCTGTGATTGGCAACAAAGATATTAATGCATAACCCAAAATTATTATAAATAATAATAATTTACTTTTATTATCTATTAAAACATATTTTTTAAATAACTTTTGAATGTTATCAGGTTTATAAAAGCCAATTAAAATTAGTAAAATTATTAATATTTTTAGATAAATCTCATTGATGCCAAATAATAAAAAAAAATTATATAATATTATGGAAAAAAAATTAATTATTAAAAAAAATGATATAAGTCTTCCACCTACTGCATGGTTTTCTAAAAAAATTAAATATTTTGTCTTAGAGATAAATTTAGATAAATTATAAAAACCATTAATAATTAAAACTGAACATAATATTGATAATAATGGATGGATATCTAAAATCATTACTTAATAAAAATATTTAATACTTTTTTTGGAATCATTTTGGTTACAAAATATAATAATCTAATATTTATTTTCTGAATAATCGAAAAATTTTTGATATCACTAAATTTTATTTTTTCGTAAATAAAATATCTTATGTATAGTTTGTATGCAAAATTTTTATAAAAAAATATAGAAGATATCAATTTATCTGTTTGATATTTATTAATAATATAAATTAATTCATCTATTTCTTTTTTTTTACTTTTAGACTCATTTTTTTGATGTAATCTATAATATCCCAAATATTCATTATTATAATCAAAATAACAAAATGAGCTTAATCTAATTATTAAATCAAAATCTGAAGCAATATGTGTATTTTCGTCAAAAGAATATTCTAATTTATCAATTGCAGATTTTTTAATCATAAGTGTTAACCAGGCAGTTAAAGGAGATGCATTAACATAACTAGAAATTATTTGATTTTGACAATTACCTCTATGTAATAATTTTTTTACTTCATTAATTTCTTGATTTTCAACTTTGTAATAATTTGAGTAAAGAACATCAATATTTTCATTTATTTCAAATTTTTCAATTTGTTTTTGAAGTTTAAATTTTGTCCAATAATCATCAACATCTAAAAAACTAATAAATTTTCCCTTACACTCATTGAATGCTAATTTTCTTATAGTACCTAAATTAACTAATTTATTTGATTTGAAATATTTAATTCTTTTATCTTTAAAATCTTTTATTATTTTTTCACTTTTATCAATAGATTTATTATCATAGAAAATTAATTCCCAGTTTGAATAAGTTTGATTGATAATACTTTTTAATGCCTCATATAAAAAAGGCTCTCCATTATAGCATGTCATTATTATGCTAACTAAGTTATTTGATTTCATATCTGCTCTAATATATATACATAATTAATTTATTCATCATGAACAAATCTGAAACTAAGGTTTACTATTTATATATAGCAATTTCTTTAGTATTTATTGTGGCAACTACAAATTATTTGAGTCTTTTTGATATCATCCATGTAGCCAGCCAAACAGATGTCATTAGTTACAGTGAAATTGCAAAAAATGCACCATCAATAAAAAAGGAAGGTGACATGATTATTCAACATGTTGCACAAAGATTTCTAATTCCTTATATCGTCGGCTCTATAGCTAATTTGTTAAGTATTGATTTTTTTTTAGTTTTCAAATTTTTCACACTATTATTCATAGTTTCTTATATTTTTTTAATAAATTTGTTAATAAAAAATTTAAATTTAAACCTTAAAGTTTCTATTTTATTTTTCTCTATACTTTTTTTAAACCCATACATAGTTAGGTACCATATTTTTAATCCTGCTCAAGCTCATGATATGATATTTTTTTGTTTAGGGTTAATTTTTTCTATTACCATTATTAATAAAAATTATTTTATCAATTTATCAATTACTGTAATTGCTATTTACCTAAGACAAACTTCTATAGCACTACTAATTGGATCAAGTATTTTACTATTAATAAATAAAAAAATTAAATTGTTTATTATTTTAATAAGTTTATTTTTTTTATCTCTTTTTTTAATAATCAAAACTGGAAGCTTAATATCTGGTGATAAATTTCCAATGCATCTTGCTTATGGAATAATATTCTATGATTTTAGTCAATTTGAAAAATTAATAAGATTTTTATTATTAGGAATAATGCCTTTTGCTCCTTTAATTGTAGTTTTTTTTGGTAAAATAAATAAAGATATTAGAGTTTCTTCAGCACTAATATTATTATTTGTTTGTGCAATGATCATTGGTCAGCCAATTCTTGCTGGTCCTGATGGTAGTGTTAATAATATAGGAAGAATTGCAAATCTCTGTTATCCAATACTAGCTTGTTTTTGTTTTTATATTTGTAATTTTGAAAAATTTGTAAATAAAAGTTATTTATTCTACATTTTTATTTCAGGTATGTTTTTATGGTCTTTACACCCAACATTTTCAATTTTTAAGTCTTTTGGAGTTTTCAGATTTTACAATTATTAAATAAAGCTGTACTTTTTATAATATTAATATAATTAAATTTGCGGTAGTAATCCTAACTTTATGCTAAAAAATTTATCAATAATTGTATCTAGTAAAAAAGAGTGTGAAAATTTAAAAACAATATTACCTATCTTAAAAGAAAAATCTGATGATGTAGTAGTTGTAGATGGGCACTCAAAGGATGGCACTGAAGAGGTGTGTTTACTTAATAAAACTACCTTCGTTTTAGATAATGGACTTGGGAAAGGAGACGCTCAAAGAGTAGGTGCGTTAAAAGCAAAATATGATTATATAATTTTTTATGATGCTGATGGCTCACATGACTCTAATGACATAGAAAAATTGTATAATGAAATAACTTCAGAAAAATTTGAGTTAATTGTTTGTAGTAGAAAAAAAGGTGGGAGTTTTGATCTTACCGCAAATATAACTGTTATGGGATTTATTAGATCTACTGGTTGTGATTTCTTAACTTTACTTTTTAATAAATTATTTAAAACAGAGTTTTCTGACATTCTATATAGTTTAAAATCTATTAAAAAAGACAAATTTAATAATTTAGGCACAACAGAAAATGGTTTTGGAATAGAAATAGATATTTTAGCCAAAAGTGTTAAAAAAAAATATAGAATTAAAGAAATACCAAGTAGAGAAAATGCTAGAGTTCATGGTGAATCAAAATTAAGTACACCATTTGGTGTTTACTTTATATATCAAATTTTTCGAGAATGGTTATTTTGATATTAGATGAAATTTTTTAAATTTAATATATAGAATAATGATTATGAAATATCCCCTGTTATCAAATGCCTTCTCTAACTCAGATGTATTAGAAGGACAGAAAGTTCTCAAAAGTAAGCAAATTACTATGTCCACCAAGACAAAAATGTTTGAGAAAAAATTTGCAAAATATATAGGAAGTAAATACGCATTAATGGTTAATTCAGGATCTTCTGCAAATTTACTTGCCTTATCTTTGCTAACTAACCCAATGAGAAAAAAAAGATTGATGCCTGGCGATGAGGTTATTGTGCCTGTTGTTTGTTGGTCAACATCACTGTGGCCAATAATTCAACATGGACTTAAACCTATTTTTGTAGATATAGATTTAAAAAATTTAAATATTGACTTAGATAAATTAAAAAAAAAGATAACCAAAAAGACAAAAGCTATTTTTTGTGTGCATGTTTTAGGTTTATCGGCTGACATGTTTAAATTAAAAAAAATAGCACAACAAAAAAAATTAATGATAATTGAAGATACTTGTGAATCTTTTGGTAGCAAATTTAAAAATAAATTTTTAGGAACATTTGGTGAAGCTGGAACATATTCATTTTATTATTCTCATCAAATTACATCTGGTGAAGGTGGAATGATTACATGCAACAACAAACAAGATTATGAGATTTTATTGTCATTACGATCACATGGATGGGCAAGAGAAAAATTTATACAAAAAAGATATCAAAAGAATTATTCAAATTTAGATCCTAGATTTTTATTTATTAATTCTGGCTATAATCTTAGACCAACAGAAATTCAAGCAGCAATAGCATTAAATCAATTTAAAAGAAAAAATATTTTTAAAGAAAATAGAGAATTTAATAGAAATAAGATTATACGAAATGTTCGTTCGCATAAAAAATTTTCTAATCAAATTAATTTTCTTAACGTAGAAAAAGATATTAATCCAAGCTGGTTTGGATTGGCCATATTTATTAACCAAAAATATTCTAATAAAAAATCAAAATATTTAAATTATTTAGAAAAAAAAGGTATTGAAACAAGACCAATCATCAGTGGAAATTTTGCCAATCAGCCTGCTGTAAAATTATATAAATTGAATAAAAATACTGAAAAATTTAAAAATGCACAAGTTGTAGAAGATCTGGGTTTTTTTATAGGTCTTCACACTAAGAAAATTAACTCTAAATTAGCTGACTATATTAGTGCCAATTTATTGAAAATTAATGAGCTTTAAAACCATTGGCATCACAGGATCAACAGGTGTACTAGGAAGTTATATTAAAAATAACTTTAGAAATGTAAAATTTGATTGCTTTGACGGAGATATAACAAAAAAAAAAGATATTCAAAACTGGCTAAAAAATAAAAAATTTGAAGCTCTATTTCATTTTGCCGCAATAGTCCCAACATCAAAAGTTTTAAGTAATTATGCTAAGTCAAAAAAAATTAATTATATTGGTACAAAGTTATTAATTGATGAAGTTCAAAAAAATCAAAATACAAAATGGTTCTTATTTACTTCAACATCGCATGTTTATAAATTTGCTAAAAAAAAAATTACTGAAAATTCAATACTTAAACCAATAAGTAAATATGGTTTAACAAAATTAATGGCAGAAAAATATTTATTAAAAGAAAAAAAAAAAATAAATATTTGTATAGTAAGAATTTTTAGTTACACAAATTTTAATCAAGATATAAGATTTTTTATTCCTTCAATTTATAAAAAATTTTTAACTAATAATTTTTTAAAATTAGATAATATAAACCATATTAGAGATTTTATTGATATAAGTGATATTTATTCTGCAATAAAATTATTGTATCTAAAAAAATCTAGAGGAATCTATAATTTAGGTTCTGGTAAATCAATTCCCTTAATCAAAATAGTAGAACATTTGGCCAATCTTTTTAAAAAAAAATATGTAATTAATAAACTCAATAAACAAACTAAACATGTTGCTAACTTAAGTAAAATAATTAAATTAGGATGGAGGCCTAAGAACAGTATTATAAAAATATTAAATGATTATCATCTAAATTTTAAAAAAAGGTAAGTTAATTTTTTTGATATTTAATAACAGTCTCAATACCTTTTTGAAAAGAGGTATAAGGTTTCCAATTTAAAATTTTTTTTGCTTTTGCAATGTTTGGATAAAGTCTAAATATTTCATCTCTTCTTAAAGAAATTTTACCAAAAACTGGTTTTCCTAAGTTAATCTTATTTTTTATAAACAATATAACCTTCCTAACATTGCGCGGCTTTCCTTCTCCAATATTTATCACTTCACCAATTGACTTATTGTTATTAAAACATTTTAAAATTGCTCTTATCAAATCTTCTACAAACAGAAAATCTCTATATTGTTTTCCAGCAGAGCACATGAATATATTATCCCTCAAACATTCATTTAATGTATGTGGTATAAGTCTATTATTATCTTGGCATGGACCATAAACTAAATACAGCCTAAGTATGGTGCATGGAAAATTATATTTTTTATTTAATTTTAATAAATAATTTGTAGCCATTAGTTTAGCTTTTCCATATGCAGATTTAAGTTTTTTTACATCTGTTATATCATTTTCATTTTGAGGAGATTTTACATTGCCATACTCAACTGAACTACCTATTTGTATAAAAGATTTTATATTCTTATTCTTAAATAAATCAGCTAAGTTTTTACAACCATTATAATGACTTTTATAAGTTTTTGATTTTTCATTATGATTTACGTAGCCCCCGAAATTAACAACAAAATCATAATTAGATTTAATTTTTTTTAGTAAAAGTTTTTTATTAGTGATATCTAAAACTAAATATTTTACTTTTGGTAAAAATCTCATTTTTTTAGGTCTATTGGTAGAGATACTTGTTACATCCCATTTTTTTAAGAGACATTTTTTTGCTAAATGATAACCGAGAAAGCCTGTTCCACCGATAATGAGAATTTTTTTATTCAAGTTTATTTGTTTTGTAAAATTTTTTCTAACGTATCTTTATCTTTCTTACTATCCATACATTGCCAAAAACCTTCATGTTTAAATGCCATTAATTGACTTTGAGAGCTTACTTTTTCAAGTGGCTCTTTTTCCAAAAATGTCTGGTCATTTTTTATTAAATTCAAAAAGTTTGGTTCCATGACAAAAAAACCTCCATTGATCCAGCCTTCGTCCATTTTATCTTTCTCCTTGAAGGCTTTAACTTTGTCTCCTTTTAATTTAATGGCACCAAATCTTGCTGGTGGTCTTACTGCAGTTAATGTTACTAATTTTTTATTTTTATTATGAAATTTTAACAACTCAGTCAGATTTACGTCTGATAATCCATCACCGTATGTCATTAAAAAAGTCTCTTTTCCAAGTATTTTTTTTAATTTTTTTAATCTACCTCCTGTCATTGTTTTAAGACCCGTATCAATTAAATTTATACTCCATTTAGATTTTGTGTTTTTAAAATATTTTTTAATTACCGATCCTTTATATCCAAGGGCAATATAAAAATCAGTAAAACCATACTTTGCATAATGCTCCATAATATGAACCATAATTGGTTTTTTGTTTATCATTATCATGGGCTTAGGAATTGTTTTTGTATATTCGGATATTCTAGTTCCAAAACCTCCAGCAAGAATTACTACTTTCATGTTATTTCTTCCTCATATAAAAAGTTATTTGTTCTTTAGTTAGTATCGTTTTTTTGTTATTTTTATAGTATGACCTATACCATTCACCAACTAGTTTAACTGTTTCACTTAATTTTAATTTATTTTTCCAGTATAAAAGTTTTTTTGCTTTATTACTGTTTAACTGAAGTAAAGTAGATTCATAAAATGATGATTTTTTATCGACTTTCCATTTAGCATTTTTCCAGTACTTTTGGATCCCTTTAATAAATTTTAAGACTGTAAAATTTTTAATGTCATTATTGCTAAAATTAAATGATTCTCCATTCAATTTTTTGTTTTTACTAAGTTGATATGCCAAATGTAGATATCCCGATAGTGCTTCCAGCACATGCTGCCAAGGTCTAGTTGAATTTGGATTTCGTAATATAACAGTTTGACCCTTTGACCAACTCTTTGCACAATCAGGTATTAAGCGATTTTTAGACCAGTCACCTCCACCAACCACATTGCCAGCTCTAGCAGTTGCTATTCTTAGAAATTTATTTTTATCTTTTATAAAAGATTTATAAAATGAATGAATAACTAGTTCTGCAGAAGCTTTAGATGAGCTATAAAAGTCATCACCTCCTAGTTCGTCAGTTTCCGTATACCCCCTTGTAACTTCTATATTTTTGTAACATTTATCGCTTGTAATAAATATTGCGATACATTTATGCTTAAGTTCAGCCAATACTGATAATAAATTAAATGTCCCAAGAACATTGGTTTCAAAAGTTAGTTTTGGGTGACTATAAGAAGTTGAAACAATAGCTTGTGCAGCTAAATGAAATACAATATCTGGCTTGAATTGCTTTATGATTATTTTTAAATATCTTTCATTTCTGATGTCGCCTCTTTTATCAATAATATCTAAATTTTTTTTTAGAATCTTAAAATGATTATCACCCTTAATTGGATCTAAAGATACACCCAATACCTTGCATCCAAGCATATTAAGCCAAGTTACTAACCAAGACCCTTTAAACCCTGTATGACCAGTAACAAGTACTTTTTTATTTTTAAAAAAATTATAAAGGCTCACTTACACTTACAAAATTTGATGCTCTATAAAATATTGAGCTTGTTTTAGTTTGTTAAGTTTATTTTTTTTCATTTCTAAAATTTCGATAATTTCTTCTATATATTTTAGTGAAATTTCTGTTTCTTTATAAACGTATTTTAAAATATCAACTCTTTCATAAGCTACCAAAATGACAAAATAATTGAGCAAGTCATCTAAACTAATCTCTTTTGTATTAAATTTTTCAATAATTTTATCCTCATTTTTTAAAAATAATGCATCTGTTATTTGAGGTTGACCAGAAAATCCAAAATTATCTTTTTCCCATCTAATCATGCTAACAAAATCAATAAAAACAAAATCTAAACTTTTTAAATAAGATCTAACTTCTTCAAATAACGGTTGGCCTACTCTAAGCTGATAAAAAGAACATTCAACTTCAAGTCCAAAAACATTTAGTAATGTATTTTTTGATCCTTTCAAGATATCCAACTCTGAACCCTCTGTATCAATTTTTATAAAATTTGGTTGTTGAAATCTTATAATTTCAGAGTCTAAAGTTTTAGTACTAAAAGTGCTTTCTGATACTATTTCAAATCTTTCTTTATTTAAAAAATTTTTTAGATGATCAAAATTAGGTTTATAAAAAGAGGAACACATTGGTTTTCTTGTGCTATAAAATTTTATTTCTTTATTATCTTCACTATGTAAAACTGACTCTATCACCTCAAGTCCTTGCAGTTTTAAATCTTTTGCACTTTCCTTGTGTGGTTCCACCAAGATTGAAGTAAGTTTATCAGAAATTATATTCCATCTACCATTAGCTCCATTAGCAGCACCAATATCTAAAAGCGTAAACTTTTGATTTAAATTTTTATCTAATAAATAGCTAATTCTTTTTAGATAATTTTGAAAATTAAATTTATAAAAAAATTTAACTATATATATAAAAAATTTTTCCATTTTTTTAAACACTATTTAAAATTAGTAAATTTTGAATTATTCTATTTTATTATTATTAAAGTATAATTTTAACAGTTAATTTTGATCTTTTACACTTTTAAATTTAAATTAATAGTTTAATTATACTGCTATACATAAAAGTTTTAACTAGAGCTACATAAACCAATATTGAAAATAAATAATATAGAACTCAACATGATAACGAGGGTTTGGGATTTTAAAAAATTACCTAATGTATAAAAAATTTCTTTAGAATTTAGACAAAAAATCATCCCAAGGATTAGTAGAATCTAATAATTTACATTTTAAAAAGGTGTTAATATATTTGTTATATTTATTTGTACTAGATTTAGGGCATAAATTTTTTTTAATTAATTCATTCTCTAGATAGAAGTGCTTTGATCCAGTTAAGTTTGACATATTTTTTATTTGATTTTGATAATGGTGATAGAACGATTTGCTATTAAGTAATAAAATTGGTTTCTTATAAAGGATAGCAAGATTAATCGAAGTTGAGTTATGAGCAATAATATATTTCGCAGATGCAATCAGGGTATCAGTTTGATCAAAAACTACTTTATATTTACCAAAGTTTTTTTTATAACTAGGGGAATTTTTTAATCTAGGGTGACCAGCTACAACTATTCGAATATCAAAATAACGTTCGAATTGATTGAGCACCTCAATTAATCTTTTTTTATAATTCTTTACATCAATTAGCTGCGGTAAAATATTAAGCTTAGCAAAATCAGGATGATTATTTGGCGCATCATCAATAAAGACTACTTGATTAAATTTTTTTTTTATTTGGTTTTTATTTTTGTTTTTCAGAAATTGATAATAACTGGATTCATGCATCTTAATTAATTTATTTTTGGGAATATTCATGTCATTTGTTACATAATAGTCATAATCAAAGATATTTTTTTTTTCAAATGTAAAAAAAGAACTAAACCTTTTAAAGAATAATTTAATCAAAAAACTCAAATAATATTTATTTAAATAATTAATTACAGATTTTGATTTAAATTTAGGTTTTAAAGAGTAAACATATATTTGCTTACAGTTATTAGTTTTTAGAACATTATAAATTATATAGTTTTTTTTGTTTTCAATTAAAAAATTCAAAAAAATTGGATTTTTTAGACCTCTTTTAAAATTAATAAAATTTTTTATGTTAAATAAGTTGTAATTTTTAAAACTGGCTTCATTAAAATATAATATGTGTACATTGTATATTTTTTTTAAAATATTTAAATGAAATCTTTTTTCATTCCAATTTCTATTCTTGGTATCCATAAATAGAATGATCAAATCGTTTTTCATAACTAAATTAATTTTTTTGATTTCTTGTTTAAATTTATTTGAAACTGACTACTTATTTCCATTATAATTTTTATATATTACCTCTGCTACTTTCAGGTCTAAGTTGTCGTCTATATCTAATGGGTAATCAACAGATAACGGGTAAAAAATATTTTTTTTTGAAATAATTTCTTTGTTTTTTAAAAAAAATTCTTTTCTCAACAAATAGTAAGACCCATCTATAAAATAATATGAATCTTTGTATTTATGTCTATTTCCTCTTTTGCCTTTTACAATAAAAGACCATTTTTCTTGGTTGCGCACTACACACTCTGTGGGGTTGGTTCTCATTTTAATTACAGAACACAGGGAATGGCTCTTTTTCTGATCTTGAAATTTTTTTAAAATATTTTTTATATCAATCAATTTTCTCAATGGTGAGGTTGGCTGTAAAATTAAAATAAAATCAAAAAAAATTCCTTTATTTATAGCCCATTTGACCACATGATGCAGTGTATCCCCCAAAGGAGTTTCGTCTCTAGATAAGTTTTTTGGTCTGACATAATCATTAATTTCTAAATCCTGATAAGCAAGATTTTTAATTTTATTTGAATCCGTTGATACAATTATAGTGTTATTTTTTATTTTTTTTGCAAAATTAATAGAATATTTTATTAGGGGCTTGCCTAGAAATTTTGTCAAATTTTTATTTTTGATTCCTTTAGATCCAGATCTGGCTGGTATAACTGTTAACAGTTTCATTTAATTTGTAGAATCTTTTTGCATAAATCTTTGTACCGATTAAGACTTATTTTATAATTAATTGGTATTGCAATGCATTCTTCAAGTTTTTCTTTCGTTGAGAAAGATCTTTTAATTTGTGATTCTGGCAAACAATGTTTCCAGTAATAAGAACAATGCCATTTTATAGCATCTGGAAGATTCTTGGTACCAATATTGAGATTGTGTAATAACGAAACTATGTCTCTCCTTTTTTTAGAGTTTTTTACAAAAAAAATATAAGTATCAAAGTTTGGTTGGGAATTTTTATGAATTTTTCTAATTTCAAATTTTTTATTTAAATATTTATCTATAATTAAGTACTTTTGTTTATTGTCTTTAAGTAAAATTTTAAGTTTTTTAAGCTGTACCTTGCCTACTGCACCCTGAAATTCGGTTGCTCTATAATTAAACCCTGAGATTCTAGCTTGATCATTTCCACGAGAAATATTTTTTAAATTTTGATGTCCATGGTCATGGTATTCTTTGCAGTACTCATATATTTTTTTATTATCTGTTAAAATCATTCCACCTTCTCCAGTAGTTATAATTTTTCCAAAGTCAAAACTAAAAACACCCACATCACTAAAACAACCTAGATATCTATTTTTATAGGAACCACCTATAGCCTCGCAGTTATCCTCAAGAATAGGAATTTTTTGTTTTTTACATGTTTTTTTAATTGAGTCTAAATCTGCTGAAAACCCCAACATATGAACTGGAATTACTGCTTTTGTTCTTTTTGTTATATTTTTTTTTAAATCTTCAGGGCACATATTTAATGAGTCATCTATTTTTATTATTTTAGGAATGGCCCCTACATCAAGTATTGCTTCTATTGTGGCTATAAAATTAAATGATTGTGTTAACACATGATCTCCAGGTCCTACATTAAGAGCTTTCAAACCAATCTTAATGGCAGCAGTACCAGATGAAACAAATAAACAATATTTTGATTTAAAAAAAATTTCACAAGCAGCTTCAAATTCTCTTACATGATATTTTTTTCTTACTTTGTCAAAACCATGAGCAAAAAATATAGATCCTTGGTCAAATATTTCTTTTAAGGCTTTTTTTTCTTTCCAATCAATTAGTTCATATCCAGGCATTTGTATTATTTTTTTTTTCTTAAATTTACTTGTTTATCAAGCGATTTTAAATATTTTTTTTTCATTTTAATATCATACTTTGCGGCATAATCTTTAAATTGAAAAGTCAAACCCCTTCTTCTTAAACCACTTTTATTTGGACTACTTCCATGAATGATTTCACTATGATGAAATAACGCGTCACCAGGAGAAAGTTTGGGACAAATTTGCCTATACTTCTTATACTTATTTATTTTGGAAACTTTTTGAGAACTTCCTTTTGCAAAAGATGGTTCGTGTTTAACAACTCCCAATTTATGTGAACAGCTATAATACTTAATGCCACCATTTTTAGAAGATACAGGATCTAACGCTACCCATACTGTTAATGCTTTCCCATTTTTTAAACACCAATAATAATTATCTTGATGCATAGGTGACTTTAAACCTTTACTTGCTGGTTTAGCAAATAACTCACTAGCTATATATTTTGGTTTAGCTTCTAAAAGTTTTTTTACTATATTTATAATTTTTTTATTTTTAGATTTTTTCTTTATATAAGAAGAATCTGACAAGCTATGAAAAGAATTGATATTTTTGATTTCAGTTTCTATTTTATTTCCTACAAAATTCACACTCTTTCCTTCATATTTTTTAATATTTTTCTTAAGAAAAATATCTATTTTTTTATTAATTTCAGTAACTTCATTTCTAGAAAAAATTTTCTTGACTAGTACCCATCCATTTGTGTGGAACTGTTTCTTTATAATATTATCATTTTTCAAATAATTCATTTTTTATTATATGTTTTTTTTAAATCATTTAAACTACCCACATCTAACCAACTTTCATGAATGGGAAATGTGCTAATTTTTAAATTTTTTGAAACTAGATAGTTAATAAAATCTGTCATATCAATTTTCAATCCTTTCTGAAAATATTTTATAATACTAGAATTCAAAACATAAACGCCTGCACTAATCAGATTATTTTCAGATGGTTTTTCATCAATTCTCAAAACATTTTTAGATTTGTCTAATTTAATTACTCCATATGGGTTATTTAATCTAAAAAATTTTGAAGCAATAGTTAATTTATTTTTATTTTTTTTGTGAAAATCTATTACATCCATATAATTCAAGTTAGTTATGATGTCACAATTTGTAACAACTAATATTTTATTTTTTTGAGATCTTAAAAGTGTAATACCGCCAGCAGTCCCTAAGGGATTTTTTTCTCGAATATACTTTATGTTAACACCTATTTTTTTTCCATTTTTAAAATATTTATAGATTTTATCATGCATGTGAAATGTAACTAAACTAAAATTTTTTATTCCTTCTTTTTTAGCTTTTAATATTATGCTCTCTAAGATTGGTCTTCCATTAACTTTAATAAGTGCTTTTGGTAGGTTTTTTGTTAGGGGCATTAATCGTGTCCCCTTACCACCAGCAACTATAATCATTTCATAATCTACTTTTTTTGCTTCTTGAAAAAGTGTTTCATTTTTAAAAATATCAACAATTATTTTTTTTGAATTTATAATAGGTATTAAATTTGAGTTAAAATCTTTAGGAAGACGATTTAATTTTTTTATTTTATTTAAATTTTTTTTAAAAATAATTTTAGGTTTTTTGTTTACAATTAGATCAATTTTGTCATTCAATTCAATCCCTCTAGTTAACCCTCTTCTAATATCACCATCGGTTAAGGTTCCATAAAACTTTTTTTTTTTATAAACAAAACATATTTGCAATGCTGTTTTATTTAAGTTTTGAATTGCATTCTTTAGTGTAGAGTTTGAATCAATTATCGCCTTTTTCCAATTTTTATAAAAATTTACACTCATTATTAAATTAAAATTTTAAATCGTTAAATATTTTATTATTCATATAGGTGTATTCTTTATTTTTTAGCTTTCTTATTATATTTTTAGTTATTATATAACTAGCATTTTTTATTAAGTTGGAATCAAATGGTAAAAAATTAATTTTTTCTTTCAATATTCTATTAATATTTTTGATAATAATTTCTTTTTTAGGGCTTGAATTAAATATTTTTACAAATTGGAATCTGCCTTTTTGCCTATTTCCAATATTTAAAACTGGTATATTTAAAAAAGGAACCTCTAAAATTCCACTAGAGGAGTTCCCAATAAAAATATTAGAATTTTTTGCAACTGAGAAAAATAACTTTTGACCTAGAGACTTAAAAAAATATGAATTTTTATTCTTTATAATGTGTTTTTTAATCATACTCAATATATCAGAATTTCCTGAGTCAATGTTTGGTGCAGTAAAAATTGTATTAAAATTTTTGTATAACTTTAAAGCATCTAAAACTTGTTTAAATTGAAAAATATTTTCTTCTCTAGATATTGTTGTTACTGGATGATAGGAAACTAATATAGTCTTTTTATCAAATTTTATTTTTAATTCTTTCTCTATCATCTCTTTACTAATTAATTTCATTTTAAATAAATTTTCATACCCAAGAAGACCACAATTGAATATATTCGATTTATATTCACCTAACTGAAGTACTCTTTTTTTGTGCTCTTCGTTAGAAACAAAGTGCAGATTTGAAAATTTGGTTATAGCATGTCTGATGACATCATCTTTAGCTCCTCTTGTTATCTCGCCCCCATGTATATGAGCAATCGGTATACTTGAAAAGAAACATGCTACTACAAAAGCTAAAGCTTCATATCTATCACCTAAAACAACTGAAAGATCTGCTTTTTTTTTTTGATTTAAAAAGTATTTACCATATAGAAATTGTGCATTGCCAAAAATAAATGAAATATTTTTTTCATTTACATTACTACATTTAATATCAATTTTTTTAATTTTTTTTTTGTATTTTGTTTTTATATAATTTAATGTTAGGCCATGTTTGGTAGAAAGATGAGACCCAGATACAATCAATGTTAGTTTTAAATATTTATTTATTTCAAGTTTTTTAATAAGTGGCAATAAAAGATCAAAATCTGATCTTCCACTTGTAAAAACTAAAATATTAAATTTTTTCATCTTCCTTATAATTTTTTTTAGCCTTTAAACCTATAGTTTTATGCCAAAAAATAGGATTTAACCCGTCTCCTGGTCTTTTTGTCGTTAAGTTAAATTTTGTAAAAATATCACCTTTTTTTATAACTTTGGATGTAACGATTGATTTTCTTGCATATTTTTTTAATATATTTTCACCTACTGTAATCACCTTCGCATTTTTACCCAGTAACTCTTCTATAATTCTAATTTTTTTTACAAATATTCTAAACTCATTTACATCTAAGCTAATTGCATGATCTGGACCTTTCATTTTTTTATTCAGAGTGAAGTGTTTTTCTATAAATTCAACACCTAGCACAACAGCTGCCATTGATGCTTCATAGCCAATACTGTGATCAGAAAATCCAACAGATTTTGAAATTTTTTTAATACTATTAATAAATCTCATATTTAAATCTTTAGTTTTAGTAGGATAATCTGATACGCAATGCATAATAGTAATATTTTTAGACTTTGTTCCATTTTTTTCTAGTACCTTTTTTGCATTTTTTATTTCCTTCAATGAAGACATTCCTGTGGATAATAAAATTTTTTTGTTAAACCTTCCCAAAACTTCAAGGTAAGGAATATTATTTATTTCACCTGATGGAATCTTAAAAAAATCAATATTAATTTTTTTATTTAAAAAAAGAACACTTGGTATATCAAACGCAGAACTTAAGAACTTAATTTTTTTTTTTTTACAATAATTGGCTAATTCAATAAATTTACTTCTAGATAAACTCAAATTAGAAAGCATTTTTTTTTGGTTCTTAGTATTTGGAAGAATTTTTTTTTGATATGGCGCTATTTCACTGCTGGTAGTTGTAATCAAATTTGGATCAAAGGTTTGAAATTTTATGTAATCAGCACCACTAAGTTTTGCTTTATCGATAAGTTTTTTTGCATAAGCCATGTTCCCATTATGATTTACTCCAGCTTCAGCAATTATTTTAACTTTTTTAGATAACATCTTTTTTAATTATTGAACCCATTTTTATTATACTAAAATTCTTTATAGTGACTGCTTCTCTTATAATTGAACCTGATCCAATAAAACACTCTTTTCCAATATTAACACCACCATTTATAATGGCACCAGTTGAAATATGAGTATTGTCCCCAATGTAACTATCGTGCTCTATAATCGCTCCTGTATTTATAATACAATTTTTACCTATTGTTACGTTTGCATTAATATTACAACCATGCATTACTATTGTTCCAGCTCCAATTTTAGATTTTTTGGATACATGAGATTTTTTTGATATAACTGTTGCTGGCTTCATCTTTTTATTAATTAAATTAAAAATTTTTTTTCTAATAGTCGCATTTTTTATTTGTCCAACACCAACCAATCCATACATATTTTTATATTCTCTATTTAGATCTTTTTCTAATATCTGCTTATACTTTTTATAAAAAACATTTTTAGATTTTTTTTGATCACATACTAGAAATTTAATTCTGAAATCAGAATTTTCAACAGTATCAATACATGATCGAGTATGACCACCAGTACCAAATATTATTAAAAATTTTTTTAACATTTAAAATTTTAAAATTGATTAATCTTTGTAATTTTTTTATTTTCAATTAATAATAATGTTTCATAATAAGAATATTCATTTTTATCATGAGTTATAGCTATAATAGTTTTTTTTAATTTTTTTAAATTATTTAAAATAATCATTTTAATTTTAGCATCTAGATTGTTAAAAGATTCATCTAAAATTAAAACATTAGTATCTCTATAAATGGCTCTTGCAATTCCAATTCTTTGTCTTTGTCCTCCAGAAATTCTTTTTCCATTCTCTCCAATTAAATTATTTTCTTTTTGATTGAATTCATTTACAAATTCATCCAGACATGCTGCCTTAATGCAAAAATCTAATTTTTTTTTATCTTTAGAATTATTAAAAACTATATTGTTTTCTATTGTATCATCTAACAACATAATATTTTGAGGAACAATTGATATTTTTTTTTGCCAATTAAAAACATTGTTATGATTTATGGTTCTTGAATCAGACTTCACAGCACCGATAGATGGAGCAAAAAAACCTACCAATAAATTTATTAAACTCGACTTACCAGCTCCAGTCTTTCCTACAATACCTGTTATAGAATCTTTTTTTATAGTTAAATTTATATCTTTTAAAATAAAATCTTTAGAACCTTCATACTTAAATGAAACATTATTAAATTCTATTTGATTAGTAAATTCAATATTTTCTTTGGGGTCAACTATTCTTGCTTGATTTAATTCTTTAAAGATTAGATTTTCTGTATCCTCAAAATTCTGTTTTAATGATTTTAATGTTCCCATATTAGTAAATATCTCATTAAAGCTTGGAAATAATTTTTGCATTGCCAGTAACCACGTTGCTAAAATAGGTAAATATGAAAAAGGATTGTCTTTAAAAAAGTAAATCAAAACTAAAAAAGACCCGATAAAGAAAAAATTTACTAATATATATGGAAGACCAGAAGTGAACACTATATTTCCCTGACTTTCTCTTAAGTTGAAAATTGATTTTCTTAATTTTTCATAAAAAAATTTTTCCATATTGTGCACTATAATTATAGCAATATTCGAATAACTTTCTTGTAAAGATTTTATAATTTTTTCATTTTCACTCGCAACAATCACACCTAGTTTCTTTAGTCTTGATTTGATAATTTTGTACAATGATAAAAAAACTATTAAAATTAAAAAAAAATATATCAAAAAACTTTTAGAAGATAGGAAAATTGCTACTCCTGTAATGCTTATCAACATGATTGCAGATTTTACTATCCCTAATATGAAAAAAGTAATTTCTCCAACTGATTGTGATTTTACAGAAATTGTTGCAATTAAAGATGATGAATTTTCTTTTAAATGAAAATTATAATTTGAATATAATGTCTTATTAAATATATGACTACTTACCACGGTATTAATATGAGAATATAGGTAAGTGCTAATCTTAAGATTAACAACTTTTAAAACGGCGACAAAAAACACGATTCCGAACATTAATAATAATAAAAAATTTTTGAATAATTCCTTGTCATTAAAATAATCATTTAATGGAATTGAAGAAAGGGGCAGTACAACATCACCTTCTAAAAAAATTGATAATACTGAGTAAACTAACCCAATAAAAAACACTTCAAAAATTGAAATTGTTAACGCTACAATTATTGAAAAATATATTAATGATACAAGCTTAAAATTACAAGCTTTATAAATTAATTGTAGTCTTTTAATATAATCTATTATCAATTTTTGTATTTTTATTACTTATTATTATCAAATCTTAATTCTAAAAAATTTTCTTAAACTTAAGTTTGGCCAAGCTATAAAATAACTATAAACTTTAGAATTTAAAGGTAAAAATATAACGAGATTGTGCACAAGCCTTCTTAGTATTCTAATAAAAGTGTATTTAATAGATTTAGGATGAGTATAAGGTGCAAGCGTATTTAAATCAGCCAAATTACAAAGAACTTGCTGCTTAAGTTTTTCTGACATTTTATAATTTTCTAAGTAATCGTAAGATTGAATTGTATAATTTTTGCCATGTTTTCTTCTAAATCTAAAATGCATATTGGCTCTTGGGTTAGCTGAAATTCCTCTATGTAATAAAGATGGATCAAATACCAAAATATTTCCTGCTGCAGTCTTTAACCATTTAGAGTTTTGTAAAGACGTGTATGGGTTTTTTTTTAATAATAGATCAGCTTTTTTGTCTTTAACTTGATGAGAACCATCAATAACCTGTAATCCCCTCTCCTCAAATAAAAATATGTTTAACTGCAAAGCTTCATATTTATGTTGGGCAACATCTGCATCTCGGTGCCATATACCCACATGTGAAAAATTTTTAGTTAAATGGTATCTCGAAAGTTCTAAAATTACATCATCTTGAATTATATTCTGAGCAATATCAATTATTTTTGATTCTTCTATAAGATCTAAAATTTCTTGTCTTAAGATTTTTTTATGAAATGGAGCTTCAATTCCTGCAATATTTTTAATATTAGAATAATCGTCATAAACTCTTATATTGTCATAATCTCCTCTTAAAGTTAATTGATAAATTTCATTATAGGCTTGTTGCGCAGATTTCAATGTTTCATTTGATATTCTATTTTCTATTATTGAATAGCCTTTTTTAAAAAGTTCTGTTTTATTTTTATCTATATCTAAATCTTTTATCACTTAATATTTTTTCCATAAATAGGACTACTTGGTAAACAAATAAGTTCTTTTTCTAACCTTTGAGCTATATCTAAATTAATTTTTTGATATTTTTTGTACATTGGAAGTTTATTCATTAACTTCCAGACTGGTCTACATTCAATTTTTTTTTTATTTAAACTTGAAATTATATAATCTCTGTTTTTTTCTGTCATACCCTTTATTTTTATCACATTGAGCCAGTTATTAGCTAAATTATTTACTGGAGGCTCTACCATATCTATTGCTACATTTTTTTTAAAAATTTTAAAATATTTTTTTGATATTTTTTTTTTATAATTTAAAGTTTTGATTAAGTTTATTGCTTGGGCATAACCCACAGCTGCATTTAAATTAGTCATTTTATAATTCCACCCCACCTGGTTATGAAGAAATTTCCATGGGTGTCTGATTTTTGCTGTTGAAATTAGGTGTCTAATTTTTTTAGTTAAATATTTATTATTTGATACAATAACACCACCACCTCCTGTGGTTATAGTTTTGTTGGCATTAAAACTAATTACCCCTAAGTCTCCAAAATTTCCTGCATGTTTGCGGTTACAATAACTTCCTAAAGCCTCAGCAGCATCTTCAATAACTTTTAATCGATATTTTTTTGCAATTTTAATAATTTTTTCAATATCTCCAATATTTCCAAAAACATGAACAGGTATAATTGCAAACACTTTTTTTTTTGTTTTTATATTATAAGTATGTCCATTTTTAATTATACATTGAGTTTCTAGAAATAATTTAAGTTTATCAAAATTAATTCCTAAATTATTTGGATCACTATCTAGAAAAACTGGATTAGCATTTGTATGTTTGATGGCATTTATTGTGCCAACAAATGTCATGGTCGGAACTAAAACTTCCTCATCTTTTTTAATACCGAGCACTTCTAAACAAATTTTTAGACCTATAGTTCCATTTAGAACAGCAATAACATCTTTAGAATTTGTATGTTTTTTTATCTGATTTTCAAATAAGTTTATATAATTGCCTCCAGAAGATACAATGGTTGTGGAAATACATTTTTTTAAGAACTTGTATTCATTTTCAGAAAATAATGGTTGATGAAGATATATATGTTTTTTTTTTTTTGATATTTGTCTGGTTGCTTTCGTAATTTCATTAATAATTTTATCCAAAAAAAAATTTTTCATTTTTTTATATTTAGATTTTATAATTACCTAAATTTTTTTTATTTAT
>Ga0114998_10000138_pt1 | contig 44681 bp, 50 predicted proteins | sample ArcticOcean_MG_C_5_FD_87044 | JGI IMG/M metagenome (GOLD analysis project Ga0114998, IMG submission 87044) | Marine microbial communities from western Arctic Ocean - ArcticOcean_MG_CB4_138 | ecosystem: Environmental > Aquatic > Marine > Oceanic | place: Arctic Ocean: Canada Basin | collected... | reverse complement strand
GGTTGCAAACTTGGCAAACTGACCGTCATTGCCAACAGCAACGATCATGTACTGGGCATGGCCTTGCTCGTCTGATAATGTTTCAAACACTTGGTAGGGCACTATGTTAATGTGGGCATTGCCAGCACGACCCGGAACCTTGCCTGTTTGCTTTCCAGACACCAAATAGTTCGCACCCAAATTAGCCAACATGGCCACCTGCGTGTCCAGTAAGGCCATATCGATATGCTGACCTTGACCTGAAGACTCTGCGAAACGTAGGGCCGCCAAAATGCCAACGGTGGCGTACATACCCGTGAACAAATCAGCCACTGCCACGCCCACTTTCTGCGGGCCGCCGCCCGGTAAGTCGTCACGCTCGCCGGTCAGACTCATCAGCCCGCCCATACCTTGAATGGCATAGTCATAGCCGGCGCGGTCTTTGTAAGGACCACTTTGACCAAAACCTGTAATCGAACAATAGACCAAGGCAGGGTTTATAGCCTTAAGGCTGTCAAAGTCCAAGCCATAGCGAGCCATGTCCCCGACCTTGAAATTCTCAACAAAAATATGACAATGAGCCACCAACTGTTTAATGAGTGCTTGACCCTGCTCAGAAGCAATGTCGCAAGCAATGGCACGCTTGTTGCGGTTCGTACCCAAGTAATAAGCAGCTTGGTCTGTATCCTGCCCGTCAGCATCTGGTAAAAAAGGAGGGCCCCAAGTGCGCGTGTCGTCCCCCGAACCTGGCCGCTCTACTTTGATAACATCGGCACCTAAATCACCTAAATTTTGTGTGCACCATGGGCCTGCCAAAACCCTGGACAAGTCCAAAACCCGGATACCATCCAACGAATGAGAAGAATTAAACATAGTCATACCCCTATTGTGCGCAATTTAGCATTGCGCGTTGTGCTGATTATTGGCTTAACTGTCTCATTGGTTGGTTGCAGTCCAACATTTAACTGGCGCACACAGCGTTTGGACAGCGTTGGTGCTCAAGCTTTAATGCCATGTAAACCAAGCTACTCTAGCCGCGAGGTGCCATTGCTAGACAGCCAAAGTAACGTGATGTTACACATGCAAGCGTGTGATGTGGGTGAAACGACCTTTGCCGTGTCGTGGCTCAATGTGCCAGCAGAACAAAACATACAGACCGCTATGTCGCGGTGGCTGAGTGCCACTCTAGCCAGCGCGGGGATCAAGGGCAAAGTCCATCCCATGGATTGGTCTGTGGCGGGCACCGATTTCGCCAAACGTTATGCGGGCCATGGCGAACGCCACGATGGCAACACATTAGCGGTAGCTATCGCAATCGCACAACGCGGGTCAAGTTTGGTGCAGCTGGGCGTGTATGGTGGAAAGCCTGAAGCACGTGAAACTGAAGAATTTTTGCAGGGCTTGAGGTGGTAAGCCACAAAACGTTGTCACACGCAGATAATATGAAGCCATGACAGCTATCATTGTGATCGCCCATACACCGCTTGCAAGCGCCTTGCGCAGCTGCGTGGCACACGTGTTTCCTGAAGATGCGCATTGTGTTCAAGTATTGGATGTGCCAGCGACTTATCACATTGATGAGGTGGTTGCACAAGCTGAGGCACTGTTACCTAAGACAGGCGAAGCGCTGGTACTGACAGACATTTTTGGCGCAACGCCAGCCAACGTGGCGTCGCGCTTAGCCTCCAACAGCGGTTGTCGTGTAGTGGCAGGTGTGAATTTGCCCATGTTGCTGCGCGCGGTGTGCTACCGCGAGCAACCGGTTGACCAACTTGTCCTGAAAGCTGTTGCAGGTGGCACACAAGGCATCATGCCTATCGTGTTGACAGCGCCACACAACCAACACAAAAGAAATCATGATTCGCAACACAATCACCATCAGCAATAAGTTGGGCTTGCACGCACGTGCATCTGCCAAGCTGACAAAATTAGCAGGCGCATTTGAATGCGAGGTCTGGATGACGCGTCACGCAAGGCGTATCAATGCCAAAAGTATCATGGGCGTCATGATGTTGGCCGCAGGATTGGGGGCGGATGTTGACATTGAAACAGAAGGCCATGATGAGCAGGCCGCTATGGATGCATTGCTGGCACTCATCAACGACAAGTTCGGGGAAGGCGTGTGAGCTTTTCGATCCGTGGTCAGGCGGTATCACGCGGCATCGTTGTGGGACGAGCGGTATTGGTAGCCGCGGGGCGAATGGACGTGGCTCATTATTTTATTGAGCCAGCGCAAGTTACTTCTGAGTTACAGCGTATCGCCAAGGCCCGTGATGTCGTGGTCAACGAAATTGAACAAGTCAAACTCAAGCTGACACATGCGCCCGCAACAGATGCGCCGTCGGAGTTGACCGCTTTGCTAGATGTTCATCTGATGCTGCTGCAAGACGAGACAATCGCTCATGGCGTACGCGAGTGGATTGTTGAGCGGCGTTACAACGCAGAGTGGGCACTAACTTCGCAGTTGGAGATTATTTCTCGGCAGTTTGACGAGATGGAAGACCCTTATTTACGCGAACGGAAAGCCGACTTGGAGCAGGTGGTGCAGCGCATGTTGGCCTCTATGGCCGGCGAAAGTGCCTCTCTGTTGGAGCAGGCCAAGCAGGCCGCACAAGTGGCGCAATTCAGCGGTAACAGGTCGGCTGCCTCTGAGCGGGTGCCGCTGATTTTAATTGCGAGAGACCTGTCACCCGCAGACCTGCTGCAGTTTAAAGACAGTGTGTTTGCGGGATTTATTACAGAGGTTGGGGGTAAAACATCTCACACCGCCATCGTGGCGCGTGGCTTAAATATTGTCGCCGTTGTGGGTGCTCGCAGTGCCAGCCAGCTTATAAAACAAGACGATTGGGTCGTCATAGATGGAGACGCTGGCGTGGTCATTGTTGAGCCGTCTCCTATCATTTTGGAAGAGTACGGCTTTAAGCAACGAGAGGGCACATTAGAGCGCGAGCGCTTGCGGCGCTTGCGGCACACACCGAGCGTGACCTTAGACGGACAGCACGTCAAGTTGTTTGCCAATATCGAGTTGCCACAAGACAGTGCCGCAGCTGTCGCAGCTGGTGCGGTAGGTGTGGGTTTGTTTCGCACTGAGTTTTTGTTCATGAGTCGCGTGTCAAAAGGCATGAGCAAGTTGCCCGACGAAGATGAGCAGTACGCGGCTTATAAGGAGGCTTTGGACGGCATGCAAGGTCTGCCAGTGACCATTAGAACCATAGACATTGGCGCTGATAAGCCGCTTGAGCGGGGCAGCCGATCCGGCGACGAACATTTAAACCCTGCATTGGGTTTACGAGCGATTCGTTGGAGCTTGGCAGAACCCACGATGTTTTTGGTACAGCTGAGAGCTATTTTGCGCGCCGCGGTGAACGGACAAGTGGACTTGTTGATTCCCATGTTGGCCCATGTCAGCGAAATTAAACAAACATTGGCGCTCATTAAACGGGCAAAAGACCAGTTGGATGACCAAGGCGTCGCATATGGTTCGGTCCGCGTGGGCGCCATGATTGAGGTGCCGGCCGCCGCCATGATGGCGCAGGTGTTTTTGCGATATTTCGATTTTTTATCGATTGGCACCAATGACCTCATCCAGTACACCTTGGCTGTAGATCGCGTGGACGAGGCCGTCAGTCACCTGTATGACCCTTTACACCCAGCAGTGTTGAGTCTGATGTCGCAAGTCATAAACGCTTGCAAGGCTCAGGGCAAAGATGTCAGTGTGTGCGGCGAGATGGCTGGTGATACACAATGTACAGCGCTGTTATTGGGCATGGGCCTGCGCAGTTTTTCTATGCAGCCCACTCAGATACTGGCCGTTAAACAACAAGTCTTGCGCGCCCATACAGGCGAGCTCGCCGTTTGGGCGGCAGATGTATTGGCCAGCGAAGAGCCCTCCGAGTTGGTGGCGTTGCGCTAATGGTGTGTCGGGCCTGAAATGCTTTTATGTTCCGTGCCAGTTCCAGCCACAAACAACGACACGCTTAAAGCTAGCGCCACCTACACCTGCTTAACAACAGACTGAACACAACCTCGTAGCGACCTAGCCACGATTGGACAAACGGGATAAGGCGCATTAGACGCCTGCAGCGTGCGCCTGCTCGTCGGCGTGGTAGCTGGACCGGACCATGGCGCCAACAGCTGCATGGCTGAAGCCCATGTCTTTGGCACGTTGCTCAAACATCTTGAATGTGTCTGGGTGCACGTACCGACGTACAGGAATGTGGTGGCCGCTCGGCGCCAAGTATTGGCCTATGGTGAGCATGTCTATGTTGTGGTCACGCATGTCTTGCATGACTTGTAAGATTTCTTCGTCTGTCTCGCCAAGACCCACCATCAAGCCGCTTTTAGTGGGCACATGTGGAAACAAAGCTTTAAACTTCTTTAGTAAGTTCAGACTAAATGCATAGTCAGAGCCGGGGCGAGCCTCTTTGTACAAGCGTGGCACGGTTTCCATGTTGTGGTTCATTACATCGGGTGGTGCCGCTTTCAATATCTCAAGCGCGCGGTCATCGCGGCCTCTAAAGTCGGGCACCAAGACTTCAATTTTTGTAAGCGGCGATTGCTTTCGGACTTCTTGAATGCACGCCACAAAATGGCCAGCACCACCGTCACGCAAGTCGTCACGGTCTACGCTGGTAATCACCACATAGCTCAGTTTGAGCGCAGCAATTGTGGCGCCTAATTTGTGCGGCTCGTCTTGGTCCAACGGGTCAGGGCGGCCGTGGCCTACATCGCAAAATGGGCAGCGTCTGGTGCACTTGTCACCCATGATCATGAACGTCGCTGTGCCCTTGCCAAAGCACTCACCGATATTGGGGCATGAAGCCTCTTCACACACAGTTACCAACTTGTTTTGACGCAAAATGTCTTTGATTTCATAAAACCGGGTGTTAGGGCTGCCTGCTCGCACACGAATCCAGTCTGGCTTTTTCAGCGTTTCGCCTTGAATCACCTTAATAGGAATACGCGAGACCTTGTCGCCAGATTTTTGTTTGGCTGTGGCGTCATAAGGCTTGCTGACTGGAGAGTCGGCTGTAACAGGGGTAGCAGGTGCGGCAATGTCGTTCATATAAGTCTCTTCAAGCGCGGCTGGCTTGCAGCAGCGCTTCTAAGTGTTGGTGCAGTAGGGCGTGGACTTGCGCTACGGTAACATGTACGCCTATTGTATAAAGATCGACCGTTTGTAGGCCAATGTAGCCGCATGGGTTGATACGGTCAAAGGGTGATAAGTCCATCGCAACATTCAATGACAGTCCATGGTACGTGCAGTGTCTGGATACCTTAATACCTAACGCGCTTATTTTCCCCAAACCCGCAAATTGATCACGGCCTTGTGCAGGTATGTCTAAACGCGCATGGTCCAACGGGTTGGCCAGCCGCACGTAAATACCCGGGGCGCCGCGCACACGGTGACCCACCACATCAAATTCAGACAAGGTGCGAATCACCGCCTCTTCTAAGCGGTACACATATTCTTTAACAAAGAAGCCGCTTCGCTTTAAATCTAGCAACGGATAAGCGACTGCTTGCCCCGGGCCATGGTAAGTGACTTGCCCGCCTCGGTTGCTGGCTACAACGGGAATGATGCCAGCGTCTAAGACATGGTCTGACTTGCCAGCCAAGCCTTGGGTAAACACAGCTGGGTGTTCGCATATCCACAACGCATCAAGCGTGCCACTTGTTCGCTGTGCTGTAAAAGCTTGCATGGCATCAAACGTGGTTTGGTAGTCAATCACCCCCCAGTCGCGCACTTCAAGGATGCTTCGATCATCAGGCACTTACAGGACCACTTTTACCAAGGGGTGGCTAGACAGCGTGCGGTACAGCTCATCGAGCTGCTCCCGGTTGTGCACATGCACTGTCAATGTAATGCCCTGGTAGTTGCCGCCTTTGCTGGCGCGGAGCTCAATGGTGGAATCGTCAAAGTTAGGGTCAAAACTGCGGGCAACATGGCAGATAGCCGGCACAAACTCAGGTACGGTGCTGCCCATCACTTTGATGGGGAAGTCGCATGGATACGTAATTAAGGAGTCAGAAGGTGTTTCAGTCATGGTCTGATTATCTCGCTTTACCAACATATTGACAGGCAATAAATGTATGGTTTGATGGGCCTGCATTATGGTTAATAAAGGTTCAACACCCGTGATCGCAAGTGTTTAAAATTTTAGGCTGTGCCCTCATGGTTTATACGTATAATGCTGAGTTGTAAAAGATAAAGTCAACCAGCTTTTTGTAACCTAGTGGTCATGTGCGATGTCAATAATTAAGCCGCGCAAGCTAGATGCAGACACTGATGGCGGTGCGAGATACGGCGAGGAAGATGCTGAGGCCTTTGAGCCCATGACGGCTGAACAAGCTAAAGCTTGGCGCGCAGCGCAGCCTAATATGTCAGCTTGGTTTACATTGGCGTGGCAATGTCTGGCTGTAGCAGTTGTTGGGGGCGCTACGGCAATGTGGGTTGGTGAGGCGCAAGCCAAGTCGCTCATTTATGGCGGCGTAGCAGTGATTGCTCCTGCTGCTTTGATGGTGCTGGGTATGAATGGCAGCCTGATGAGGCGTTTGTCTGCCTACCCGGCAGGGCCGTTGCTGGGGTTTGCGATATTGGAGTTGATCAAGTTATTGCTGTCGGTGGGGCTGATGTTTGCAGCCCCGCAAGCGGTTGAGAATTTAAGTTGGCTGGCTATGCTGGTTGGTGTTGTAGTCGCGCTAAAAGTGCATTGGCTGGTGTTGGGATTCCGCACCATGCGTGTCAGGCGTGTTGTTTGAAATTTGAAGGCTTTATTTGTTATGTCGATTGAGGCGCACGCACCCACAGCTAGTGAATACATACGTCACCATTTGCAACACTTGCAAAACGTGAAGCAAACATCCATTATTGACTTCTCTGTTTACAACATTGACTCCATAGCCGTCGCCATAATTTTGGGTGTTATCGGTTGTTTCTTTTTATGGATGGCTGCGCGTAAAGCAACACCGGGTGTTCCTGGTAGGTTCCAAGCTGCGGTAGAAATATTGGTCGAGTTGGTTGATAACCAGGCTAAGGGTGTGATTCACAATGCGCAAAGCCGCAAAATGATTGGCCCCTTGGCATTGACGGTGTTCGTTTGGATTTTCCTAATGAACTTCATGGATATGATCCCAGTTGACTTGTTGCCATCTCTATGGGGAATGGCTTACGAGGCGGCAGGTTATGGCCAGGCTCATGAGTCGTATTTGCGTGTTGTGCCTACCGCCGACTTGTCAACGACCTTTGGGCTATCCATTTCAGTATTGTTGATTTGTTTGTTTTACAACATCAAAATAAAAGGTTTGGGTGGCTGGTCACATGAATTGGTCTGTGCGCCGTTTGGCACCAGCAAAAATCCTTTTTTCGCACTGATTCTAGGTGTGGTTAACTTGGCCATGCAGTTGATTGAGTTCGCCTCCAAAACGGTGTCTCATGGCATGCGACTGTTCGGCAACATGTTTGCCGGTGAGTTGGTATTCATGCTGATTGCCCTGATGGGTGGATTTTTCGCGCTCTCGACAACGGGAATTTTGTTGTTCGTCGGGCACATAATCGCTGGCACAGTATGGACGCTGTTCCATATATTGATCATCGTGTTGCAGGCCTTCATCTTTATGATGTTGACCCTCATCTACACCGGTCAGGCGCACGACAAGCACTAACTGAGTGCGTTGTGTTTGTTTGTTTGTTTTTTTAGTTTCTGTTTTTTTGTTCTAAGGAGTCATCATGGATAGCGTATTAGGTTTGGTTGCACTAGCTTGCGGTTTAATCGTTGGTTTGGGCGCTATGGGCGCATCTGTCGGTATCGGCATGATGGGTGGTAAGTTTCTAGAGTCTGCTGCTCGTCAACCTGAGTTGATGAACGATTTGCAAGCCAAGATGTTTATTTTGGCCGGCTTGATTGACGCGGCATTCTTGATTGGCGTGGCTATCGCCTTGTTGTTTGCATTCGCGAACCCATTTGTTGTCGTAGCCTAATTGGCTTTAAACGCCTAGAAACAAGGCTTTAGGGCCTTGGTGGGCGTACGTCGTGGGTAATATAAAAGATCAACATAGAAAGGCGTTGCGATGAATATCAATGCAACCCTGTTCGCTCAAGCCATCGTTTTTGCGATTCTGGTTTGGTTCACGATGAAGTTCGTGTGGCCACCAATCACAAAAGCATTGGATGAACGGGCATTGAAAATCTCTGACGGTCTGTCTTCTGCTGAGAAGGCCAAATCTGAGTTGGCGGCTGCTAACAAGCGCGTTGATGAAGAGTTGGGAAAGTCTCGTAATGAGGCAGCACTTAGATTGGCAGACGCTGAGCGTCGAGGACAGGCTTTGATCGAAGAGGCAAAAACTCGCGCAAGCGACGAGGCCGCCAAGATCATGGCCAATGCACAGCAAGAAGCCTTAGGCTTGGTGACGAGTGCCCGTGAGGCATTGCGCGAAGAGGTGGCTAAGTTGGCGGTGCAAGGTGCTCAAAAAATCCTGCGCCGTGAAGTTAAGGCTGCTGACCACGCTGCAATGCTGTCAGACCTTAAGACACAACTTTAATCAGCAAGGTAGAACATGGCCGAATTCGCAACCATTGCCCGCCCATACGCTGAAGCGCTGTTCAAGTCTCTTGGTAGCAATGCATCTGATGCATTGGTATGGTTAGACAGCGTTGCCGCAGTGTCTTCTGATGCTGCGTTGCGCGAATTGGCTGCCAACCCAAATGTCGAGGCTGAAAAAGTTGCTGGCATTGTTTTGGGTGTTGTTGGCGACAACTCGCCAGTAGCGGAGTCGGGACGTAATTTTGTACTCCTTTTGGCAGAAAACGGTCGTTTAAACGCGCTGCCAGAAATTGCCAAACAGTTTCGAGTCCTACTCAACGCTAAAAACGGCGTCTCTGTTGGGGTTATTTACAGCGCCTTCGAGCTGGATAGTGCTGCGATGTCAGACATTTCTTCAACACTTGAAGAGCGGTTTGGCAAGCGGCTAACCTTGACGCAGGCGTTGGATGAATCGTTAATCGGCGGCGTTCGCGTTGTCGTGGGTGATGAGGTGTTAGATACTTCGATCAAAGCTCGTTTAGAACAAATGCAAGTAGCACTGACGGCGTAAAGCCATCAGGCCACTAGACGTTAAATAATTTATTAAAGAAGGAAAGAGTCATGCAACTCAATCCAGCAGAGATTTCAGATCTGATCAAGTCCCGTATCGAGGGCTTGGGCGTAAGCGCCAACGTGCGCAACGAAGGCACAGTTGTATCCGTCAGCGACGGCATCTGTCGCATCCACGGCTTGTCCGATGTGATGCAAGGCGAGATGCTGGAGTTTCCGGCAACAAAAGACGGCATTGCTACATACGGCCTCGCATTGAACCTCGAGCGTGACTCAGTGGGTTCAGTAATCTTGGGTGAGTATGAGCACATCTCTGAAGGTGACATTGTCAAGTGTACGGGTCGCATTTTGGAAGTGCCAGTTGGCCCAGAGTTACGTGGCCGTGTGGTCAACGCATTGGGTCAGCCTATTGACGGGAAAGGCCCGATCAACGCCAAAATGACAGACGTGATTGAAAAGGTTGCGCCTGGCGTGATCGCGCGTCAATCTGTTGACCAGCCCATGCAAACTGGTCTGAAGTCGGTTGATTCAATGGTGCCTGTGGGTCGTGGACAGCGAGAGTTGATTATTGGTGACCGTCAAACCGGTAAGACCGCGGTGGCGATTGACACCATCATCAATCAAAAAGGTCAGAACATGACCTGTGTTTACGTGGCAATCGGTCAAAAAGCATCGTCCATTAAAAACGTTGTGCGCTCTTTAGAGCAAGCCGGTGCCATGGAATACACGATTGTTGTGGCAGCTTCGGCCTCTGAGTCGGCAGCCATGCAATACGTATCAGCCTATTCTGGCTGCACCATGGGTGAGTACTTCCGCGACCGCGGCGAAGACGCACTGATTGTGTACGACGACTTGTCAAAGCAAGCTGTGGCCTACCGCCAAGTGTCTTTGCTGTTGCGTCGCCCACCAGGTCGTGAAGCTTATCCAGGCGATGTGTTTTACCTCCACAGCCGTTTGTTAGAGCGTGCTGCACGTGTAAACGCAGCTTACGTTGAGGCTTTCACCAAAGGTGAAGTCAAAGGTAAGACAGGTTCTTTGACCGCATTACCGATTATTGAAACGCAAGCTGGCGATGTTTCAGCGTTCGTGCCAACCAACGTGATCTCAATCACTGACGGTCAAATTTTCTTGGAAACCAACCTGTTCAACGCAGGTGTACGCCCGGCCATCAACGCGGGTATTTCTGTGTCACGGGTAGGCGGCGCGGCACAAACAAAGCTGATTAAGAGCTTGTCAGGCGGCATTCGGACCGACTTGGCACAGTACCGTGAATTGGCAGCTTTTGCCCAGTTTGCATCTGACTTGGACGAGGCAACCCGCAAGCAACTAGACCGCGGAGCGCGCGTTACTGAATTGCTAAAGCAATCACAGTACAGTCCCCTGCCTGTGAGCTTGATGGGCGCAACGCTGTTTGCAGTGAACAATGGCTTCATGGATGACTTGGAAATTAAGCAAGTGTTGACGTTTGAGTTGGGCTTACATGCACACTTGAAAGACAAACATGCAGCTTTGTTGGCCAAATTGGAAGACAAAAAAGCCATGGACGACGAGGCCAAGGCCGAGTTGACCGCAGCCACGGCCGAGTTCAAAAAGACCGGCTCTTACTAAGCCAATAGGCACCCGTTTAAGGAGCTTCAATGGCAGCAGGTAAGGAAATACGCAGCAAGATCAACTCGGTGGAAAACACCAAGAAGATCACAAAAGCCATGGAAATGGTCGCTGCCTCCAAAATGCGTAAGGCACAAGACCGCATGCGTGCGGCCCGGCCCTATGCGGAAAAGGTACGTCAAATCGCGGCTAATTTGGGACGTGCAAACCCCGAGTACCGTCACGCATTCATGCGAGACAACGACAAGGCCAATGTGGTTGGCTTTATTGTTGTGACGACGGACAAGGGCTTGTGCGGTGGCATGAACACAAATATTTTGCGTGCAGTTACGCAAAAGATTAAAGAATTGCAAGCGCAAGGCAAACAGGTTGAAGTCGTTGCTATTGGTAGCAAAGGCTTGGGCTTTATGCAACGCGTTGGCGCGAAAGTAGTGGCTCAACTCGTTGGTTTGGGTGACAGGCCCCATATGGACACCCTTATTGGGCCTTCGAAAGTGCTGCTTGACGCTTATGCTGAAGGTCGACTGAGCGAAGTGCATTTGTGCTTCACCCGTTTTGTCAACACGATGCGCCAAGAGTCAGTGGTTGAGACACTGCTTCCCTTGCGTTCAGATACCGTAGAACAAGGCACTCAAAAGCACGGCTGGGACTACGAGTACGAACCCGAGCCGAATGTGGTCATCGATGATTTGCTGCTTCGCTATGTTGAAGCGCAAATCTACCAAGCAGCGGCAGAGAACATGGCATCTGAGCAATCTGCTCGTATGGTGGCCATGAAAGCCGCAACAGATAACGCTGGGCAGGTCATTAAAGATCTCAAGCTTATTTACAACAAAACCCGTCAGGCCGCGATTACCAAGGAATTGTCCGAAATCGTCGCCGGTGCCGCTGCCGTTTAAACGCAGCGACGCTCAACAGAAATTAGAGAAACATAAAGGTACCAATCATGGCTCAAGCTCAAGGCAAGATTGTTCAGTGTATCGGCGCCGTTGTGGACGTCGAATTTCCACGCGACACCATGCCCCACATATATGACGCACTCAAAATGGAAGGTTCATCGCTAACCTTGGAAGTGCAACAACAGTTGGGTGACGGCGTGGTGCGAACCATTGCCCTGGGCTCCTCAGACGGCTTACGTCGTGGCATGGTGGTGTACAACACCAACGCAGCCATTACCGTGCCGGTTGGCAAAGCCACACTGGGTCGCATCATGGACGTGCTCGGCGCGCCAATAGATGAGCGCGGCCCCGTCAATGCTGAAGTTAGCGCATCTATTCACCGTAAAGCACCTGCTTACGACGAGTTGAGCCCATCACAAGAGTTGCTGGAAACCGGCATCAAAGTGATTGACTTAGTTTGTCCGTTCGCCAAAGGCGGTAAAGTGGGATTGTTCGGTGGTGCTGGCGTTGGTAAAACGGTGAACATGATGGAACTCATCAACAACATCGCCAAGGCACACAGCGGATTGTCTGTGTTCGCTGGTGTGGGTGAGCGTACACGTGAAGGTAACGACTTTTACCACGAGATGGCAGACTCAGGCGTTGTGAATCTCGAGAACCTCGAAGAGTCCAAAGTAGCCATGGTCTACGGTCAGATGAATGAGCCACCCGGTAACCGTTTGCGCGTGGCCTTAACAGGTCTAACCATCGCTGAGTCATTCCGTGACGAAGGCCGTGACGTGTTGTTCTTCGTAGACAACATCTACCGATACACATTGGCCGGTACGGAAGTATCCGCACTGTTGGGTCGTATGCCCTCAGCTGTTGGCTACCAGCCAACATTGGCTGAAGAAATGGGCCGCTTGCAAGAGCGTATAACGTCAACAAAAGTTGGCTCAATTACGTCTATTCAAGCCGTGTACGTGCCAGCAGATGACTTTACCGATCCCTCACCCGCAACCACCTTTGCGCACTTGGACTCCACAGTTGTGCTGTCCCGTGACATTGCGTCTTTGGGTATTTACCCAGCAGTTGATCCTCTTGATTCAACCAGCCGTCAGCTCGATCCCAACGTGGTTGGTGTTGAGCACTACGAAACAGCTCGTGCCGTGCAGGTCACACTGCAGCGCTACAAAGAGTTGCGCGACATCATTGCGATTTTGGGCATGGACGAATTGGCACCTGAAGACAAGCTGGCTGTTGCGCGTGCTCGTAAAATGCAACGCTTCTTGTCTCAGCCGTTCTTCGTTGCTGAAGTATTTACTGGCTCACCCGGTAAGTACGTGTCATTGGCAGAGACCATTCGTGGCTTTAAGATGATTGCAAGCGGCGAATGTGATGCATTGCCAGAGCAAGCCTTCTACATGGTCGGCACCATCGACGAGGCCTTCGAAAAAGCTAAGAAAATGGCTGCTTAACACTCCACAACTGCTGCAACTCAACATGAACAACATAACGGTGGCTTATATGCCCCGTTATGCATAGTGGAAAATTGAAAGATACATCATGAACGCCTTCCAGGTAGACGTGGTCAGCGCTGAAGAGAAAATCTTTAGTGGCCAAGCCAAGTTCGTAGCGCTACCCGGTGAATCCGGTGAACTGGGTATTTTGCCTGGTCATACGCCATTGATCACCCGCATCAAACCCGGCTCAGTTCGCATTGAGCTTGCTGATGGTGGTCAAGAGTTTGTTTTCGTTGCTGGCGGTATTCTCGAAGTGCAGCCACATTGCGTGACCGTGTTAAGTGATACTGCTATCCGTGGCAAAGACTTAGACGAATCCCGTGCAGAAGCTGCCCGCGAAGTTGCACAAGAAGCTATTAAGAACGCCAAAAGTGCGATCGATTTAGCTGCGGCGCACGCTGAGTTGGTGGTTGTTGCCGCCCAGGTAACTGCGCTGCGCCGATATAGAAATCTCAAGTAAGCACGTCAGTGCTTTGTAGCAAAGCCGGCAGATGCCGGCTTTGTTGTTTGTACCCAGTAGGATTAAACACGCGCTATGCCTGTACCCAGCCACCTTGCAGCAACACCAGATGACATTGAACATGCGTTTTATGAAGGACTCTTGCATGCCGATGTAGAGCAAATCATGGCGTGTTGGGCTGAGCACGAAGACGTCGTGTGCATCCCGCCTGGCGGCAAGCCGCTGCATGGTTTGCTAGCTATCCGCAAACTGTTCACTGATTTGATACTGAATGGCCCCATTACATTGCACATCACACACACGCATAAAAGCTTGCAATTGGCGCAGGCTATACACACTGTCACAGAGCATGTTAGCGTTCAAACCGATGAGGGGCAGGCTGTTGCGCAACTGTACTCGTTGAATGTATTCCATAAAACAGCACAAGGCTGGCGTTTGGTTGCACACCACACCAGCCCAGGTCATATAACTGATGGCTCAGTTGAGCCTCACGCACTACCTTCAACGGTGCTGCACTGATCGAAATGTCTTGGGATTATCGGGCGCCTGCGTTGTTACCCGGGGGGCATTTACAAACTATATGGGCCGCTAAATGCGCGGCGTATTGGCCACATTCTGACGGTGTTGCGCCAACATGGGAGCGACAGCGTTGGACAACACCAGACAACGACTTTATTGATGTTGACCACCTTGGCAAGACAATGGCTGCAATACACAAGCCGTTGTTGGTCCTGTTTCATGGTTTAGAAGGCGGACGCTCTAGTCATTACGTTCAGGCTATCGCCAAGCAGTGTGAACTGATGGGTTGGCGTATGTTACTGGCCCATTTCAGAGGCTGCTCTGGGGAAATGAATGCTGCACCAAGGGCCTACCACTCTGGCGATTACGAGGAAATAGATTGGATTTTGCGGCGGGCGTGCGCCATCGCACCACAGTCCCCAACGGTGGCCTTGGGGATATCTTTAGGTGGCAACGCGCTCATGTGCTGGGCCAGCAAAGCTGAAAACACGGCCTCGAACATTGTTAGCGCAGTCGCAAGTGTTTGCTCACCGCTTGATTTGGTCAGTTCAGGTTTGCATATTGGCAAAGGCTTTAACAAGCTGGTGTACACACGTATGTTTTTAGGCACAATGAAGCCTAAAGCTGTCGCAAAGTGGGCGCAGTTTCCAGGGCTTTTTAACCTAGAAGCTGCTCTTGAAGCCCGCACGCTGTACGAGTTCGACGACCACTTTACTGCGCCAATACATGGATTTAACAGCGTGATGGATTACTGGACCAAAGCGTCAGCCAAACCTCAGATGCACACCATACGCATACCGGCGCTGGCTCTTAATGCGTTAAACGACCCATTTATTCCTACCGACAGTCTGCCCAAACGACAAGATGTCAGCAACAGCGTGGTGCTGTGGCAGCCTAACACCGGCGGGCATGTTGGATTTGTAGGTGTTGAGCCGTGGTGGGCATTGCCCGGTCATGTATCCACCATGCCTAGCGCGGTCATCGGCTGGATGTCGGCGCAATTGTCGCGCTAACGGTATATTTAAAAATATGGACGACTTAGTACAACAAGCAATGGCCAAATGGCCCAATGTTCCCAACTGCTTTGGTTGGTTGGGGCTCAGTGCACGAGGTGATTGGTACTTGCGAGACGACGCCGCGCAAGCAGCAGGCCCATTTGCGGGCGAGGGTGCCAACGCAGACTCCAAAGGGTCTCGACTGGAGCATGACAAATTGATGGGATTCATCGCCAGGAACTACTTGGCAGATGAAAAAGGGCAGTGGTTTTTTCAAAATGGACCGCAGCGAGTGTTCGTAGAACTAGAATCCACACCGCATATTGCCCGGCTGCAGCCTGACAGCACTGTACGCACGCACACTGGCGTGTATTTAAATGTGCAGCGTTGTTTAATAGACGAAGAGGGACACTTGTATCTTGATTGCAACGAAGGACTCGCCAGGCTGCATACACAGGACGTTGCGGCTGCGCTACCGTTGGTTGAACAGGGGCTGTGGGTGCCACAAGGCGTACAAGCGGTTAACTTACCCAAGCAATTTGACTACTGCAAAAGCCCGCAAGCAAACAGCAAATAACAGGCAAAAAAAACACCGCCTAAGCGGTGTTGATTGTGCGTGAATTTAAGCCAGTTGAATTACAAAAACCATAATGCGTTATTGTGGGGCAGCTGGTTTTTCAGGAACCACAAAGGCAGCGCCAACCTCATTGGACATGTACACAACTGCGCGGCCGATCTCTAAATCGTTGTACTCGCCTCCGCCTTGCGCACCCATGGCGCCTTTGCCTTCAAGGGCATGCTTGAGCAGCAACTCGTAACCTTGATCCAAGCGCGTAGACCAAGCGCCAATATTGCCGAAGACTGGTGCACCGGCAGCGCCAGTCGTATGGCAAGCTGCGCATTGCGCGGTATAGACTTCCATGCCAGCTCGCAAAGGACGGTTGGCATCACGAATTTCTATGCTGCCAACACGCTGTATCCGCTTGACAATGGCAGACTCGGTGTTGTCTGCTCCAGCGCTTGGCATTGCACCAGACGTAACGTAGTACACCAGTCCAATAATGATGAACACTGGTGCAACAAAGAAATAAAAGGACAACCAACCAAGTTGAGCAGGTGTTTTAACAGGACCGGTATGGTGCTCGTGTGGGCTATCGCTCATGACGTTCTTATCACAAAATTAGGGTGGGTATAAAGCACGGGAAAACAATAGACTGCATGCTTGTTGACTGCTTATTATAGCCGCCAAGCCCAGTAAAAACCCTCGCTATCCATCATGCACGAACATCGCATCCAGCGTGCCCGGAAGCCGCACTGCTAGAATGTAACAGCACGACAGCATGCGGCTGTAGCTCAGTGGATAGAGTATTGGCCTCCGAAGCCAAGGGTCGTGGGTTCGATACCCGCCAGCCGCACCATTTTTCCCAAATTACAACCACTTGGTGTTGATCGCCAAGTGCGTAGAACCGTGTTGACTAGCAGGACGGACCGTGTGTATTTGCTTGTTGAAACTGGGGTTTGGCCTTGACTTGTATGTGGTCAAAACCCAGGTGGTGCATCAACTCACGCAGCAGCACAACCGTTGCAAACGTTCTGGCTATGTCGGGCAGTGCTTGCTGCGGTGCAGCCTGTCCAAACGCTTGCAAAACCAAACGGCTGAACACGTTCTCAACGGCGTCTACGTGTAGCGTGGGGGTCGTTTGATCAAGCCCTGCAACTGCAGCCAGCATCCGAACATCATCTGCTTGGGTGCACAAGATGGCACCTTTCGGAACAGCGATACGGCCCAACTGTATACGGTCTTCGGTCCATTCAATAGCGCGCTCAAGGGCCATCGCATCTAGCGGTAACTTGGAGAAATGCTGCGCAGTCATGAGCTCAAAGCCGACTGCAATGTCTCCTACCAAGTTGCCAGTTTGCATGTTGTGCAGTTGTGCGTTGGAGGGGTTGAGTGTAAGTTGTAGAGTCGTGGTCATGGTCTAAATAACTGAGGCCGCCAATATAAAAATCAGCATAGAGCCGTGGTTGAGACGGAAAATTAACACGCAGGTGGCTGCTGTAGCAAGCCGGCGCGAAGAAAACCACGCAGTACTTTAGGGTCGTGGGCTTGCTCAATGCGGTGGGTCATGTCGATGTAGCGCAGCCATTCAGTCGCATCAGTAAAATGCTTGGCCAACCGCTCTTTGAGCAGACTTCTAGCAAGTGGCAAATCGTCAACTTGTAATGCGGCATCGACCATCAGCTGAAAGTAAATGTCTTGTTGTGCGTAACTGGCCTCCAAACTGGCAGCTTCAAAACGCATAACGCGCATGAGGTTTAGAAATGGGCGGTACGCCCCTTGGTAATACAGTGCAACCGCCGCGGCAACCGCTGAACCAGTTTGGGCCTGCTCCATACCGGCCTGACCATCATCAGTAAAACCTTGAAGAGCTTGAGCAAGTGCTTGCTTGCGTCCAGTGCGGGCCAATGCCATCACCTGGTGCGGTCCGGTGAATACAACCAAGTGCTGGCCCAAGGTTTGCTCGCACGCATGCGCTACTGTGTCCCAGCGATCACCCACATCAACGCCTTGTATTTCTAGGCGGGCGAGCAAGGACGCGGCGTTTTGCAGGTCTAGGTAAAACGCACTCGGTGTTGGGAAAACCTCACGGTCGAACACATCCAGTACGGCATCAATTTTGTTTTGCGACAGTAAAAAGAGTGACAGGTGCCACCAAAGATGGCCGCGAAACAGATTAAATTCCTTGAGCTTGCCTGCTACGGCGTTGATGGCGGCTTCTCCTTCACTGGCCCGTCCTTGCATCTCATGAACATGGACCAAGGCATGCAAGGCCCATAAGTCTGTGGGGTTGAAAGACAATGCTTGTTGTGCATAGTCCTCTGCCAATGCGTAGCGCCCGTCTTCTTCTAACGCGAAGGCCAACGGGGCAAGTGTCAAGGCATAGCCAGCAGTAGAAGGCTGCCAGTGCGGGATGGCTTGCATGGCGACAGCCAGCTGGCGACGTTTGTCCCCATGCCAAAACAACATGGCAGTGAGCTGGCGGTATGCCAGCACATCCAGCGGCCAACGGGCAAGAATATCTTCAAGCGCCTGCAGTCTGGCTGCACCGCGGCCCTCTATCCACATTTTTAGGGCATAGATGTGTAGGCGTTCCCGCTCGCTGGCCGTTGCTGCTAAACGCTGAGAGAGGTCCAGAAATCGCTGGGCTTCTGGCAGGCCACTGCGCAGGCCGTCGGTCATGACGGCGTAGCCTCTGAGCACATGACCCAACACAAAGCCTGGCGCTTCGCGCAGCAAGTCATCCAGTCTGGCTTGCACGCCTGGGCGGTACGCGTAAAGTTCGTGCAGGAGTCTTTCATAGCGCTCTATTTGCGTAGGGTTCAGACCAGTAATAGGCAGCCCGCGCGGATCATGGTGGGTACGCATTGTTGTCCTTTATGTTGTTATCTCGCCAGCGTTGGCAAGCGTTGGCCATGCACGTAGCAGACTTGTTACAGATTGTTCTGCTGACTCCAAGGCCCCTTCTAAATAGCCGCCGTAATTGGGCGAGCGCTCAGTGCCAGCAAGCCATACACGGCGGTCCCAGTCATCAGGTACAACAGGGCCTGCGTACATGGGGTGGTGAGACAAGGGCTGATGGTCTGACTCGCTGGCAGTTAGGGGCTCTTGTGCCCAGTCCTGAACCGCACTCCACAACGGCGTACCGGCCGCTGGACCAAACAGCCGCACCAGTTGTGCAAGCGATTGCCTGGACAATTCCTCGCTGCCAATACCCAAACGGTAAGCCGGCGATGCACCAACAAAACCAAACAAAGCTGCTGAGTTACCTTCTGCATCGGACGCATCATGAATCTCGACCATGGGCCCTCGGTGGCTCATGGCGGTGCCCGACATGCCAGATTCGCGCCAAAAGGCAGAGCCATATATGGCGACGAATTTCGCCTGACCAGCCATCCAAGTTGGGGTATGGCGCATATCCTTGAGCAACGCATCTGGCCAAGCGGGGTCCATTTGCACATCTTGCGCAGTCAACCTTGGCGGTATGGTGTTGACCACTTGCGATACAAGCTGTGTCCATGTGCCACTGGCATCCAGCAGTTGCAGCTCTACCGCATGCGCGTGCAGCTTCATACTTTGTAATTGGGTGCCAGTTTTGATATGAACGTTGTCTTGTATGAGCGCATGTAAGCCATCGACTAGGCTTTGCATGCCGCCCTCAACGCGGTAAGAAGCCGGGCTTTGTTCCCACGTGTTGGGCTGCCTTTGTACCCTGCCATCTGAGCCCTCAATAGCAGTCGCACCACGGGTGTGCTGTGGGTATACGCGCAGCCCCAAATCGCCAGCAAGCCGCTCTATACGGGGGTTCATACCCGGCCAAAACCAAGACGGGCCAAGGTCAACACGGTGTGTAGCCCCCTCCAGTGCGTGACTGCATATGCGACCGCCTAGGCGGTCACGCGCTTCAATTAACAGCACTTTTTTGCCAGCTTGGGCGAGCAGATGGGCGGTGTACAGGCCGCTTAAGCCCGCGCCGATGACAGCTACTGGGTAAGACATAAGGTGCTCCTGTTATGCGTCAGCCGCCATGGGGCGGACATCGAGTTCATGGGTCCAAACGCTGCGCGGTTGGTGAAACAGTTGCCAGTACTGTTCGGCTAAATCGGAAGGCTCAATCATGTGAGCAACATCTGCTTGCGCAAACCGTTGGGTCGTACGCTCACTGCGTATCAACCCGTCAACAATGACGTGTGCCACATGAATGCCTTCATGGCTGTGCTCGCGCACCAACGCTTGGCATAAGCCGCGCAAAGCAAACTTGGCCGAGCTAAATGCCGAGAACTGTGGACCAGCTCGCAGACTGCCAGAGGCACCGCTGAACAACAAACTGCCGCCGCCTTGGCGTTGCAGTCGGGTGACAGCCTGCTGGCTGACGTTAAATGCGGTCATTACCATGGACTGCCAAACCTCTTGTAGGGTTTGAGCCGTGGTTTGCATGAAAGGTTGGCGGTGGAATTGCATGGCGTTGTGCACCACACCAGCCACAGGCGGTGCGTCATGGTCTAGCTTGTCAAAGAGGCGTGCAACCGCTAGCGGGTCTCGCAAATCGGTGGCCCAGCGCTTGTCGCCGTGGCGCGACACACTGGCGACGTGATAGCCGCCAATTTCAAAGCGTTCTTGTAAGGCATCGCCAAAACCCGCCGCGTGGCCTGCTATTACTATGGTTGATTGTTGTGTCATGGCTACTCTATGTGGCTGGTGTTGTTGCAATGTGTCGCTACCTACTGGTAGGTAGGCGCAAGGTTAAAAAATTAGCAGTCGAGTTGATCAAACAAGGCCTTAGCGGCCTGCATGGGCGCATCGTTGACCAGCAAGGTACGTCCAACAATCATGGCGCCTTCCAAGCTGCTCAGCAGCAGCAGCGCGGTTCCCTGCGCGCTGCCTGCACGCCTAGGCCACGCCATGGCCAGCGTGGCTGTTAGCCACAGCAGATTGGCATTAAAAAAGGTCTGAAGGTGTTCCCGTATTGGATTGGGCAAACTTTCTGATTCTGCGCCTAGCATCCCGCACAAACACAACCGCGCTGATTGGCTGGTATCTTGAAACAGCTGGGCATAGGACAGCAATTTATCTTTTGGCGCCTCATGGCTGTGGTCTAAGCGCTCTAGTTGGCTTATAAAACGGTCTACGTAACGTTGCGTTACAACATGTACCAAATCCGCCTTGGTTGAAAAGTGGTGGTGGACACTTGGCTTGCGTATGCCAACTGCCCGCGCAATGTTGTCGTAGGAAAACCCGTTCAAGCCTTGGCGCTGAATCAGGGACTCGGCCACATCAACAATGCGCGCTGCTGTAATGCTTAGATCCGTGTATGTCCGCATGATGATTTAAAGAATAAATAAGTGTTTGTATATTAGTATTTAGGTAGTAATCATGCCTTATTGAAAATTACCTTTTAATCATAAAGGTTTTAGTGGGTGGTTGTATTCGTACAGCACACAAGACAATGGGTGGCTTTGCGGGCGTGTCTGCTTGGGCGCTTTACACTGTTGGGATGCAACCTAACCCTGAAACGCCAACGGATACAGACCTCAAGTCACTGCCTAATGTTTGTCCTGGTTTGTACCGCCACTACAAAGGTGGCGAGTACAACGTGCTGGAGGTGGTTAGACACAGCGAGACCCTGGAGGCCATGGTCTTGTACCAAGCGTTGTACGGACAACGTGGCTTGTGGGTGAGGCCTGCTGATATGTTCGTTGAAACAGTGGTGGTTGATGGCGTTGTACGTGCACGTTTTGAATACGTACAAGCGCTAAGTTTGGATGCTGAAGAAAAGGTCGTCAATGTCGGATAAACCGCAAATGGGCTTAGATTTAGGGTTGCCTGAAGTTGCAGACAACTTAAAAGCGCCTAAAAAAACCATTAAAACAGGCACTAGTGTGGTGTCACAAGCCACGCTGGTCACAACCCCCGAGCGTATGAGCTCACCACCCCATGCAATGGCTGACTTGTCTGTCGCCGATATGGCCAAGTTGTTAGATGCAGACCCAAATTATCGGGTCATACAGCGACTGGTACCCGCACTACATTTCCGCCCAGCGGCGCAGACAAAACCAGGCAATGTGCAGCGTGTGGCGGTATTGGATACAGAGACAACAGGCCTATCTGCTGCCACCGATGTCATCATTGAGCTGGCGTTGGTGGTCATGGATATTGACACATCTACAGGTCTACCCGTTGGCGATGTGCTGGTGTTTGATGGGTTTCAAGATCCCGGGCGCGCCATACCAAAAGAGGTGCAACTGCTGACTGGCATCAGCAATGAGATGGTGGCTGGACAAGCATTGGATGAAGCCGCCATTAGCAAGATCATGGAAGGCGTGCAATGGGTGGTGGCCCACAACGCCGCGTTTGACAGGCCATTCGTAGAGCAACGCTTGCCATATTTTGCAGACTTGGCGTGGGCCTGTTCATTTGCCGACATACCGTGGAAAAAGCACGGTGTTGGATCGGCAAAATTAGAGTCGTTGGCGGCACATTACGGTTGGTTTTACGATGCGCACCGAGCCGATATGGACTGTCACGCCTTGGCTGCTGTGATGGGTCAGCACGTGGGTGAAACAGGAAAAACAGGCTGGAAGCTATTGCTGGAGGCTGTAGAGGCACCGCAATACAAGTTGCAAGCCACGGGCGCACCATTTGACGCCAAAGACCTGCTAAAGGTCAGAGGCTACCGGTGGGACAGCGTTCAACGCGTGTGGCATACCCGTTTGGCAAGTGAAGCCGAACTAGAGGAAGAATGCGCGTGGCTTGCAGCGCACGTATACGCCAATCCGCGAGCGCAGGTCGGGGTTGCACAAGTTGATGCGTTGACACGTTACAGTTCGCGCACACCGCTTGCACAAGTCAGGCCAGTCGCAGCGTAAAAATTCAAACTACACATCGGAGCATAGGCAGCACATGGCGGTCAGTGCCAGTTCATCAACTGCCACGGCTTGAATTAACAGTGTTTGGCACAACATATACAGTCAAACTACAACGTGAAATGAAAGAAGCGCTGACCGAATTACGGGTCAGCCAAGAAGTCCGCTTATGCAATTGATAAACAGCCTAATTGGTATTTTATTTCGCTTGGTGCTGATGGTGACAGGTCTGATCTTCGTGGCGGGATTGGTCGTTGTGGCCGTGTTTGCGCTGATACTGAGCTTCTTGTGGTCACTCATTACCGGGCAAAGACACCCGATCTCGGTGGTGTGGAGCCGGTTTCGTCAAACCCAAGACGCTGTGTGGCGAGCCAGCAAGCGAGGTGGGAACGGTGCCAGCCCATTTTCAAAACAAGGTCCGCAAGCTGCACAACCGACAGCTGCCAATGATGACATTGTTGACGTGGAAGATTTACAAACAACACGGTTGAAAGATGCTGAGCGCGAGCCTAAATGAGCAAGATCAGCATCACGGGTACGCACAACACTGTTTTAAGCAAGACGCCATGTGTGCTTACACACGTATCTGCATCGCCAATGCCGCTGCATACAGCTTGTTTTTGCTGACACCTGTAATCGTTGATCCCACCTGAGACGCCGTTTTAACGGGAAGAACCTCAAGCAAAGTGGCCAATGTGCTCAGGACGTTGGCAGGTATGTCGCCCTCACCACCAGACACCTGCGCAGGTAATGGGTGAATTGCCAATACATACTCACCACGCAAACGGTTGGCATCAGCAAGCAGCCATGCTTCAAAATCTTGGCATGCGTGTGTGTTGATGGACTCAAATTGTTTGGTCAATTCCCGTCCCGTTGTAACGAGACGCTCACCCCAAGGCAGCAATTCCTTGGCCAATTGGGTTAAGCGGTGGGGTGCCTCAAGCAAGACAACCGTTCGGCTAGAGTCACGCAATGCTTGTAAAGCCTGCACACGGGGTGAGCCTTTGTTGGGTAAAAAACCTGCAAACAAAAAGCCTTGTGTCTCGAATTGATCGCGGGCCTCGGCAAGACCAATTGCACTGATTAAGGTGGTGACGCTGCTTGCCCCCGGCATGGGAATGACACGCAAACCAGCCGCATGAACCGCGGCAGCCAATTTAGCCCCCGGGTCACTGACGCCCGGTGTGCCAGCATCGCTGACATACGCAATGCGTTGACCTTGCTGCAAGCGGCTGACCAAAGCGTCGCTGGCGTGCATTTCATTGTGTTGATGCAGTGCAATAAGCGGCTTTTTAATTCCGTAGGCGTTCAGCATATGCTGGGTGTGGCGGGTATCTTCGCACGCAATAGCATCCATCAAGTCCAATGCACACAGCGCACGCAAGCTGATATCAGCCAAATTGCCGATAGGCGTGGCAACCATAAACAGGGTGGAGGTCGGATAATGTTGCGAAGAGGCTGCGTCTTTGGCGGCGGCTAAGGCCGAGGAATACGATATGGGCACAACAAATGGGCAATAAGCCTGTGGGGGTTGCAAACAGCAACACCAAAGCTGTAGGTGATGCGGCAGAGGATCTCGCGCTTCGCTATTTACTCAAGCAAGGACTGGAATTGGTGCAGCGCAATTACGCAACGCCTGGACGCGGCGGGGGCGAGATAGATTTGATTATGAGGCAAGCCGACGCCACACTGGTGTTTGTCGAAGTGCGGGCCCGTACAAGCAGCACATTTGGGGGGTCTGCTGCCAGCATAACGGTTCGTAAACAGCAGCGCATTGTGTTGGCGGCTCGGTATTACTTGTCCGGCCTATCGGTCATGCCGGCGTGCCGGTTCGATGTAGTGACCTTGCAAGGTGGGCGAGGGGTACAAACGGTGGAGCAGGATCAAATCGTTTGGCTACAGGGCGCGTTCAATGCATAACCGTGTATTTAAACAGCTGCTAAATCCGTCTATGATCGTGCATGCTTTTACAACGCATACAACAACTATTTATAGACAGCGCTGACTTCAAGTACCAGTGCGCTCAAAGTCTGGGCCATAAGACCGATCTGGCGGTACAAGCTGTGTTTTCAAGCTTAACCAATGGCGGGAAAATCATGGTGGCAGGCATGGGGGCCACGCAGCCACTGGCGCACTACATGACCGCGCTGTTGTTGGGTCGGTTTGAGCGTGATCGCCCAGAGTTGGCCGCTTTGTTGTTGGGGGTGCATGGCAGCAGTGGTAGTCTAGACCAACACAGTTTGGCAAGAGAGGTGCGAGCGTTGGGTGCTTCAGAGGATTTGCTACTGGTCATCAGCACCAAAGGTGGTGAGGTGGCTCTAGAGGGTGCGATTGATGCGGCTCACGAGCGTGCCATGACGGTAGTGGCATTGGTTGGTGGGGCTATTCCTCAGTTGGTGCAGTCACTGCACGACACCGATGTGGCCGTTTGCGTGCCAAGCGAGCAACACAGCCGCATTCATGAAGTCATGATGGTTGTATTGCACTGCGTATGCGACGGTGTCGACATACAGTTGTTGGGTGATGGTGCTTAAAACGCACCTTCGCATAGCTTTTTTACGAGATTTTCAAATGATACATTTCAAGCGTACGGTACAAGCCGTCTTACTCATCTCGTTGGCCACATTGGCCTTGTCAGCGTGTGCACCGTTGCTGCTTGGTGGCACGGCCACTGGCGTGTTGGTGGCCAATGACAGACGCACATCAGGCGCGCAGCTGGAAGACCAGACGATTGAAATCAAGTCTTTGGGCAACATCAAAAATGTAGTCGGGGACAGAGGCCACATCAACGTAACCAGTTTTAACCGACGTGTGCTGGTCACTGGTGAAGTGCCCAGCGCTGGTGACAAGTCGGCCGTTGCCGCTGCGCTGAGCAAGACCGACAATGTGCAGTTGGTGGTCAACGAGTTGGTCATTGGCGGTACGGCGGCATTTGCCAACCGCGCGCGTGACACCTTGGTCACCACCCGCGTGAAGGCGTCAATGATTGAGGCCAGAGACTTACAAGCCAGCATCGTGAAGGTCGTGACTGAGCGCGGCAGTGTGTACTTGATGGGAATTGTTACCCAAAGAGAGGCAGACCGCGCCTCAGAAGTCGCCAGCTCAACGTCTGGCGTGCAGCGTGTTGTAAGGTTGTTTGAAATCGTGACTGAAGAAGAGCTGAAACGCCTGTTGCCGCCACCACCTCCGCCAGCACCGGCTGTCAAAACCCAGCCGGTGATGACCAATGTGGTGACTGAAATAAAGTGAGCCAATCACATAAAAATGTAGGCTGCACTGCCCGCTTGTTGCGACGCTCGCGGCACAGCACCGATGTGCCGTATTACTTTAAGCGCTTAATGAGGCTGGAGGTATCCCAGCGTGCGCCTCCCATTTGCTGCACGTCTGCATAAAACTGATCAACCAAAGCAGTAACTGGCAAGCGCGACCCATTGCGGTTGGCCTCGGCCAACACCAAGCCCAAATCTTTGCGCATCCAATCCACCGCAAAACCAAAGTCGAACTCACCTGAGACCATGGTTTTGCCGCGGTTATCCAGCTGCCAGCTTTGCGCTGCACCTTTGCCTATGACGTCCAGCACTTGGGGCATGTCAAGTCCAGCTTGCTGACCAAACGCCACGGCTTCGCTCAAACCTTGAACCAGGCCAGCAATGCATATTTGGTTCACCATCTTGGTCAGTTGCCCGGCACCGCTGCCGCCCATAAGGGTCACCGCGCGGGCAAAACAAGCCACCACGGCTTGCGCGCTGTCAAAAGACGCTTGGTCGCCGCCGCACATGACGGTGAGCTGGCCATTTTGAGCACCAGCCTGACCACCAGAGACAGGGGCATCTACAAACGCCAGACCCAGTTGCTTGGCCGCTTTGTGCAACTCGCGTGCAACTTCGGCTGAAGCTGTGGTGTGGTCTACCAAAATAGCGCCCGGTGCCATGCCAGCAAAAGCACCGTTTGCACCCAAGCAAATGGCGCGCACATCATCGTCATTGCCTACGCAAGCCATGATCACACTTGCACCTGTGGCTGCTTCACGGGGGGTATCAGCAGCGCTCAAGCGGCTTGCGTCAATGCCCTGCGCGGCACAGTCTTGCAACCAGGCTTGAGACTTGGCCGCTGTGCGGTTGAACACACGCACCGCATGGCCTGCCTTGGCCAGATGTCCAGCCATGGCATAGCCCATGACGCCCAAGCCTAAAAAGGCAACGGTTTGAGGTGGCGCGGTGAGGTAGGTTTTATTGTTGATGAAAGTCATGGTTTTTTGCAGTTAAGAACAGTTGGAAATCAATTCACGCATACTAACGCTTATGAACGATTACACCCACAACTCAGGTGACGATGCCCTGAAGCGCTTGCAGGCTGTTCGCCAACGCACGGACGCAGCTTGCCATCAAGCAAGACGGGAAACACACACCGTCAGTGTGTTGGCGGTGAGCAAGACATGGCCTGCAGCAGCGGTGCACGGCATGGCGATGGCTGGGCAGACATCATTTGGAGAAAATTACATACAAGAAGGCGTTGACAAAGTGGTGGCCTTGAGGGCTTTGCTACCCGACCAGCCGCTGGTTTGGCACTGTATTGGTCCTATTCAAAGCAACAAAACCAAGCTGGTTGCAGAACATTTTGACTGGGTACACAGCGTGGACAGGCTGAAGATTGCGCAACGGCTCAGTGAGCAGCGCCCCCCTCATTTGCAAGCTTTGCAAGTGTGTGTGCAAGTCAACATTGACCAAGCGGCCACCAAATCAGGCAGCTCGCTGGGCGATGCAACTGCGCTGGCTCAGCAGATCCACGCCCTGCCTAACCTGGTGCTGCGTGGCATCATGTGCATCCCTGACCCTGTCGAAGGTTTTGACGCACAAGTGGCCGCTTTTGAACGCGCAACAGCCTTGTTTAAACAGTGGCAGCAGGCTGGGCTGGCGGTGGACACCTTGTCCATGGGCATGAGTGGCGACATGGAGGCTGCCATCAGTGCAGGTTCAACCATGGTGCGGGTGGGCACGGCCCTATTCGGTGCCCGACAGTACGCTGGGTAAGCTTCATAGCTGTGGCAAAGGCAGGCGCATGCTGCACTTGACTTCTTCCATAACGGGGTAGGTGCGGGTTTCTCTAACCCCTGGCAACTCCCACAAGACTTGGCCAGCAAAGTGGCGGTAGGCCGCCATGTCGGCCATGCGCGTTTTAATGAGGTAGTCAAAGCCACCGGCCACCATGTGGCATTCCAAAATTTCCGTATGTACTTGCACGGCCGCTTTGAATTGCTCAAAGACGTTGGGTGTTGTGCGGTCCAGCAAGACTTCTACAAACACGATCAGGCCTAAGTCGAGCTGGGACGGGTTCAGTACAGCCTGGTAGGCGCTGATAAAACCATCACGCTGCAGGCGTGAAACGCGTGCCAGCGTGGCAGTGGGTGACAGGGTAACCAGCTCGGCCAACTTGAGGTTGGTCATACGCGCGTCAGCTTGCAGGGCCGTTAAGATTTTCACATCAATGCGGTCTATGTCTAGCGCACTGGAGTTTACAGCGGTTGAGTTGTTTTTTGACTGCATAAAAACCTAATAATTGGTATATATATAGTGAAATAGTTGGTGATTATAGTTGGATGATGATGATCTGCCCGTTAAAAAGGCGTATTGCCTCACAGGCCAGCACTTCAGGAGATCCCGCATGTCGTTCACCACTTACGCCGCCAGTACAGACCGTTTACCCAGTCCTTACAGAGATGAAGCCGATGTCTTGAGCCATGACTTGACCACGCTTGCGGACCTAGATTGGGCTGGGGTGCAGCGATTGGCGGCACCGTGGGTGGACGGTGTACGGCGCAGCCCACCGCCTTTTTGGGCGATGGAGAGCTTGCTCAAGGAGTACCCGATTTCAAGTCCTGATGGCTTGGCATTGATGCGCTTGGCAGAGGCTTTGCTGCGTGTTCCCGATGTGGAAACTGCCATGGCCTTGGCGGCCGACCAGTTGGGGCGCGGTGACTTTGCGCAAACGGTGGCTCACGCTGGTCAAGGCAGTGATGCAGATGGCGATACACACGACGTGGGTGAGCCGCACGTGCTGCAGCGCCGCGCGATGGCTAAGCTGTCGGATACGGCTTTGCATTTGTCCAAAAAAATGCTGCCTGATGTCGACGGCGAATCAAGCCTCATCACCCGCTTGGGTGCGCGCACTGTGGTGGGTGCCACGGTCAGAGCCCTGCAACTGTTGGGCCGTCAATTTGTACTGGGCCAAAGCATTGACGAGGCCATCAAACGCGGCAATGCCGATAAAGTTCACGCCATGAAAGCCGGTGGCCTGACGCAAGTGTGTATGAGTTATGACATGTTGGGCGAGGGCGCGCGTACAGAAGAAGATGCGCAACATTATTTGGCCAGCTACCAACATGCCATTGCAGCCATGGCCAAACAGGCCAAACCCGGTGTGCCTGTTCAGGCTAACGACGGTATTTCTATCAAATTGTCGGCTCTGCACCCACGCTACGAAGATGTCAATACAGGCCGTGTGATGGCCGAGTTGCTGCCGCGCGTGTGGCGGTTGTGTGAGCAAGCTGCCGCAGCCAATGTCAGCCTGACCATGGACGCCGAAGAGGTAGATAGGCTGGAAGTCTCACTGCGCGTGTTCGATGCAGTCGTGGCACGCATCGCCACTGACCTGCCCGATTGGTCAGGCTTTGGTCTGGCCATGCAAGCCTACCAAACCCGCGCATCGGCTGTGGTAACACACGTCATTGCTGTGGCGCGCCAACACAATGTGAAGCTGATGTGCCGCTTGGTTAAGGGCGCTTATTGGGACACTGAGATCAAGCGTGCACAGGAGATGGGCTTGCCCTGTTACCCCGTGTTCACACACAAGCACCATACCGACATTCATTACCTAGCTTGCGCCAAAGCCATGTTGGCTGCAAGTGACGTGATCTACGCCCAATTTGCCACGCACAACGCAGGCACCATAGCCGCTTTGCTGCAGATGGCTGGTGATCAGCGCAGCCATTTTGAGTTGCAACGCTTGCACGGCATGGGCGAGGGTGTGTATCGCGAGCTTGGCAAGAGCGGCGCCAACGTAGGTTTGCGCGTGTATGCCCCCGTTGGCAAGCACCGCGATTTGCTGGCTTACCTGGTGCGGCGGTTGTTAGAAAACGGCGCAAATTCCTCGTTTGTTCACCAGTTGTCTGATGAGTCTGTGGGCATGGACAAACTGCTCTCGTCGCCAATGTACATAGCGCGCAAGCCCGCATTGCCGCTGCCGTCTGAAATTTATGGGCCAGGGCGGCTCAACAGCGAGGGCGTTGATTTTGCACAGGCCAGTGCACGCCAACCCTACCTCGATGCCTTGGCTGGGTGCACTATCAACACCGTGCCTGTGGCCACTACACACGATATTGAGCAGGCCATGGTGGAGAGTCAAGCAGCCTTTGCGTCTTGGCGCGACACGCCTGTCGCTGAGCGCGCAGCGGTATTGCTTCGGGTGGCCGACCTGATGACACGGCGCATGGTGCCGTTGTGTGCGTTGGTTGTCAAAGAGGCCTTTAAAACATGGCCTGACGCTGTGGCCGAAGTACGCGAAGCGGTGGATTTTTTACGCTACTACGCCAACGAAGCGCAGCGCGTCATGGTGTCGCACACGCTGCCGCTCCCTGTGCAAGGCGCGGGTCATGGCCACTGGCCACATGCCTTGGGTATCACGGGTGAGACCAACACCTTGCGCTTGGGTGCCAAAGGCGTGTGGGTTGCTATCAGCCCCTGGAACTTTCCCTTGGCTATTTTTACTGGGCAAGTGTGTGCGGCATTGGTGACTGGCAATACAGTGTTGGCCAAACCTGCTGAGCAAACGCCTGCGATTGCGCAAGCCGCCGTGAATTTGTTCCATGAAGCCGGCGTGCCCAAAAGTGCGTTGCAATTGCTCAATGGCCCGGGTGAGACCGTTGGGGCTGGCCTGGTGGGTCTGGCTGGTGTGGCGGGTGTGGTGTTTACGGGCTCGACAGCTGCTGCCCACGCGATTGCCAAGAACCTAGCCGCCAAACCTGGCCCGATTGTGCCGCTGATTGCTGAGACCGGCGGCTTAAACGCCATGATTGTGGACTCCAGTGCGTTGCCAGAGCAGGTCAGCGATGCCGTGGTGCAAGGTGCGTTTCGAAGTGCAGGCCAGCGTTGCTCGGCTACGCGTATTTTATGTGTGCACGAGGCTGTTGCAGATACCGTGATAGACATGATTCGTGGCGCGACAGAGCAGCTGCGTGTGGGCCCCCCTGCTGAGCTGGCGACTGATGTGGGTCCGCTCATTGATGCGCAAGCGGCTACCAATATTGGTGCGCAAATTGACCGTCTAAAAGCGCGTGCCAAGCTGCTATTTGCTGCAGACATGGGCCCTGACGCGATGCCCAACAGCATCGCGCCACAAGCTTACGAAGTTGATTCTTTGGCCGATGTAAAAGAAGAAATATTTGCACCTGTGTTGCAAGTCATCCGTTGGTCAGGCTCGCCTGCTGCGCTGATGCATCACATCAACGCGCTAGGCTACGGCTTGACCTTGGGCATCCATTCGCGCATAGACAGCCGCGCGCAAGCCATGGCCGCCATGGCGCGTGTAGGCAACGTCTACATCAACCGCAACACGATTGGTGCTGTGGTGGGTTTGCAGCCGTTTGGCGGAGAAGGTTTGAGTGGCACAGGTCCCAAAGCAGGTGGGCCGCACTACTTGCCACGCTTTTGCAACGAGTACACCTTGACGACCAACACCGCTGCCGCAGGTGGCAACGTGGCCTTGTTTGTCTGATGGCGTGGAGTCGCGCGCAAGATGATGGGGAAATCCCCTACAAATTAGTAGCAAAGCTAATTAGCCATCTGACAGACCGACATTTATGATGCGTTGCATGAGTCTTAAATAATTAACAATTAAAAGAAATTTATTTTTTATAAATACTTTTGAATTAATTAAATAGTTTTTTTGCAAATCAAGCCACTGCGTGATGGTAGCCATCACATGACAGTGCATACAGACACCAAGGAGAATTTCCATGAAAATAGTGAATCACTGGCTCGGCAAAGTCATGGCTGTGCTGGGCATGGGCGCCGCGGCAACACAGGCCGTGGCCCAAGACATGGGCATGGACGAAACAATCAATGCTGCGGTGGCCCCCGTGTCCAACGCCATTGCAAGCTTTATCTTTTACGCTGTACCTGTTGGGGGCACTAGCTTTCCGCTGATTGTGGGCTGGTTGGTGGTGGCTGGTTTGGTTTTTACTATCTATTTCGGCTTTATTCAGTTCCGGGGTTTTGGTCATGCCATATCGCTGACCAAAGGTGACTACAGCGAGCGCCCCAGCAAAGAGCCTGGCGAGACTTCGCACTTCCAGGCACTCACCATGGCCTTGTCTGGCACAGTGGGTTTGGGCAACATCGCGGGCGTTGCCGTGGCCATATCGCTAGGCGGCCCAGGTGCCACGTTTTGGATGATTCTCGCTGGCTTGCTAGGGATGGCATCCAAATTTACCGAGTGTATCTTGGGTGTGAAATACCGCCAACAACATGCTGATGGCACTGTTTCAGGTGGCCCTATGTATTACCTCAGCCAAGGTTTGGCTGAGCAAGGCCGTGTTGGCCTGGGTCGCGTGCTAGCCGTTGTATTCGCTATTTGTTGTATAGGCGGCGCTATTGGTGGCGGCAACATGTTCCAAGCCAACCAAGCCTACAGCCAGGTGCTGGGCGTAACCGGTGGTGACGACTCGTTCCTAAACGGGTTAGGTTGGTTGTTTGGCTTGGTCATGGCCGTGTTGGTGGGCGCAGTCATTATTGGTGGCGCGTCGTCAATTGCTAAAACAACCGAAAAAGTGGTGCCATTCATGGCGGTTTTGTATGTAGGTGCGGGCTTGGTTATCTTGCTCATCAACGCCGATAAAATCGGCTGGGCGTTTGGCCAAATTATTGAAGGTGCGTTCACTGGTGCTGGGGTTGCAGGTGGTGTGGTCGGTGCTTTGATTCAAGGCTTTAAGCGGGCTGCATTTTCAAACGAAGCGGGTATAGGCTCTGCCGCTATTGCCCACTCAACTGTGAAAACAACTGAGCCAGTGACAGAAGGTTATGTGGCATTGTTAGAGCCTTTTATTGACACGGTTGTCATTTGCACCATGACCGCTTTGGTCATCATCATTACTGGCTCAACCAGCAGCGGTGAGACTGGGGTAGCACTGACTTCTTTGGCCTTTGGCAGCGCTATTTCATGGTTTCCGTTGTTGCTGGCGTTGGCTGTGGTGTTGTTTGCTTTCTCCACCATGTTGTCTTGGTTCTACTACGGCTTTAAGGCGTGGACTTACCTGTTTGGCACCGGCAGCGGTATTGTCTTTAAGGTCTTTTTCTTGGCTTGTGTGGTGGCCGGTGCCAGCATGAACTTAGGCCCAGTGATTGACTTCTCTGACTCCATGATTTTCATCATGGCCTTGCCCAATGTGATTGGTTTGTATTTTTTGATGCCCGTGGTCAAACGCGAAGTGCAAAAGTACCAAGCCAAGCTGGCCAGCGGCGAGATACGCAAGCTGCGGTAATGGCACTGCATGCTTTGTTTAAGAGGGCCACTGCTTGCACGGGCCCTTGCGCTCTCCCTCAAGCCACGAGACGCCAAATCAGCGGCAGCAGCAGCGAGCCCAGCACCACTTGCAAGCCCAGCGCCAAGCCGGCATAAGCACCTGCATCGGCGTTGACTTGAGTGGCTCGTGCAGCGCCTATGCCGTGCGATGCGGTACCCAGTGCAAAGCCCCTGGCCATCCAGCCTGCGCGGTCAAAGCCCAATCCCATGGCGTCGAATAAGTAGCGGCCACTGAGCGAGCCCACCATGCCAGTCAGGACGGCAAACACGGCCGCAAGTGCGGGGATCCCACCAATTTTTTCAGCCACACCCATGGCCACTGGTGCGGTTATTGACTTGGGCACCAAGGACAACAGCACGTCAGACGGCAAATCAAAAGCCCATGCCAAAGTAACAGCGCTGATGACGGACGCAGCCCCACCGACCAACGCTGCAGCCACAAAACGCGGCCAATAGGCTTTGAGCTCAGTGCGGCGCAGCCACAATGGCCATGCCATGGCAACGACGGCTGGGCCCAGCAAAAAGTGAATAAACTGTGCGCCTGAAAAATAAGTGGGGTAGGCCACGCCAGTGAGCAGCAAGCCGCCAGCAATCAGCAGAACCGACCACAGCGTGGGGTTGGCCCAAGGGGCATGTCGCATGCGCGCGTAAAAAGTTTGCGCCACTACGTAAGTGACCAATGTGGCGGTCAGACCAAATAAAGGTGTTGAGGCTAGGAAAACCCACAGTTCCACAAACTCATTCATGGCTTGACCGCACTGTCTTCTTGCGCGAGCGGGCCGCGCATGAGGCGGTGTAGTGTCCAAGCGGTGGCAAACAAGCCAATGAGGGTGGAGGCCACAATCACAATGGCCAGTTGTAGACCGTTGTCAGCCAGCAGGGTCAAGTGTGTCATCACCCCTACGCCAACAGGCACAAACAGCAGCGACAAATGCGAGAGCAAAAACTCTGCGGTGCCGCGTACGCTGGACTGTACAGGTGTAAACCTAAGCGCCAAGAGCAGCAGCAGCAAGCCAATCACAGGACCAGGAAACGGCAGACTGAGGCCGCGAGCGAGCAGCTCTCCCACCGCCTGCAGACCCAATAACCAAGCCAAACCTTGTAGTGCAGCCATCACTATGCTCCCAAACTATGCAAAGAGCCAGTGTACGAGACACGGGTGATGCAATTGACCTTGTTTGGGTTAAAAGCGTTCCAACTCAGGGTGTGCAATAGCGCCGCCACGCACCAGCATCTTGCCGTATTCGGCACAGCGTTGCAGCGTTGGAATGACCTTACCTGGGTTCAGCAGGCCCTTGGTATCAAAAGCAGACTTCACAGACAGCATGTGGGCGTTCTCAGCGGCTGTGAATTGAACGCACATGGAGTTGAGCTTTTCAATGCCAACGCCATGCTCACCAGTGACTGTGCCGCCCATGGCCACGCTGGTTTCTAAAATGTCAGCCCCGAACAACTCGCATCGGTGCAACTGGTCGGGATCGTTTGCGTCAAACAAAATGAGCGGGTGCAAATTGCCATCACCGGCATGGAACACGTTGGCACAGCGCAGCTGGTATTTTTTCTCCATCTCTGCAATGGCAAACAATATGTCGGCCAAGCGCTTGCGCGGGATGGTGGAGTCCATGCACATATAGTCTGGGCTGATGCGCCCAGAAGCTGGGAAGGCATTTTTGCGGCCGCTCCAAAAGCGCAGGCGTTCAGCCTCGTCTTTGCTCACGGTAATAGCTGATGCGCCAGCAGCTTCCAATACAGCAGTCATGCGGCCAATCTCTTCGGCCACCTCTTCTGGTGTGCCATCAGACTCGCACAGCAAAATGGCCTCGGCATCGAGGTCATAGCCAGCGTGGACAAAGTCTTCGACAGCGGCTGTCATAGGCTTGTCCATCATTTCCAGACCAGCTGGAATAATGCCAGCTGCAATCACTTGCGCAACCGCATCACCAGCTTTTCGAATGTCGTCAAAGCTGGCCATGATGCAGCGTGCCAGCTGAGGCTTGGGCACCAACTTGACGGTCACTTCAGTAATAACAGCCAGCATGCCTTCGCTGCCCACCAACACGCTCATCAGGTCGTAGCCTGGCGCGTCCAGCGCGTCTGAGCCAAAGGTGATGGGCTCACCGGTCATGGTGAAGCCACGTACTTTCAGCACGTTGTGTACGGTCAACCCATATTTCAAACAGTGCACACCACCAGAGTTTTCGGCCACATTGCCTCCGATGGTGCATGCAATTTGGCTGGACGGGTCGGGCGCGTAGTAGAGGCCATGTGGCGCTGCTGCGTCGCTGATGGCCAAGTTGCGCACCCCAGACTGGACCACGGCTGTGCGGCTGACGGGGTCTATGCGTTGAATACGATTGAACTTGGCCAAGCTGAGGGTGACGCCCATTTTGTGTGGCAGCGCGCCGCCAGACAGTCCGGTGCCTGCGCCTCTTGCTACAACGGGTACGTCTAGCGCGTAGCACGCGCTGAGCACAGCGCTCACCTGTGCTTCATTTTCAGGCAGCGCCACCACCATGGGGCGCTCGCGGTAGGCGGTTAGCCCATCGCACTCGTAGGGCACGGTGTCTTCGCGTTGCCACAGCAGGGCGTGGTCTGGCAGGTGCAGGCGCAAAGCGCTGACAACTTGCGCTTGACGCTCCGCTCTGACCATAGAGGATATCTGTTGGGGTGGCGTTACAGCGTTCATACGCTTAGTTTAGGAGAAAGCGTGGTGGTTGGTGTGAAGATCTTTGCAGTTTCAGCTGCGTAAATTTCATGCTTTCATAACCTGACGCAGCCGCGCTCTAGCGCGGCGTTGGGTTCTTTCATGGAGAACGGCTTGGCAATGTAGCCATTGGCCCCGCTGTCCAGCAAGCGGGCTGTATCGACTGCCATAGCTTGGTTGTCTTGAGTGATACCGCCTGTAGCGTACTTTGGCTGGCGCGCAAAATGCGCTCGAATTCGCTGCGCTTCGCCATGTCTTGCGTTCGAGCCAGACATGGTGACAAGAGCGCAACTAAGCCGTTGTGAGCGGCTTCTAGAATTTGTATACAAACGAAACTACGCACTTTGTCACACCTAAAGAACTGTCTATTTGACAGCTAGCTGATGGCGCTTTTAAGCCATTGTGCAAAGGTAGCGCATTCCCATCTGTCCATTGCGCCAGTTCGCCAGCACAAGTAGTGCGCGTGTGGGCTGGGCACTTCTCGCTCAAACAACTTCACCAAAGTGCCGTTGTCCAACCAAGGTGCACCAAGCTTGTTGCGCACCAAGGCCACGCCCAAGCCTTGAGCGGCAGCATCACACATGAGGCCAATATCGTTGAAAGAGGAGCCCTCTGTGGGTTCTGGCCAGTCGAGGTCGACAGCGGCCAGCCATGTACGCCACGGCTCTAGGGGCGAACGCAGTAGTCTGGCGTGCTCTAGGTCTTGGGGTACGTCAAAGGGGCCGTTTTCGCGAACGTAGGCGGGTGTTGCCAGCACCGCAACGTCGTCTTTCAAAATGCACTCGTGCTCAACGTCTGCGTAGCGCCCAGTGCCAAACCGAATGGTGAGGTCGGCGTCTTCGGCCACCACATCTAGCAGAGGAATAGATACTTGCAACGTGAGATCAATTTCCGGGTAAGCGTCTAAGAACTGGCGAATACGAGGCATCAATATAGAGCGTGCAAATGTTGGCGTGATGGCCAAGCGCAATTTACGTCGCCCGCTTTGCGTGTGCTGGCTTGGGAAACGCCCCAAAATGCTCAATCCCTCACGCACGTGTGCCAGATACTCAATCCCCTCAGTGGTGAGCGAAAAATCTGCGCGCCCAAAGAGCTTCACGCCAATAATTTGCTCTAGCTGCTTAACGCGGTGGCTGACCGCGCTTGGGGTCACAAACAGCTCATCTGCAGCTTGGGTCACACTGCGCAGTCGCGCCAATGCCTCAAAAGTTAACAGACATTGGATGGGCGGAATGCGGGCGGTCATGGTTGTAAAAGTGATTATTTGAAAATAACAGTCCGATGGCCATTCAATAAGACGCGGTGTTCGCTGTGCCATTTAACCGCGCGGGCCAGCACTTGACTTTCGGTGTCACGTCCAATAGCGGTGAGGTCTTCAACCGTTTGCGTGTGGTCAACGCGGGCGACATCTTGCTCAATAATGGGGCCTTCGTCCAAATCGGCAGTCACATAGTGCGCCGTCGCGCCTATGAGTTTGACGCCACGGTCGTAGGCCTTGTGGTAAGGCTTGGCACCTTTAAAGCTGGGCAAGAAGCTGTGATGAATATTGATGGCTTTTCCGCTGAGCGCGTTGCACATGTCGTCACTTAAGATTTGCATGTAGCGTGCCAGCACCACCAACTCTGCGCCTTCAGCGCTGATGACGTCCAAGGCCTTGGTTTCTGCTTGCGTTTTGGTGGCCGCGGTAACTGGGATGTGGTGAAACGGTACGTTGTAGCTGGCCGCAAGCTGGTAAAAGTCTCTGTGGTTGCTGATGATGGCGCGAATGTCTATGGGCAATGCACCGCTGTGCCACCTAAACAGCAAGTCATTTAAGCAATGGCCTTGCTGGCTCACCATCAGTACGGTTGGCGTGCGTTGAATGGTGTTGTGCAAGCGCCATTGCATGTCTAAGCTGGCAGCGAACTCGCTCCAGTCGTGCAGCAGGGATTCGCTGGGTGTGTTTAAGGCAAATTGCACGCGCATGAAAAACAAACCCGTGTCGCGGTCATTAAATTGGTTGGCCTCTTCAATGTTACCGCGCTGCGACAGTAAAAAGCCCGAAACTGCATGCACCAGGCCTAGGCGGTCGGGGCAAGACAGTGTCAATATATAAGTTGAGTTCATAAGCCATTCTTTTTGCGCAAGCATGCATTGTGCAGCAAGGCGCGCAGCGCGGCTTCTTTGAGGCGAATCACGGGTGGTTTTTGTTTGAATTAAATGCCAAAATTCGCAGTGTGATTTCCGTTAAATAATTAACCCATTCATTCACCGCTAGGAGGACCCTCATGGGTGCTACAGACTTCAACATGGACAACCAATGGTTGCCATTCACGCCCAACCGCCATTTTAAAAAGGACCCTCGGGTACTGGTGGCAGCCAAAGGCATGTTCTTTACGACCTACGATGGCAAGCAAGTGATAGATGGTGTCTCTAGCTTGTGGTGCGTGGCCGCAGGCCATGGCCGCGAGCAGATTGCCAACGCGATTAAGACGCAGCTAGACACGCTTGATTACGCCACTGCATTTCAAGCGTCTAACGACAAGGCTTTTCTGGCGGCCAAGGCCATTGCCGACCTAGCCCCTGGGGACCTCAACAAGGTATTCTTTTGCAACTCAGGCTCTGAAGCGGCTGACACGTCGCTGAAGATGGCGTTGGCCTACCACCGCGCACGCGGAGAAGGCCATCGCAGCGTGCTCATTGGGCGTGAACGGGGCTACCACGGTGTGGGCTTTGGCGGGATCAGCGTTGGAGGCATACCCGGCAACCGCAAGGCATTTAGCAGCGCTTTGTTGCCGCGTGTAGACCACATGGCGTTTATCCACGACCCTGTGAACCATGCCTTTGTACATAACGTAGAGCCAGTGTGGGAGGTGGACGCGCTGGCAGATCTTGAAAACCGTATTTTGCCCTTGCACGACCCCAGCAATGTGGCGGCGATCATTGTGGAGCCTATCGCTGGCAGCGCAGGCTGGTACATTCCACCGCGGGGCTATCTCAAGCGGTTGCGCGAGATTTGCGACAAGCATGGCATTTTGTTGATATTTGACGAGGTGATCACTGGCTTTGGTCGCTTGGGCACGCCCTTTGCTGCAGATTACTTTGATGTTGTTCCAGATATGCTGAACTTTGCCAAGTGCGTCACCAACGGTGTATTTCCTATGGGTGGTGTCATTTGTCGCGAGCACATGTACGAGGCCATGATGAGTGGGCCTGAACACGTGGTTGAATTTTTACACGGCTACACCTACTCAGGCCACCCAGTGGCGTGTGCGGCAGCCTTGGCGACATTGGATATTTACAAGCAAGAAAACCTGTTTGCTCGCGCCGGTGAGATGGGTACGGTACTGGGCGATGCCATGCACGCTGAAATGCGTGATTTGCCCAACGTGATCGGCGTTCGTAGCCTTGGCTTGGCAGCTGCTGTCGAGCTTAAAGGTATTACAGGCTCACCTGGCAAACGCGCGTATGACATTTTCTTAGAGTGCTACCACAATGGTGTCATGGTGCGCCCCGCTGGCGAGAATCTTGTGTTGGCGCCACCTTTCATTGTGGAGACTTCGCACATTGACCAGATGGTGAGTACGTTGGGTGCAGCCATCCGCAAACACAGTTGAAAGCGGGCTCTTAATTCATGCGCACAACCTGGTTGCCCCCACCGGCCGTGACATTTTTATGTGCGTGGGCGATGTGGGGCCTAGCGGGCGCACCTGCGTGGTCAGACCTCCTACTAGGGCCACAAAACTGGGGCTGGTCCCAACGTGTAGGTGTGATGGTGTGGTGCGTGGCCTTGTCGTTGATGGTGCTGGCGTTAAGTGCCATGCTGGCGATGCGCACCACGCCCAACCCCATGGTGCCAGAGCAGGCCACGGCGCTGGTACAAACAGGTCTTTTTAGCGTCAGTCGCAACCCTATTTATGTGGCCGATGCGATGGTGTTGATGGGCTGGGCAGCCTGGCTTGCTAGCGGGTCGGCCTTGTTGGTGTTGCCTGTGTTTGTGGGCTACATCACCATCATGCAAATTCGTGCCGAAGAGCAGGCCTTGTCAGCGGTGTTTGGCGACGATTACCACGCTTACTGTCAGCGTGTGCGGCGTTGGGTGTAGCCGGGGCTTGTTGCGTCGTTTGTGTGGCCAGATGTTTCGCAAGGCGTTTAGTTTGCAGCTCGGCGCTGCATTTGGATTTTAAAACGCGCGCAGTAGTCTGTTGGCTCAAGTGCCGGTGTCGGCCAAGTCCAGTTGTACTCGATGTCTGTGATGTTGGGCATGCCGGCTGCAAACCTTATAGACACATTGGAAGCTGTTAAATGCTGCGCCACACCCACGGTATTGTCGGCGTGCGCGCTGCCCGTCAGCAGCACCACCACTTTGCCAGCCACTGTTGCGCGCTCTACCGTCTGTGCCATGCGCTGGTCACGCGCCACTTGAACGCGGGCCATCGGGGCGAGTTGGGTCGCAGGCAGCATGTTGCAATGGCCATCATCGACTGCTTGTAGGTGGTGCGCCCACACCGTCGGCGTTACGGCTCGTTGCATGCTGGTGTCTTGCATGTATGAGCCAAGCTCTACACGGTTCAAGTTGCCGCCAATTACGGGGACGTTTGCCGCGACTGCTTGCATGATTGCTGGGGCGTAAGCGGCCCAAGGCCATGCGTTGTTGTCCCAGCCCAGCGCCAGTTGTACCGATTGTTCAGTGGCGCCGCTGTCTAGCAGCGTGGTTTGACCGTCGCTGGTGGCCATTTCAATGACCACTGCCGCCAAACGTTGCTGCGTCAACAAGTGCTCAATGACCAAGGCATGCAAGCGTTGGTGATCTGGCGCGTCGTGTTGCTCGCCCAGTATCAATACACTTGCCTCTAGGCCGTCTAAGGTCTGAACTTGTTGTTGCGTGAGTTGCTTCGGATGCGCACCCGATGTGCTGGCGCAGCCAACAAGTGACACCGCAGCCAACACGCAGGCGGCAAACTTAGTGAACAACCAGGGGGTTTTGAGCCAATGTTGCATAGCCGTCGAGTAGTGTCTCCACTTCTTCTTGAGTGGGGGTGGTGCGCTGCCAGTCGTTGATTTTGAGCTGAAAAAACTCAGCCCAGGAACCATCAAGGTATAGTTCTTTGCCATTGCGTTTGTCTACGATTTCAAAGCCGTGACGGGGCATTTGCGGCTCAACCTCGCTATCGTCTGACAAGCCGGCGGCGCCTTCAGCTTCAATTGGTTTGTTGGCCAATATGTGTAAAACAGAGAACGTTTCCGAGTCGTACAGCATGTTCATGTTGAATCTCCAGTGGTTCTCAATGACCCAATATAGTCTTAAAAGCGCAAGCCGCACCTGCGCGGTGTGGCTTCATGCACAAATAAATGGGGGTATTGCATGCTGTTTCAAGCCAGGTCGTCAAGCGGCCTGTGGCTGCGCAGACGCTGCTCTAACCATGTGCTGTCGCTGTCTTCTAGCCGTATGCGAAGCGGTAGCAAATCGTCGACACCTCCAAACCACAGTTTGGCCGCGGTGTCGTCGACCTCTTGTTTGTCGCGGGTGAGCGTTTGAGTTGACCATTGCCCCATAGGTGTGTCAATTATTTCGCGCCCACCCATGCGAAGCCGCCACGTTGACAGGCCGTTGGCACTTGACACTGGCAACGTGATAGAGGTTTGCTTGTTAAACCGCGCTTGCGCTATGCGTTGTGGCAGCATGAAGTAAACACTTAGGCGGTCTTGGGTAGGCTCAGACCAAGGCGCGTCACCGCTTTCGGTGTAGCTGATGCGTTTGCCGACAGGGTCAAAAGTGGCTTGGCGTATGCGTTTGCCTTCGTCGCTGAACACAGTGGGTTGCAGGGCGTTGCCTGCAATGCGTCCCTGGCTGGTTTGTCGCCGCTTAAACACAACAAGAATACGCGCTGACAACTCGGCCTGATAAGACGTGCTGTTGCGTTGCCAGCGCAACGTGGCACTGGCGTTGTAGCGCAAGCCGTCTTGCATACCCTCTAAGTCGTACATCAGTTCTGTGCTTGGAAGCAGCAACGGGTTGGCCCCGTTGATTGATGCCAGCGCCCTAAGGGGCACGGCACCCACAAGTGAGCCCATCGCGCCAGAGCTTGCAAGTTGCAAGCAGCCGCGCCTGGTCACCCGCGCAGAGAGGCTACGGGTGATCGGGGGGGGGTGCTGTGACTGCTTCATGCGGTTTGCCAACCCAGGTCTTGGCTTAAGGCTGCAGCGGCTTGGCGCATGGTGGTGGCCACACCACCATGCCAGCGGCTGTCAAAACCTCCTGCACCACCCAGCGTGACTATGCCCATGACCAAGTGGCCTTGGGCATCAAATACGGGCGCGCAGAACCCAGCCACGCCTGGTATCAGCGAGTCGACTACACGCGCCAAGCCTTGTTGCTGCGTTTCAGTGCGCATGGCTTTTACCAATGCCGCTGTGTGCGCAACACCGCTGCGAGGGTGTTTTTTTTCAAGCATCAACTCGCGTTGCAGCATGTCGTTCATCAAGCGTTGATCGCTGCTACCATCAGATTTTTCATGGCCCATAAAACTTAAAAAGCACCGCCCAGTTGCAGAGCTGAGCAGTGGCATCACATCGCCCAAACGCAATTGGACTGACACGGTTTTAGTGGCCTCTTGCCAATGCACCATGGTTGGGCCTTGGTTGCCCCAAACTGCCAATGCCATGGTGTGGCCTATGGCATCTCCCAGAGCGGGCATGGCGGCGCGACCCAATCGCACCGCATCCAAGCGGCTTAAGCTGGCCAAACCCATGCGCAGGGCGCTAGGGCCTAAGTCGTAGCGGTTGGTGGTGGCGTCTTGCACCACCAGGCCTAAGCGTTGAAAACTCACCAAGTAGCGGTGTGCCTTTGCTGGGCTCATGCTGGCGCTGCTGGCTAGGTCGCGCAGCATCATGGCTTGGTGGCTGCTGGATAGGGCTTTAAGCAGCGCAAACCCGACTTCTACGGACTGTATGCCAGCACGAGGGTCTGCAGCGGCTGACGGTGACATTGGTCGTTGTTTGGAAGTGGCCATGGCGCGGTAGTGGTATGTTTGAGCGTTAATGTATAGGCGGCAAAGACGGCAAGCTTTAGAATATAAAATTCTATATGGGTAAATGAGTTTTACTTATCGTAAACATTGGTTGCTGTTCGCCAGCAACGCAAGCAGTTAAAAAGTGAGTTGTGATGAAATTAGCCACCTATAAAGACGGCTCACGCGATGGCCAATTGGTCGTTGTATCGCGGGACTTGTCAACAGCACATTATGCGACTGGCATTGCCAACACGCTGCAGCAGGTGTTGGACGACTGGGCTTTTATTGCACCGCAGTTGGAAGACTTGTTTGTCAGTGTCAACCAAGGCCGGGCACGCCACATGTTTGCGTTTAACCCGGCCATGTGCATGGCGCCGCTGCCGCGGGCCTACCAGTGGGCTGACGGTTCAGCCTATATCAACCATGTGGAGCTGGTCCGCAAAGCAAGAAACTCAGAGGTGCCCGCTAGCTTTTACACCGACCCCTTGATGTACCAGGGTGGTAGCGACGACTTTATAGGCCCTTGTGACAATGTGGTGGTGGCCGATGAGGCCTACGGCATAGACTTTGAATCCGAAATTTGTGTTGTCACTGCAGACGTGGCCATGCAGGCCACACCCGAGCAAGCGCTGGACGGTGTGCGCTTGGTCATGCTGGCCAATGATGTGAGTCTGCGCAATTTGATCCCCAACGAATTAGGCAAAGGTTTCGGCTTTGTACAAAGTAAACCAGCCACAGCCTTCAGCCCTGTGGCCGTTACTGTGGACGAATTGGGTGATATGTGGGCAGGTGGGCGTCTCAACGGCACACTCCAAAGCACATGGAATGGTCGGCGTGTTGGCATGTGCGAGGCAGGAAATGAGATGACTTTTCACTTTGGTCAACTCATTGCCCATCTGTGTAAAACCCGCCGTGTGCGTGCTGGCAGCGTGATCGGCAGCGGCACAGTTAGCAACAAAGACTGGGCCAAAGGCTACAGCTGTATTGCTGAAAAACGCTGCATAGAAATTATTGAGAGCGGCACACCAACCACCAACTTCATGCGTTTTGGCGACAGTATCCGTATCGAGATGATGGGACGGGACGGCGCCAGTATGTTTGGCGCGATCGAACAGAAAGTCGTAGCCTTACACCCAGAGGCGCTAGAGACGAGCGCGTTGCCAGACAAGTCTTGATGCGACTTGGACGGACTTAACCGGCAAACACGTGCGCCATGTCGGCAAAGCCTTTGAACTCAATTGGATTGCCAAAGGGATCCAGTAAAAACATAGTCCATTGCTCACCAGCCTCACCTGCAAAGCGGCAGTGAGGCTTGATAACAAAGTCGATGTTGGCCGTTTCAAGACGCTCGCGCATGGCATGCCAATTGCTGAGCGGTAGTACCAAGCCAAAGTGAGGCATGGGCACCCAGTGCTCGCCAACTTTGCCGGTGTTGTGGGTGGCGAATGGCTCGCCAATATGCATAGACAACTGGTGGTTGAACAGCGAAAAATCCACCCACGTGTCGGTACTTCGCCCCTCAGTGCAACCTAGGGTGTTGCTGTAAAACTGGCGCGCAACATCCAAGTCTCTGACATTGAAGGCCAAGTGAAACAGCGCGCTTGTGTGGTGGGCAGAGGTCATGAGAAAAGCTTTCAGATGTGCAATAAACCGTGCGTTGCCAACGCCGTGAAGGTCTTGTGACTGTTGGCTTGCCGTCGCGTGCGGATGATATCACCACCAAGCCAGAGTGCGATTGCCGACGAGTGCAAGTGGCAGTGTGGGCTCAATGACTGCCCATAAAGGCGGTGCGGCTCACAAAGCCTGTAAATGTCAGCCCTAAGGTAAACCACACAGCATACCCTTGAACACATACCTTGGGCTTGGACTGGCTGTGGTCTGCGAGCGTGCACGCACCGTCTCGGCGGATAAATGTTGATACTTCGATGTATAT